>MKWU01005121.1_pt1 | contig 14570 bp, 10 predicted proteins | sample 809101 | NCBI WGS metagenome assembly MKWU01 (sample SAMN05860141, study PRJNA318959) | sponge metagenome | host: Aplysina aerophoba | place: Slovenia: Piran, Adriatic Sea, Gulf of Piran | collected 2013-05-07 | reverse complement strand
TCGGCCCTCCCTTGTGCAGGGGCTGCGCCCCCGCAACGCCCCCCTAGGCTAGCGACCGTGTGTATTCTTCCCCAGCAATATGTCTAGCCAACAGTGTCTTTCACCCCAAGTGCTATCTCAGGCCCCTGACCCCTGGCCCCCAGCCCCTTACCCCTGCAGTTCCGCGCCCCCGCAACGCCCCGCCCTGGCTAGCCACCGTGCGGGTTCTTCCCCACCATCATGGCATGCCGACAGTGCGCCCCAACCAACCTGGCGGCTGCCAACCAAATTCGCCATCGGAAAGCCTGACCGGCGGCCAATGTGACGAGTCGGCCAAGAGAGACACTTTATGCGGCCGAGTAGCTTCGAAAATCTCATACCAAAGTGCCAGGTCACGGCATACCCCTGACACCTGCCACCAGCCGCTCCAGGTCATCCTCGTTATTAAAAACATGGGTTGACACGCGAATCATGGTGCCGTCCAACTCCAGCGGAGCGACCAGCACCTTATTTTCTTTCAGGTACTCCTGAATCTCGGCCGACGTGTACCCGTTAAGACTAAAGGTAACGATGCCTGATGACTTCTCATAGTGTAGGGGCGTATGCAGCGTCAGGCCGGGTACTTTCCCAAGCGAAGCTTTGACGTGGTCGGTGTATTCGGCGATATAGGAAAACACGTTTTCCCAGCCGATCTCATCCCAATAGTCTAGTGCTGTGCCAAATCCAATCTGGTCGGCCAGATTACGCGTCCCGAACTCGAATCGTTTGGCCTCATCCAGCAGCGTGAGCCCGCCCACCAAATCGAAGTCTTTCTGCGAATGGGAGCCGATCCAGCTTGGCTGGATCCATGGAATCCGGTCGCGGCGCACGTAGAAACCGCCGGTGCCCTGCGGCGCCATAATGTACTTGTGCCCGCTGAATGCGTAAAAGTCGCAGTCCAACTCGCGCATATCAACCGGAACCGCGCCATAGGCCTGCGCACCGTCCAGCAGGACAGGGACGCCCCGTTCATGCGCAAGGTCAACCAGCGCTCGCGCCGGCAGCCGCTGACCGGTACGCCGGCAAACATGGCTGATCGAAACTACTCGCGTGCGCCCGTCGAGCAACCGTTCAAACTGCTCCAACATCTGCTCCTCGTCGTGGACAACCTCCAGAAAGCGCAGCTCGATGCCATACCGCTGCACATGGCTGTACCAGGTGATGCGGTTGCCCGGATGCTCCTTGTCGCTCAGGATTACATTGTCCCCGGCCTGCCAGTTGATGCCATTGGCCACGATATTAATACCAATGGTCGTGTTTTCGCCCAGCACAATCTCGTCACTTTCGGCATTCATCGACTGCGCGACCTTGTCGCGCGTCACCTCGAACCCCTCCAGCATCTTCTCGTTGATCCCAGGCGCGGCTCCGCCTGCATTATGAAACTGCGCCCAGCGGTTCGTCTCCTCAATCACCGGCTCCATCTTCGGCGAAAACCCGCTGCTCTGGAAGTAGGCGTACTCGTGGGTAATGGGTGTAAGGCGGCGGATGTCGGACAGTTGCATAGTCATTTTCTCTACAGTTTCCGCAATACGATTGTTTTCTCGGCGAAATGGTTTTCAGGGCCCTGTAGGTATAGTTAAGTAATGTTGTGAACATGTCTGCAGAAACGGGGTATGTTCCATAGAAATGAGGTTCAGCAGCAAGTCTCTCAGAAGAGACGCGCTCTCTGAAGAAGGAGTTCCGCCCGGCCCCTGCTTTTGCGAATTTGAGTGAACAGGAAATCACATGAGTAATGCGAGAGATGAGGGCATTCGTGGCTTCAGAACGGCGTGTATGGCAGACTAAGTTCTCGCAAACTGACGAGCAATCAGCGAGACGTTTTTGCGCCCCCGTCTCATACTGCTAAATCCCTTCAAAACCAAAGAGGGCTTAACATAATTCTCCAACGTTCATAGTAACAGACCCTTCCGTTTCGATGACTTTTCGGCTAGGTCCCGCACTTCAGCGATCTGCAAGCCGAGAGCATCCAGACGCTTCAATATTTCGTCACTGGCGGTCATAGAGTGTTCGTTCGCGGCCACGACCTCCGCGCTAACCTGCTCGGAGGCGGATTTTGTTCCAGTAGCTATTTCGTTCTCTAAGCTATCCATACGCTGAACCAACGCCCCACGCAGTTCTGCGCCAACTTGCTCTGCAGCAGATTCAGTTCCACTCATGATCTTTCTTTCCAGGATGTCCATGCGTTGAATCAGCGCCCCACGCAGTTCTGCGCCAACTCGTTCGGTGGCGGGCTTGGTATTCTCTAGCATTTCCGTTCTTAAACCGTCTATTCGGCGGGAAAGAACTGTTCGCATTTCTGTTACCAGCCCTCTAATCTCTGTTGCGTTCAAAGCGTCAATGACCTGACCGCTCAACTCCACCAAGGACCCGATCTCAATAACCAGTTTTTCTACTGCATCCTGCAGTAATTGCGAACGCTGCCCAGCCTCGTCCAACTGTTCCGCCGCGGACTTCATCCGCCCCAGTTCTTCAGCGATCCTTAAGATGTTTTGTTCCGCTTGCAGGATCGTGTCGTTAAATTCGTCATTAACTTCTTGTGTCATCCTGCCCTCCTTGAATTTCCAATTCGTAGAATCCGCTAATCCCTTCCACCGCCTCAATCACATTAGAAGAGATGGCGCATAGCGCTGCTAGACGTACATCGTCGCCATACGTCTCCCCAACACTTAGGAGGCGCCGCGCAAAGCGTAATCCGTCCTTATCGGAAATCATGGTTCGCACAACACTGGTTTTCACCTGGAGACGCCAGCGAACGATGTCTTGCAGAAGGTCCAACCGCAATTCATCCACTTCCAAGTCTTCTGTATCCGCCGCGACAAACAAAGCTCCAGTCTCGTCCACCACACTCCTGTCAGATTCCCACGGACTCACTGCCCGCGCGCATACTGATAGATACCTCAACGCTACATTGCCAGGGTCCGCTTCAAGCATCCGCCGTATTGTGCCTATCAGAGCCCGCAATTGGTCTCTTGCATCACTATCTTCAATCACATTGCGTACGTTCTCCAGCCCGATCTCCTCTAAGGGGCGGCCCCGCCAGGAGTTGAGTAATTTCGAGAATTTTGAGTCCTGCAAGTAGTTTAATATTTCATCTCGGAAGTCATCACTATTCCGATAGTCTCGACATAGTTCCGCCATTGTGTGAATTGCCTGCTTACGTTTGGCTACTACTTCCTCGTAAATGAAGTCTACAAGGACCCCAACAGCTTGTTCCAACACCTCAGACAGGCCTTTGCTGCATAATTGATCCAACTTCCTATCTACATAATCCTGAAATTTATACCTACGCAGGTAGCTCGATAGACTTTCTCGTACTTTGTCAGCGCCCCCGTCGCTCACTTCGACCGAAAACCACCCTTTCTGCAGGAGGCCCCAATCCATCCACTGCACAGTGTAGTCCTCTACAATGCCCAAAACCGCCAGCCGATAGATGCTTTTCTCCCTGGATTCTCGATCCTGGCCAAAGGGGATCCGGACCGTTCTTACGCCAGCCTCCCACTCATCTGCCATAAAGTCTCGCCAAAGTTCGAGAGTACTCTCGTTTTCCTCTTCGCGGCCCTTGTACGAATTCAACAGAAACCACAAGTGGATCAACACATCGCCCCGGCCGCCTCGCTGCATTTCTTCCAATCTGGCCATTGCTTTCGAGTGATCCGGCTCATTCAGAATCCCTATCGCCTGCTGCCACTTATCGTGGCTGTAGATTACAGTGCAAAGGGCGTAGTTATCTGGGCAATTCTGTTTCCGACCGGCACGACCCGCCTCCTGGTAAAACTGCTCTATCGACGCCGGCATCACGTAATGCACAGTATAACGGATGTTTTCTTTGTCAATACCCATCCCAAAAGACTTGGTCGTCACAAGCTCCTGAATCGAACTCTTCGTAAACCGGCTCTGCATGTCCTTCTTGTACATTATCCAGTCTCGGCTGAAGTTTCTTGGCGCTTTCCCCGAATAAAAGTTGGCATGACCCAGTCCTTCAGCAGTTCTTACAACTCCCAAGCTTCCGTTTACATGCGGACAGAATACTAGCCCGCAGTCGGTCTCAACCCCGCGATCTGGCTTGAAAAATTCATCCAAACTTAACCCCCAGCGTTGGGGCATTTCCTGCCGGACCTTTTTCAATTCGGCCGATCGGCTGCGTGGCGAAACTCTTCGGACATCAAAACTCAGTTCCTTTCGGTTAAAGGAAGCAGGCCGGATTATCGCGTCTTCGTCGTCTATCTTCAGTTCCGCCTGAATGTCTCCAAGCACTGCAAATGATGCTGTACCCGTCAATGCCACCACACTTGGCAATGCTCCAGTATCTTTGTCTTGACAGTAGCGCTGCAGATTAGAAGGAAGGTGCAGGTACGCCGGCCGGAAATCATGTCCCCACTCGGACAGGCAATGCGCTTCATCTAGTGCCACTAGCGATACGGGCACATGGGCTTGTGCCTCTTGTAGCTCTTCACGGAACTTCGCTGACTGTAGCCGTTCTGGAGACATGAAAATATAGGACAATTGACCGCCGGCCATACGTCGCAATCCATCAACACGTTCTTCTGTCCTCTGTTGCCCGGAAATCCCTTCAACGCGGTCAATGCCTATCCGCTTCAGATTGAATACTTGGTCATCCATTAGAGAAATTATCGGATCCACAATCACAGTCATACCAGGCAGCATCATTCCCGCGAACTGGTAAATCAGCGACTTCCCGCCACCTGTGGGCAACAGCACTATAGTGCGTTCTCCATTCAGCAAGCGAGAAATCGATTCTAACTGGCCATCTCGGAATTTCCGCTTCCGAAACACGATTTGCAGTAAGTGCCTCAAGGTCTCTTCGTGAACTTTGGTATCAACTTTTGGCTTATAGTTGAACCCCTTGGACCAAGGAAGTTCGCGTTCACTGCGGTAGCCTACTGCGCGCCTGAGGCGCAGGGCGCTGTCCGCCAGTTCCGGCGCAACTTGGCCCAGTAGTGGGCCGGGATACCCCTCCATTAGAAGGAAGCTGTGAGAAATTACAGCGTCGTAGCCCCCATCGGGTTGGTCAACGTATCGCGCGCGAAAACCGGAATCCCGGAGCCAAAATCTGCTGCCTGCAGCAATTGAAATCTCGCCTTCTACGAATCGTGCCCAGGGGGAGGTATCCTGTAGCATGTGTCGGTTAATTATATCCACAAAGATCGTCGGCGGAGGTACGCCAAGGTCTGGATGGAGGGAACATGTTAATTTCCAAAGGTCCCTGAGCATCCAACAGGCATCAATCACCACTGGCATGTCTTCCTCGACAACAAGAAGCCGTTGCGGTCGCGTAGCATCCAGCGCGCCGTACCGATAAAGCAGCAAAATGCCACGGAGGCATCGCTGCACTGCCAGAGGCCGGAGCAGAAGATGCCAGGCCCCTCGATGTAACAGTGATTCCTCTGTGGCTTGGGCGGCGGAACGAAAATCAGTTCCGACAGCAAGCGATCGGATTTCGTCACTTCTGGCACCAGCCCAAGTTTGCTGGAGCCATCCGTCTCGACTGGAACGAATCTTTGCAGCCTCAACTCTCAATACCTTCCAGCCCCCTGCTTGCAATGTGCTGTCGCGAAAGTCGTCTTTCCCACGCTGGTTGGATTCCAGGTGCTGTAAACCGTCTACTTCGATAGCCCAACGCAATCGACTCAATTGCAACGCAAAGTCCACACGACTATCTGTCAATCCCTTGGATGTGCGTCCGTCAACTAAGTCGGAAATGAGAGCTTGTCGCTGAACAGCTCCGCTCCCTCTGGGTCCTAGATTTGCCATCAATCCGGCATATAAGATATCTTCCTCAGGACTACACTGGTCCAGCAGATCAGCAGCGACACTCTGCTGCAACTCTGGCCACTCATCGCTCCACGGTAGTTCCAGCAAATCTTTGGCGGCATCAAGTAATTGGTAGCTGCTTCCCTCCGGCCAAAGGAACTCTTCGACGCAGAACTTTATTTCAGGATCTGCCGGTTCCTCCCAACGCAAAAACTCTCTACCTGGACCCGACAGTATTACGCGTTCCCAGTTTGGATCCACCAGTGTAGGATTCCCACGAGCAATTATTTTGTCGCATATAGCAGTTATTGCCGCCAGATCCGGGTCATTGGTTTCGTTCAAATCACAGTAATCGGATTCGATCACTCCGTGAGCGTTGGTCTGCAGCAGCTTGTACAATTGGGAGCGCCACTTATCCATCCCCTTCTTGTCAAGGGAATCCCATACACCTAAACGGCCCGAAGCTGTATATCTTACTCTTCTCATGTTGGCCATATATTTTCTTTTCTATCGATCCAAACCACTACACCCCAACTCACATCCCCGGCGCCACCTGCAACACCGTCACACCCATCTCTAGGTACTTATCCCGCTCCTCCTCGCTGGTCGCCCCCAAACTCACCTGCACCGTACTATCCTTCATCTGCTCCAGCACATGCCTGATACACTCGTCCACCGTCTTGAACGGACTATGCGGCAGACTCTCCATGCTGAATCGCAGGTCGTTCGGCCCAAAAGCCAGCAGGTCGATGCCCGGTTTCGCCAGCTTGCGTGCATTGATGACAGCCTCCACCGACTCCAACTGAATCGTAAGAAAGCCGTTACTGTTCCACCAGTCGGCGTAGGCCAGGCGGTCGATCGATCCCGGGTCGGTCGGCTCGCCAAAGGCGCTTAGATTGCGACGTGCTACCCCACCCGAACTGCGCCGTCCTATCTGCGGATAGTAGAAATACTTGACTGCCTCATCCACTACGGCCACATCCTCCACCTCCGGCACCATGATGCCGGTCGGCCCCAGGTCGAGATAACGGCCGGTCATGTAAGTGTGCCGCGTGTGTGGGATCCGGAACTGTACGGGTATCCCCAGCGATGCGGCATGCCCGCAAAAGTTCTCGAGATCTATCTCGCATAGCCCCACATGCTGGCTGTCCACGTAGACGAAATCGTAATCGCCCTGGCCCAACAAATCCTCCAGCTGGCTGCGACTGAAATATAATAGCGCACCTACGCCGAAAATCAGCTCCCCACGGTGAATACGCTCCTTAAGATTGGCAGTGTCTGCCATGCCGTCTCCTCCCTCAGAATTCCCTGTCCAACATTCCGACCGGAACTTCGATCAACACCGGTTTGTCGTTTTCAGTTGCCACTGCCTCGCTGAGGGCTGCGTGCAGCGCGTCCGCATCCTCGGCACGCACACCGTGCGCGCCAAAACTCTGCGCCAGGGCCACGAAATCGGGGTTGTGCAACTGCGTGCCAAGAACATGCCCGTCGAATTCCTCCATCTGGGCGCGCAGGACATTCCCGTAGGCGTTGTCATTGAATACAACGGCCACAGCATTGATCCCGTACTGAACTGCCGTGGATAGCTCCTGCAGGTTGTAGAGAAAGCCGCCATCCCCCGACAGCGAAACGACCACCCGATCCGGGCACCCAACCTTGGCGCCCACCGCGATCGGGTAAGCGCAACCAAGCGTCCCGTGCGAGGAGCTGGTCAGATAGCTGTGCGGCGCCCTGGCCCGGAAGTAGTTGCGGCTGTAATAGCCCATCTGGTTCATGCCCTGGATCACGATTGCATCGTCCGGCAAAGCCGTGTGGATCGCCTCCATAAATCCCCACTGCGGCTGCAACTGCCTCGACGGCTCGAAGCGCGCTTCATTTATGCCCGCGACCTCGCCCTGCACCGCCTCGGCCTTGTCACCGCGCGACGGCCCGGCAGCGGCGACCGCTTGGTTGAGCGCCAACAACACCGGGTAGGCATCACCGTGGATCGAAAGCTGTTCATCGCCTTCTCCAAACTCGGTCTCATCGACATCGATCCGGATGACCTGCTGGCCCTCCCCACTCGAGTAGTGGCTCGTTCCAACAGCCAGGATCACATCCCGCGCCGAAAGCCAGTTCCTGAGCGGCTGAAAGCGCATCTCAGCCATTCCCAGAGAAAGAGGATGCCGTTCCGATATGCTCCCCTTCCCCTGTCTCGTTGTTACGACCGGAATCTGCAGATAGTCGGCCAGTTCGGCTACCAATGTTGCGGCCCGGGCGCGCATCACACCCCCGCCGGCCCAGATTACTGGCCTCCGCGCCGATGCGAGCAATTCCGCCGCCCGTTGAATCGCCCGCGGATCGCCAACGGCGGGCGCAGGTGTAGCGGCTGCAGGCTGCACCAGGCTGACCTCCTCCGTAGCCGCGAACACGGCCGGCGGTACCTCTATCCCCACCGGACGCGGCCGCCCAGAGCGCAGTTGCTGGAACGCCTCCTGGACCAGGGCAGGAATCTCAGCCGGACTCCTGGCGCGGCCAACCCACTTCGTCAGCGGTCCCAGCCACGCCGTCTCGTCAAGTTCCAATCCTTTCTTACGGTGGTGGTGATCTCCCGTCACCACCAGTACGGGCGAGGACGTAGCATAAGCCGTCGCCACTCCCGACAAGGCGTTGAACAAACCTGGCCCTTCCACCACCAGCGCAGCAGCAATCTCGCCGCTGGCGCGGGCATACCCGTCCGCCATATAGCTGGCAGCCTGCTCGTGCCGCACCGCGATATAACGAATGCTCGGCGTCGAATACAGCGCGTCGATCGCCTCGTACTGTCCTGCTCCAGGTACGCCAAATACCGCTCGCAACCCTTCCGCGGCCAGCGACCGCACCAACGCCTCCCCTCCATTCATTCTCGGCATAGATCAGATTCCCTGACTGTACTGTTTCGTAAGCTGAGCTTCTGCTTCACTATCACTTCAGTGTCTAAATCTGTCATCAACATGAGTCCGCCGCTCAAGGTAACGCCGGCACAATCTCATTCGCCAGCGTCTCCATGCAGGCCAGCCATCTCTCCTTGTCATCCCAATCGTGGGCAATCATGAGCAAGGTGCCGAAGCCGCCCGTCTCCTCCCACAGTCCGTGCAGCCGGCGCAGGCACTCTTCCTTGTCGCCTATGATGCACAGGTTCTTCAGCATGTATTCCACCGTCACATCTTCGTCGGGCATCTCAGGGTCGCCCTTCAAAACGCTGAGCATGTTGGCCGAATTGATCAGCCAGCGCAAGTAGGCCATCGAACCTGCCAGCGCGCCGTTACTCGCCCGTTCCCAGGCAGCTTCTGTCGTCTCGTCGATGAAGATGCTGCGCGACACGCGCCAGATTTCCCGGTCCGGTTCAGGCTGCCCGGCACTGGCCGCGCCGTTGCAGTAGGTCTGCCAGTGTTCGCCCAGTGTGGACCCGGACACCACATTCGTGCTTATCGGAATGTAGCCCCGCTCGCCAGCCATGTTGGCCGCCCGCGACTGGCCGCGAATAATGCTCATCCCAACCGGCGGGTGCGGCTTCTGGTAGGGCTGCAACAATTCACCGATTCCAAGCTCGGGGTTCCCCCCTTCAAGCTTGATATTATAAAAGTCTCCCTTGAATTCGAAGGGCGGATCGGTCTGCCACAGTTTCAGTATCATGTCGATGCTCTCGACCGTCATCAGCCCCTGCGTCCCCGGATCGGGCAAGTCGAAAAGCCCCCAATCGGTCGGCACGCCCCCTTGGCCAAAACCACAGTTGATGCGGCCCCGCGACAGATGATCCAGATAGGCCAGTCGCACCGCCACATTGACAGGATGATGCTGCGGCAAAATGGAAACACCGCTGCCGAGCCGGATGTTCTTCGTGCGCGGCAGTACGTTGGCGATGAACACATCGTTCGACGGGATCGGCTCCCACGCTAGCGTGTGATGCTGGCCGATCCAGGCTTCGGTAAATCCCAACTCGTCTGCGCGTACTATAAACTCGATATCCTCTTCGAATCCAAGCGTGCGGTCCTTCTCCGGCGGATGAAGCGGCATCATGAATGTGCCCAGTTTCATCTTCTTGTCCTCCCGTTTTCCTGTAATATCTGGCGGCGCCGAGTTTAACCCCTGCTGTAGGACGGCTTCAAATCAAGAGCCAATTCTCTGAATTTTTCGATGCGGTGCAATGTGACCAGATTGGTGTCATGCTGGTTATACCCTCCTTGCGAAGTGCGTGATATCACCAGCAAATCGTCGCCTCGAATCAGTTGCGAAGCATAGCTGAAGGCCTCAAATATGCTTTGGCTCATCGCCACACAACCGGCCTGGAACCAGTTTAGGGCGTCAAGACTGTACATCAACATCAGGATGCGCCGTTCATTGCCGGGAGGGCTGGCAAAACCGACTTTTCGCAACGGCTCCCGCTCCTGCCAGGTGTCGGTCGGCAGACATACGGTTGTCCAAAAGAGGTCGCTCTCTTCGTCATAAACGACGTGAAACTTACACTGCGCGCCCGGCATCGGATAAAACTGGACGAAGCGGTAATCCAGCGTATTGCCGTCGTCCTCCAGGCTGCACACGGCGGCCATTCCTCCCGTCGTATGCCCATCGATAATCGTGCGCAGCAGCACCCGCATCTCCCCACGCACGTCGATGACATTGCCTTCAATGAAGCAGTCCTCCACCACCTTGTCCGCCGCGCTCGCCTGGTAACGCCGCTGGCTGAGCACGTCCGGCACGCCCGGAAAAGCGACACGGTTGGACATCCGCCACGCCGCCGGGTCGAGCAGATCGCGCTCCAAGTCTCCAGCAACCACCAGCGACTCCCACTGGCTCCGGCCGACCGCGTCATCGCCAACAGGGCAGGTCTCGAAAGCGCGATAAACCTGCCCGTTGCGAAAGAGTACGCTGGTGGGAGCGTTGTGATGACGGCCGCCAAAAAGTTGCGAAGCTCTGCTCCAGCTCTCCCCGCCGTCCTCCGAGCGAGCGATTATGATCTCCCGGCTCAAGCGGCGGTTGCCGATACAGTACAACGTGTCTTCCACCGCAAACAGCGACGGCCAGATGATGTCAAGCACGCCAGTCTTGCGCCACCGGCTGCCATCGTCGTCACTCACCAGTATCTCAAGCTGGTCAGGGATCTCCTCGACAAGCGGCTGCGGGCGGAACCATTCGAAACTGGCTATCAGACGGCCCGACGGCAACTGCGCCAGGCACGGCGAACCTGTATACACGGTGTCCGGGTCGGGTGACTCGGCCAGAACTGTAAAGTCGCCCGCAAGAATCTTATTCATCCGCTTGTTAGCACAGATAGATGGAGAATGGAGTGGAATCTTCGCAGTCTTCCCGAGTGATGCCCTTCGGCGCCAGCAGCTTGCGCAGCGAGGAAAAGTTGCTTACAGCTGACCATTGGCCGCCGCTGAATTAGACCGCGTGACACGCAACCCAATGGCCCGCTTCTACCTCCCGCCATTCGGGCACGACGTGATCGCATGGTTCAAAGGCAAGCGGGCAGCGGGGATGGAAGCGGCAACCGCTCGGCGGGTTGATCGCGCTCGGCACATTGCCGCTGATGACCGTATGTTCACGTTGCCGCTCCAGGCGGGGATTGGGCACAGGAACGGACAACAAAAGCGCGTTGGTATAGGGATGCAGGGGGTTTTCAAACAGGCGCTCCTTTGGCGCCATTTCCACAACGCGGCCCAGGTACATCACCGCCACCCTGTCGCTAATATGGCGTACAACGGCCAGATCGTGGGCGATGAAAAGATAGGTGAGATTGTACTCTTCCTGCAAGTCCTGTAACAGGTTGATAATCTGAGCCTGAATCGACACGTCCAGCGCCGAGATCGGTTCGTCGCAGACAATAAACTCCGGTTCACATGCCAGCGCGCGGGCGATGCAAACGCGCTGACGCTGCCCGCCGGAAAACTCGTGCGGATAGCGGAACGCAAACGCCGGGTTCAAACCTACGTCATCGAGTAGCTTGGCGATCCGCTCCTGAGCATCCTGTCCAGTAGCCAACTCGTGCAGCCAAAGGGGCTCGCCTATCGCGTTGCCGATCGTCATACGGGGGCTCAGCGTCGAATAGGGATCCTGAAATATGATCTGCATCCTCCTGCGAAGAGGTCGCATCTCCTTTTCCGAAAGCCCCGTCACCTCCTGCTCTTCGAAGAAAACCTTGCCCGAGGTCGGTCGATGCAGCTGCAGCAGCGTCAGCCCGGCGGTTGACTTGCCGCAGCCCGATTCGCCCACCAGGCCCAGTGTCTCACCGCGCTGCACGTTGAAGGAGACATCGTCCAGCGCGTGCACAGTCGCCCTGGTTTCACCATACGCGCCTATGCGCACGGAAAAATGTTTGCTCAGATTCTCCACCCGCACGAGGGGGACGCCGTTGCTACTTTCCGTCTGGCTCATGTCCTTGAATATGGGTCCTCTGGTAGGAAACCTGTGCGCCACAGACCTTAATCGGCGGCTACCCCTGCTTCTGAACTGACCGACACATCGCGAATATCGACCCAACAGGCCGCACGATGCCCTCTGTCACTGGCTTCGGCAACAGGTTCTAACATCGGGTTTTCTTTGCGGCAGCGGTCAATCGCATAGGGACAGCGGGGGTGAAAAGGGCAGAAATCAGGGAGTTCAATAAGGTCAGGAGGCGAACCGCCAATCGTCGTCAGGCGCGTTCCCGTTTCACCTGTCAAGCTGGGCAGCGCCCCCATCAGTCCGACAGTGTATGGATGGCGGGGATCTTCGAACAGCGCGTCAACCGGCGCCTCTTCGACAATGTAGCCCGCATACATGACGATCACCCGGTCGGCAATACCCGCAACAACGCTCAGATCGTGCGTGATCCAGATCACAGCCACACCCGACCGGTCGCGCAACTCCTTAACCAGGTCCACGATCTGCGCTTGAATCGTGACGTCCAGCGCCGTCGTCGGCTCATCGGCGATCAGGACCGCAGGTTCGCACGACATCGACATGGCGATCATGACCCGCTGGCGCATACCCCCGGAGAACTGGTGCGGGTATTCCCGGAGTCGCGCTTCGCCGTCGGGGATACCCACCATCTCCAGAAGTTCCGCGCTGCGGGCGAGCGCGTCGCTCTTGCTCATCCCCCGATGGTAGACGAGCGGTTCAGCCATCTGCGTGCCAATGTTGATGAACGGGTTGAGCGAGGTCATCGGATCCTGGAAGATCATGCCGACCTCGCCGCCGCGCACATCACGCAGTTGGCGCAGGTTGAGCTCCAGCAAATCCTCGCCCCGCAGGAGTACTTTTCCGTTCTCGATACTGGCCGCAGGCGGCAACAGCCGCACAAGGCTCAGCATCGTGACGCTCTTCCCGCAACCGCTTTCGCCCACCACCGCCAGCGTCTCGCCCTCTTCCAGGGTAAAGGAGATGCCGTTGACAGCGTACACGTAACCCTTGCGTACCTGAAAGCGGGTCTGCAATTCTTGCACGTCGAGAAGAACTGACATTTTCGCCGTCTATGCTTCCTTCTGATGTAGCCCGAAACCGGCCATCGGTGTTCCCGATTCGCGCCGGGCCCGAGCAACAGGAACTAACCGCCCCATTGACGGGGATTTAAGGCATCGTTGAGGCCGTCCCCCAGCCAGGCAAACGAGACGGTGATCACCGCCATCATCACCGCCGGACCGACCAGCAAGTGAGGGTGCGTCTGCCACATACGCAGACCGTCACTGATCATCTTCCCCCAGCTGGGGATAGGCAACTGCACACCGACGCCCAGAAAACTGAAAGCCGACTCGAGCACCATTGCCCCTCCCATCCCTGCGCTGACCGCAACGATCAGTGGCCCCATCGCGTTGGGAATCACATACCGGGTCAGTATTCGCCCTGTCGGCATGCCCAGCGCGCGCGCCGCTAACACGTAGTTTCTGCTGCGAATCGACAGGATCTGGCCCCGGATCAGGCGGGCGTAGCCAGGCCACTGGATCAGCGCCAGCGCACCGAAGACCAACACCAGGTCCACCCACATCGTCTGGCGGAAGAAGGTATTCTTGGTCGCAAGATACATCTGCTCCATCCAGGCTTCGAGCGGGACTTTCAGCGTCAGGTTGATCACAATCGCCAGCAGCAGGGCCGGCATAGAACGCGTCACGTCGGTCAGCCAAACGACCAACATGTCGACCCGTCCCCCCAGGTAACCTGCCAGCGACCCCATCACCAACCCAACGACAAGGCTGATCGCGGTCGAAACAAGGCCCACTGAAACGGCCGTGCGCGCGCCGTAGAGGATGCGGCTGAATACGTCACGCCCCAACTCGTCGGTACCAAGCCAGTGCTCGCTGGATGGTGAAACCAACCGAGCCGTAAAATCCTGTGCCAGAAAATCATAAGGGGTCAGGTACGGGCCGAAAGCCGCGATGAAAAACAGGAGCACAATCGGCAAAATGGCCACAAGGGCAAGCCGGTTCGCCGCCAAACGGGCTAGCGCGTCCCGCCACAGGTTAGTGGGGCTGGCCTCTGCTATCTCAATTTCGCTGGTTACTGCGATTTCCTGAGTTGTCATCCCTCACCGCTTGCCCATTCTCTTGAGTCGGCTTTCCGCTTATATAGACCTGCGCAACCAACCAAATATAAGTGAATTCGTTACTACTCAGCCGCAACTGATTCGCAACCCTGAACGAGGCGAGCAAAGATGCTATTTCTCCCCCCATTGTTCTATTTTGGGCGGTCGGGCCTTTGGCCCTCCCTTGTGCAGGGGCTGCGCCCCCGCAACGCCCCCCTACAAAACCATCGCTCACCGACCGTGTGTGCTCATTCCAGCAGCG
>MKWU01005120.1_pt1 | contig 14573 bp, 9 predicted proteins | sample 809101 | NCBI WGS metagenome assembly MKWU01 (sample SAMN05860141, study PRJNA318959) | sponge metagenome | host: Aplysina aerophoba | place: Slovenia: Piran, Adriatic Sea, Gulf of Piran | collected 2013-05-07 | reverse complement strand
TGGAACACCTGCCCTCTGGCCCCTTCTTCTATCAACGGGACTAGCAGGAGAGAAAAAGCGCAAAACTTGACCAGATTCTTCATCGGAACCGTCCTTTCCTCAGTACACTATTCCCACAGTCTCCGCCCGCACAAAGCTTTCTTGGTTGGCGTTAACCGAAACCTTGACTAGGTAAATGCCAACTGGAAGCAGTTTCTCGTTCTCGTCCCGTCCATCCCATGGCCTTATGTGATTTCCGCTCCGCTCCTCCCCAGCCAAGGTCCGCAATCTCCGACCTGCTAGATCGAAGATTGCCACCTCCACCTCCACTGGTTTTACCAGCTGTGAAAGGGTGAGCGCGATCAAGGCCTCTTCGTTGATCGCATCCCCATTGGGTGAAAACACCCTCGGAGTGACCTCGAAAGAGGACAGGATTTCTCTGGCGGACTCGGCTGCCGTCAGCACTCGCAGCGTATTGGTGGTCACGTCGGGGTTGGCATCGCCCGACAAAACTCTCTGAGGGACCTCTTCGCTTTGGGTATCGAAGACCTCGGCGTTCAAGAAGCTCCCTTGGACAAACACCTGGGCCTCGAAAATGATCTGCAGGACGTCTCGGCCGGTTATCCGATGGGAAGAGGGGAAGAACACGGTCAGGCTGCCGAGTTCCTCTGTAATCTCGGTGGGTTCTACCTTTTCAGGAGGATCTCCTATGAAGAGTTCCCCAAATTTTGGCTGCGACGAGGGGGTGAATATCCGGATGGCATCAAAGCCGATGTCCGTTCCTGCAACATCGGCGATGAGATCGTAGGCAAAGGTGACGAACTGGCCGACCGGCACGACGGCCACACTGCGCGGAGGACGGGGCTCGTCCAGCACAGAGACCTCTCCGATTAATTGCTGGGCCAGCGGCGGAATAGAGTGCTCTACGCTTAGAGAAGTGACCTGTATGCCGTCTAAAATGGACCGACTCTTCATGGCTATCTCGAACTGAAAGTAGCGACGCGGACTGGGCAGAGTGATCCGCTGCCCGGAGGAGGTAAAGGGCGACGACCAGAGGCTCCAGTTGGCTTGGTCGTCCTGAAACCCGCCCTGTTCGTTTTGACCCAACTTGTTGTATTCGTCCTCTGTCACTACCTCTCGTTCCCGGGTAAACCGATCTACCAGCCGAAAAAAAACCCGGGGATTGTCGTCCGTCCCCGTGCGCATCCGGATGGCGATTTCTGTGTCGGAGTCTTCCACTGCGATCTGATCGGTGCCCTCCTGACGCAGTCCTTCGACCGTCCATTCGAGCCGGCTGAAATTGGCCGCCTCCCCTAAGTCAATGATCTTGGAGGTATAACTGGCTTGGGGAGCGAAGCCGGTACCAAAAAGCTGAAATTCGGCGATTTCGAATGGATTCGGAGAATGTACATGCAGGCGGATAAAGCGAATAAACTGTAGCGGGAACAGGGCTTCTGCCGTGTCCTCACGAGTGAATTCCACCTGCCGGAGGAGGCTGTAATCCGGTCTATTGTCCTGAGTAAAGCTTAGCCCGTCGCTGGAGAAGAGGCTGTAGCCTCGAATGAAGTCTTCACTATAAGGTCGTCCTTGATCATCGACGCCAAACGGACGTGGGAAAAAGAGGATTCTGTTTATCGGAATCCGGGTCCCCAAGTCGAACTCAAATCTTCTCCCACTCTGTTGAACTCCGAATTCCTTGAAGCGATCTCCGGTGGATGTAGTATCTTGTCCATCTACGATCACCAGTTGCGACTCTCTCAAGGTGGTATTGTCCCAGACGTGGGCCTGGGCACGCTCTTCGAGAAATCCTATTGGGCGGGCGCTAACCCAACTCAACTGCTGGGTGATATTGCTCTGGAGATCAAATCCCAAGCTCTTGATAATTCCCGCCTGGGAAAAGTCGAGAGCAGTCGAAGCCAGTTCCTGAGAAGCCCAAGATTCGCCGCCTTCTCCCACCTTCCACTGCCGCACCTCTCCCCAGCTAATCCCCGACATGGCCGCAATCCAGATAGCCGTGATTGCCACCACAGCCGGCCTTTTCGATTGGGGCTTCATTGTTTTGCGCATGTCAACCCCCAAAAAAAGTGAGAGGATTATGTCCATCCTCCCATCCATATTGAGTTTACATGTTCTGATAATCTGAGCGGTCTGTCAACTAAATTATTGCACTATGTATTCTTAAAAGTAGGGGTGCGGACACCTTCACTTTTAATGCACTTGCCTTTAGGAACTGATACCCTCGAATCAGTGATACTTGCACACAAGGTTAGGCGACTAGTATACTTGACGATAATAGTCCTGCTGGGGGCTTGCTATCAGTCGGCGGAAAAGTGACGGGTAGAAATAGTCTGAGAATAAGCCCTACCGCCGGCAACTATGTGCACACCTTCACAGCTAGGCTAGTCAGCGATCTCTTCTTTCTCCAAAGCACCTTCCCCTTTCACATTCAGAGCGATCTCAGTAGGCTGCTTTTGTGCCTTCTCTGTCTCGGCCGGGGCGGCGTATGGAACCTTGTACCTGCACGGGTCGTTTATGGCCCTAGGGACCAGCATGCCTGGGGCCGTCTTTTTGTTATTTGTCCTCACTTTGATCTTAAACCCCCTGCTCAAGCTGATTCATCCCCGAGCGGGCCTCAACCGAGGGGAATTACTGGTCGTCTATATAATGATGGTCATGGCCTCGCCGATTCCCACGCTCTTCGTCGGCAAATTCCTCAGCGCTATCAGTTATCCCTATTATTACGCCACGCCCGAAAACGAGTGGAGGGAACTCATCCATCCCTACATCCCCGACTGGCTGATGGTGCACAATGTCGATATCGTCAAAAAGTTCTACGAGGGTGGGGGCCGGAATGAGCCAATTCCCTGGGCGGCTTGGCGGCCGGTGTTTTTGGCTTGGCTGCCCTTCGTCTGGGCCTTGTTCTTGGTGATGATTTCCCTCATGATCGTTATGCGCAAGCAGTGGGTCGAACACGAGCGCCTGATCTATCCGCTGATGCAGGTGTCCTTGGCCATGACCGAGCAAGGCCGTTATGGCGAACGCGTCAGCCCTTTTTTTAAAAACCCGGTGATGTGGGCCGGCTTTGCCATCCCGGCCCTGTGGGGCACGCTGCACGGGCTCTACAACTACTTCCCGGAGATTATACCCATTGCCAAGGAGGTAGACCCGCTCCACCTAAGATTGTCGATATTCCACGGCGTAGCCGATATGTACGTGCTGCTGCGCTTCAACATTATTGGCTTTTTCTACTTTCTCAAAACCGAGATCGCCTTCAGTCTGTGGTTTTTCAATTTACTGGCCTATGGGGTGCGGGGGATTTTCGGAATTCTGGGCATTACCAGCCCGCAGACACAATCCGCCGGACATGGGGTGCACAATCTAATCTTAGCTCAGCAGGCCATGGGAGCGATGCTAGTGTTGTTTTTGGGGGGTCTGTGGTCGGCGCGCAGGCACTTGAGAGGAGTCTTGCGCAAAGCCTTCTTAGGAGATCCTAGTGTGGATGATTCCGGAGAGATCCTCTCCTATCGGGGGGCGGTAATCATACTGATGGCCAGTAGTGTGATCGCGGTGGGGTGGTTGTGCTTAGCAGGACTGCCCATGGTGTTTGGCTTGGCCATACTCTTCTTAGGGCTGGTGGTCCTCTTCGGATATTCCCGAGTTGTGGCAGAAGGCGGCCTGTCGGATGGCGAACCGCCGGGGGTGCCGGCCGGCATCCTAGTGTCGGCGGTGGGTTCATCGGTCATTGGGCCCCAAGGACTAGTCGTGCTGGCGACCACATTCCTGTGGACTACCGGGCGCAATTTCGTCATGGTATCGTGCGCCAGCAGCCTCAGGTTGGGCGAGGAGTTGGGAGGAGGGAAACGGCCGCTGTTCTGGGTAATTCTCCTGGCCCTAGCTGTGTCCCTAGGCGCGGCGATCTGGATGATCATGACCTTGGGCCATCAGTACGGGGCCATCAACTTGTGGATCTGGGGAGGGGGGGAGTATAGCTATGTGGAAAAATTGATCCGCACACCACTGGAGCCGCATGTGTGGAACTGGATCAATACCGCCATCGGAGCGACGATTATGACACTGCTGATGGCGGCGCGCTGGCTTTACGTGTGGTGGCCGTTACATCCTTTGGGTTATGCCATCGGGCCGATATGGATCATAGACGCTCTCTGGTTCAATATGTTCTTGGCTTGGCTGATCAAGGTTGTAGTTCTCAAGTACGGGGGAGTGGGGCTCTATCGGAAAACTCGTCCCTTTTTTATGGGCATGATCTTGGGATACTTCACACCGGCCGGCTTCTACCTCATCATCGATCACTTCACGGGAATGACCTGGAACATTATTTTCTGGGGTTAATCTTGGCAGCGGCTGGTAGAGATTGCCTAGATCCCATCCAGCCCCATTAGCTTCAACTCCGACATGCGACACCAAAATATAGTCGGGGCGGGGGTCTTCATCATTGCCTTGGGCCTCTACCTGAAGACCATGGCTCCCACTATCTCTTTGTGGGACAGCGGCGAATTCATCGCCTGTGCCTACACGCTGGGCATACCCCATCCTCCTGGAGCCCCTCTCTACATCCTTTGGGGCCGGCTTTTTGCGCTTTTGCCCATCGGCTCGGTGGAGCAGCGCGTAGTGTTCATATCGCCCTTGGTATCGGCCGCTGCCATCTGGTGCGTCTTCTCCACTACTACTCTCCTTGCCCGAGGTGCCCTCAAGAGCAAAGGGCCGCCGTCTCCCAGCCAGAGCCAGCAGCTGGCGGCCTTAGCTGGGGGAGTGGTCGCCGCCCTGTCTTTGGCTTGTTCATACACATTCTGGTTCAACGCCACTGAGGCCGAAGTTTATGCCTGTTCCATTTTTTTTGTCTGTCTGAGCGTCTGGTTGGCGCTGCGCTGGTCGGTCGGGCCGCTCGATAAGCACAATTACAGATGGCTCTTGTTCATCGCATATATGTTCGGTCTGAGTGGTGGGGTCCATCTTCTCTGTCTGCTGACCATTCCGGCGATCCTGATCCTGATCGGGTACGCCGACTCGGGCCTCCGGCGACTGATTTGGGTGCTACTCGGCCTGGGTGTAAGCGGTCTGATCGCGATGGCGGTATGGGGGGGGCCGAGCAAGGCGGGCGGAGCGGCGCTGATTTTGGCGCTGGCTGCTGGCCTCTATTATCTCTACCGCCGCGACAGGCGTTCGTGCGGGCTGCTGATAGCCACCTTGGTGCTCTTCGCCTTAGGTTATTCCACGTATGAGACCTTCTATATTCGCTCGGGACTGAATCCGGTCATCGACGAGAACGACCCAGAAACTTGGGCCGCCCTCATCAAATTTCTTGGACGCGAGCAATACGGCACGGAGAGTCTGCTGGCGGGCATGCTGGAGGCCAAGGCTTCGCGCCTTTACCAGTTTTGGCACCTCCAGATGAAGTACTTTTTGGAGCAGTTTCAATTTCCCCTCGGGGAAAGCGCAGTGGAATTCCGCCGGGCTACCGATCCTTCCCGGCAGTCAGTAGCTGTCTCGATCCTGCCCTACCTGCTGGGTCTGGGCGGCCTGTTGTGGCAGGCCCGCAGGGACTGGCAGCGTTTTCTGGCCGTCTTAGCACTCTTTGCGACCATGGGCTTTGGACTGTCTGCCTACCTGAACATGTCCGATCCGCAACCGCGGGAACGCCACTACGTCTTTGTTGGTATGTTCTATGCTTTTGCCCTGTGGATGGGCCTAGGTTGGAGTGGCTTGGTCGAGACCTTGGGGCGGCGCTTACGCCTTGCTAACGGCTGGCTGATGGCCCTAGCGGGTGCCGGCGTTCTGCTACCGGTGGGGATGGGCGTCAAGCTGTATAATCAAGTAGACCGCACGGGAGACTATCTGGGGCGCGATTACGGGTACAATCTGCTGCAGTCATGCGCCCCCAACAGCATCCTGTTCACCAACGGGGACAACGACACCTTTCCGCTGTGGTTTTTGCAGGAAGTGGAGGGCATTCGCCCGGATGTGGGCGTCGTCCATTTGGGACTTTTGAATACCGGATGGTACATCAAACAGTTGCGCCAGCGTCTCCACCCCATCAACATGCGCTACACTGATACTTATATCGATTCGGTGCTGACCGTTAATCTGGGTCTACGCCACTGGCCTAGGCCTAAAGCTATTGAACTGGCGGGCTTGGAAATCGAAGTGGTACCCTTCGAGCAACGCATGCTTCGCGTTCAGGATATCGCGGTGCTGAAAATCGTCGAGTGGAACGACTGGCAAAGGCCCATTTTTTTCTCTGTCTCAGTACCGGTCGAAAACCAAGTTGGACTGACGCCCTACCTGTCTTTAAACGGCCTGGCGTATCGACTAGTCAGGGAGCGCGAACCGGGACTCGACCAGAAGGAGATGGAACGCAACTTCTATCGCGTCTTTCAATGGCGCAACCTCCTTGGACGGGAGATGACCAGCGATCCCGGAGTCGCTCCCTTGTTGTTCAATTACCAAGCCGCTGTCATGCAGCTAGCCGACTTCTATCGGCAACAGGACATGGATGAGGCGCTGGCCCAGCTGCTAGCATGGGCCAGCCAGCGCATCCCTTTCGTCTGGCATGCGCATTACAGCGCCTCTGCTTATCTGGAGCAGATGGGCCAGCATCAGTTGGCCTTCGAATACGCTGAGTGCGCCGTGCAAAAACTGTTAGATACCTACCGCGTTAGTGGAGACGCGACCTACGACGATCTCATTGATTTGCTGGACGAGTTGACAAAGAAGCACAGGGACTCTGCATGGTCCGCCGGGTTCTACCGCCAGATCATTGAGGTCGAGCCCAGCAGATGGGAGGCTTACCATCGCTTGGCTTCCCTCATGGGGGTGCAAGGCAATTACAGTGGCGGCCTGCAGGTGGTGGACGAATACGTCGGCCGCTACGGGGAAGTGCGCCCGCTGGTGCGCCTGCGGCAGAACTTGCAACAGGCTCTGCGCAAAGGGAGCAATGCACCTGAGTGATGATACTCCGGACAGTGCGAGCCCAGCGGTCTATTTGACTTCAAAATGACGCCGCATTCTTTTGTACCCGGGTCGGTCATGCATCTCAAATGGGATTAAAAATTTAGATAGGAGGCACGGATTGTGACACGGCAGACAACGACACAAGCAGGACTCGTCCGTCTAACCATCCTCGCGGCTATCGGAGCGCTGTTTATCGCATCCTGCGATAGGCCCTCCACCAATAGCGATGACCAGCCCTCGACTTCCACCGAGCAAACCGATCCACTCCAGTTGCCTTTTCCCGAGGAGATCATCGATCCTCCATGGCTGGAAAGTCGCAGACAGGCTCAACTCGAGACCGAGTTCGATGTATTTTGCGACTTTGCCTTCTCCGACCAGCTCGAAGACAGTGCTATCCGCTTCCGCAACAGGATCACTGCCGATTCGGGCAAGGACTACAGGCCGAATCACTACGACCACGGCAATGGGATAGCCATTGCCGACGTGGACGGGGATGGCTTCTACGACATCTATTTCGTCACCCAGGTTGGCGACAACGAACTGTGGAGAAATCTGGGAGGCGGCAAATTTGAGGATATTACCCAGAGGGCAGGTGTGGCGGCCAAATCGGTTGGGGTATCGGCCTCTTTTGCCGATATCGACAACGATGGCGATCCAGACCTCTACGTGACCGTCCTGCGCCAGGGCAATATGCTATTTGAAAACGACGGTACCGGCACATTCAAAGATATTTCCAAAGGCTCCGGCCTCGACTATAAGGGCCACCCCTCTGCCGCGGTCTTCTTTGACTACAACGGCGATGGGTTGTTGGATATTTTCCTCACTGCTGTGGGCCAGTACACTACCGACGAGCTTAAAAAGGCGAGCCGTTCTAGCAGCAGCGAAGCAAAAAACAGCCAGTACAACTACTATGCGGGCTTCAACGACGGCTTTAGCGGGCACCTCAAGCCCGAACGCACTGAAACGAGTATCCTCTTCAAAAACGAAGGTGAGAATCGCTTTGCCGATGTCAGCGAAAAGGTGGGTTTGCAGGACGAAAGTTGGGCGGGCGCCGCCAGCCCCATCGACGTCAACGAAGACGGCTGGCCCGATCTATATGTTTTGAATATGCAGGGACACGACCAGTACTACGAAAACGTCGAGGGCAAACACTTTGTCGACAAGAGCCGCGAGGTTTTTCCCAAAACTCCCTGGGGGTCAATGGGAGTCAAAGTTTTCGATTACAACAACGATGGCAAGATGGATCTCTATATCACCGACATGCATTCCGACATGAGCGAAAACATCGGAGTCGAGCGCGAAAAACTCAAATCCCGCATGCAGTGGTCTGAAGAGTTCCTGCGCAGTGGCGGCAATAGCATCTTTGGCAATGCGTTCTACCGGAACAGAGGGGACGGACATTTCGAAGAAATTTCGGACCAAATCGGCGCTGAGAATTACTGGCCTTGGGGATTTAGCGTCGGCGACCTCAACGCCGATGGGTACGAGGACGTTTTTATAGCCTCCAGCATGAATTACCCTTTCCGATATGGGGTCAACTCTGTCCTGTTGAACAACCGGGGCGAAAGATTCTTGGACAGCGAATTCATCTTGGGTGTAGAGCCTAGGCGCGGCGGACGCGCGGCCCAACCTTGGTTCGAACTGGATTGTGCTTGGAAAGACCGCAACCACCGGCACTGTGAGGACCGAAGCGGCACTGTTGTGGTCTGGGGCGCATTGGGAAGCCGGTCTTCGGCGATTTTCGACATAGACGACGACGGCGACTTGGATATCGTCACCAACGATTTCAATTCCGAACCTACTGTGCTGATCAGCAATCTGAGTGCTAAAAAGCAGAACCTGTCTTTTCTTAAAGTTGAGCTAATCGGCACGGCGTCGAACCGCAGCGGGCTGGGTGCCACGGTGAAGGTTCGAGTTGGCACCCAGACTTATACCAAAGTCCACGATGGGCAGTCGGGCTACCTCTCCCAAAGTCTCTATCCACTCTACTTCGGACTGGGCGATGCCGAAGTAGTCGATCAGATCGCCGTGCGCTGGCCTTCGGGGAGGGAACAGATTGTCGCTGGCCCCATCGCAACCAATTCGCTGGTTGAGGTAAGAGAACTTTAGAAGATGCAGACTAATCTTAGGAGGAAGCGTTATGAGACTCAAATTGGCCTGTGCCGACTTCACTTTTCCGCTTCTGCCCCACGATCACGTCCTCGACTTGATTGCGATGTTGAAGCTCAAGGGGGTGGATATCGGCCTTTTCGAAGATCGCTCTCACTTGCAGCCATCGCACGAATTCGAGAATGTGCGGCGCTCGGCCCGACGGCTGAGGAAGAAACTAGAAGCTAGGGGCCTGGTTGCTGCCGACGTGTTCATGCAGACAGCACTGGACTTCGAGTCCTACGCCATCAACAATCCCCAAAAGAGGCGTCGAAACAAAGCGCGCGATTGGTTCCTCAAAACCTTGGAATACGCCCTCGAGTGCGGTTCCAAGCACGTTAGCGGGCTGCCTGGGGTACACTTCCGCGACGAAAAGCGCGGCGACTCTTGGGCCCGGGCAGTGGACGAGTTGAGTTGGCGGGTGGAACAGGCTCACCAGCACCGCATCATCTACGGAATCGAACCCCACATCGGCTCGCTGGCTTCCCATCCTAAGTCGGCGACTAGGTTGGTGCGAGACGTTCCAGGATTGACCTTGACCTTGGACTACAGCCATTTCATTCCACGCGGCATCCCCGAATCCGAGGTAGAGGTCTTGATTCAGCACGCTAGCCACTTCCACGTCCGAGGGGCGTGCCGGGGCAACGGCCAAGCCAACTTTGAGCGCAATACCTTGGATTTCGGGCGCATATTGGAAGTCATGCGCACGAGCGGTTATCGCGGCTGGCTCGAGTTGGAGTACTGCTGGGGAGAGGGATATGAAGGCTGCGACGTGCTGGCGGAGACCATTCGCTTCCGCGACCATTTGCGGGCGCTGGCGGCATGAGAAGCCGGTCAGATTTTCGGGTTCTTCCGTAACCATTGAGGATTGATCACGGAGATTTGCCCATGGCGGAACGTTTTAGAATAGCGGTCGTAGGCGTCGGCCGGATTGGCGCATTTCACGCCCGTCACGTCCAAGAGCTGGCCAGCGAGCGGGGCGATTGCGCGCTGACTGCGGTAGTAGATGGCTACGGCGACTTGGCCGTCGAGGTGGCGGCTCAGCTACAGGCTAGTCAAGAAACGGCGATTAGTGTTTTCAAAGACGTAGAGGAACTAGTGGCGGCTGAGGCAGCCGACGGAGCGTTCATTGCCTCGCGCACTGAAAACCACTACCGCGAGGCTCAGACTTTGATCGACGCGGGCTGGCGGGTCTTGATGGAAAAACCGCTGACGCACTCGCTGGCCACAGCGCGGAAGTTTGCCGCCTATCTAGACGCCGATGATTTTCGCCGCACGGCGCTGATGCAGGCTTTTATGCGCCGCTTCGATGCGCCGCTGTTGTGGGCCAAAGCCCTGTTGGATCGAGGCGCTATCGGCGCGCCGTTCAAGATCGTCTCAATCCTCGAAGATCCAGTGCCGCCGCCCGAGGGGTACAATAGCTCCGGCATACTCTCGGATATGGCGGTACACAATATCGACGAGATCCTCTGGCTCGGCGGGCAGCAGCCCGAGCGGCTGGCGGGTTTTGGCAGCCTGCTTTACAACCAGCAGCACACGGACGTCAAAGAGGATTTCGACGACGCGCTCTTGCAGATGTACTTTCCCAAAAACCTGATCGGCCAAGTGACGGTGAGCCGCAACCACGTAGCCGGGTATCGCAATGAGACGTGGGTTTACGGGACGGAGGGGTTGGTGCATGTGGGGGCCTTTGGTGAGGACTCGCTCTCGGTGGAAGTGGAGGCCTTTGGGCGGCGGGGCTTAATCGAGCGGCGGGAACTTGCCCTGCGCGATTACGGCGCGGAAGTGCCGTTTTTTATCGAACGCTTCGGGCCGGCGTACAAGGCCGAGGTAGCCCACTATATCGACCAGTGCCGCACTGGAGCGCCCTTTGCCGTGGATCATCGCGATGGGCTGAGGGCGCTGGAGATCGCGATGGTGGGGAGTGGGGCGTTGCGGGGACGCGAAGGGGGCGTGGCGGTTGATGTTGACGAGCGCGATTGAGACAGCAGCGAGCTGATTTTCAGAAAGTCAGGTATGAAAGTCACGAAGATCGAGACCCTGCGGGCCAGCCGCTTTATGTACGTGCGGGTGCATACCGACGAGGGCATATCGGGTGTCGGCGAGTTGCACCCCGCAAGCGGTACCAGCGGCACGCCATTTGCGCCCATTGCGGCGGTGGATTACTGCGCCGAGTACCTAATCGGCAAGGATCCCCTTCACATTGAGCGCAACTGGCAGCACATGTTCCGCCGCTGCGTGTTTCGCGGCGGTGCAGACAGCATGGCCGCGATCGGGGCAATCGACATCGCGCTGTGGGACATCAAGGGCAAGGCGGTCGGGCTACCTGTTCATTCGCTGTTGGGCGGTCCTACGCGGGAGCGCGTACGCGTCTATTCGCATTTACAAGGTAATTCCCCGGCGGAGTTGGCCGAAGATGCCCGGCGCATGGTCGAGGCTGGCTACACCGCCCTGCGTCTCTATCCGTTTGGTGCCTTTGCGTCTGGCGAGGGCACGAGCCTAGAGCAACTGTCGTTCCGCGGCATGGCTAAGCACGCCGCGGCTACCCTGCAGGCGGTGCGCGACGCCGTGGGTGACGAGGTCGATCTCATGGTGGATGTAGTCAACTGCCTCACGCCGCCGGAGGCCATCGAGGTGGCCAAGGCGCTTGAGCCCTATGGCCTGTTTTTTTTCGAGGACCCCATCGAGCCTGAGAACATGGATGCGTGGGGTCATGTCGCGGCAAATATGCCGGTGCCCGTGGCCATGGGCGAGCGGCTCTACACTACCTACCAGTTCCGCGAGTTGTTGGCTCACAAGGGGGCTTCGTACATCCGGCCGGACCTGTCGCTCGCCGGTGGAATCACGAATTGCAAAAAGATCGCGGCGCTTGCCGAAGCAAGCTACGTGGGAGTTGCCCCGCACAACCCGCTGAGTTGCGTCCTGACCGCGGCGTGCGTGCAACTCGACGCCGCCATTCATAACGTCGCCATACAGGAGTACCCGAGGGATGAGTACGATGCCCCGAAGCGGGATCTGGTCGAGATACCATTGCGCCGCGAGGGCGGTTTCCTGATTGTGCCGCAGACTCCCGGCATTGGAATTGAACTGAACGACGAAGCGTTCCAGCACTACCCGCCTGAGCCTTATACTCGGTCGCCGGTGATTGGACCCGACGGCGCTCTACGGGATTACTGATTAATATGATCAGGCTGACTCAAATAACCTCAGAGCAGTTGGAGTACAAAGAAAAAACTGGGGGCTTCTATGGAATGGATTTCAATTTTGGAGGACCGTCGGGATTTTTTGGCTTCTATGGCGAGTTTGATATCTCCAGCGAAGGTCAGGTTGACTTGGCAAATCTCCTGGTAGTCCATTCCTGTGAACACGAGCAGGAGGAGATAATTGCCGAGATTAGTGCTATGCGACAGACTATCACGGATGGCCTGTGGTCTGCTACATTGCGCCAGAAAAATCGACTCGAAGCTGTCTGGGAGGAGTTTAAGTTGGAATTTTTTTCTCAACCAACGCGCGATGGAACGGTCGCAACTCATTTGTTACTCTCACACGACAATCCCGCCATTTTTAGAGAGCCTTATTTCAATGATTACTTTGAACTGCGATCTGACCGTGCCCGCAAGAAGCCTGAACTGCAAGATACGCGGGGTTACTACCCCGTAAGTCCAGAGCAAGCCCCTGAACAGGCTGAGGCGGTTGACGTAGCGGAACTTGCGCGTCGCATTCAGGGCAAGCCACTAGTGGCGTTTACGGGCGCTGGTTTATCGACCGCGGCAGGTATTCCCGCGTTTGACGGAAAAGGTGGACTGCAGGAGCAATTCCCCATCGACAATTACCGTTTCCCCGGTGCTGTTGCCGATTGGATAATATACCGACCTCGTGAGACGGCTCTAGTACTTGGAACATTCTATACCCGCTTTATGACAGCCAGTCCCACCGAAGCCCATGCGGCTCTTGCACAATTGGAAAAACACGGGATACTGAAGCACATCATTACGGGCAATTTTGACGGGCTACACGAATGGGCCGGTAGCCAAAGAGTGCATATAAACGAACCCAAATACTTTAAAGGCTCAGACGAGGGCTGGGGTTGGATTGAGGAAGGTCAGGTAGCTTTGGTTGCAGGCGTGTCGATGGATGCAAATAACGGTCTGCTGGACTATGCTCGTGACAATGCCCTCCAAATTGTCGTTGTAGCTCCAGAGCGACCGGACTTCATGCATGCACAGGACTGGTTTGTCGAGGGTCTTGCTGAGGATGTCTTGCCCGAACTGACAAAGCTGCTCACCATCTGATCATGCACTTTCCTCGACTTGGCGCGCCATCTGCGCCATATAGGCGGCTCGACCTATGAGGTCTTTCTTGTAGTTCCAGCGCATCTTTTCCGGGTACATCACTAGGGAGCGATCCGCCAAGGGCAGAGACACCCGGGCACCGCCCTGCCGGTGCGATTGGCGCAGAGCCACGGCCAACTCCAGGGCATGGCGCAAATCGTCGCCGCTGGTGATTGCCAAGTCTCCGCCTTCTTCCAAGACGCGGACGATATCCTCGACAATGGCCCGCATCACCGCCCCGGGATCCTGCCAGCCCTCGTCGTCGTATCCCCTCTCCTCTTCGGTGTATTGCTCGAACACCCCTTCCTCCTCGACCAAAGGGCCACCTCGACCGCTGGGCTTGAATAGGCGCAGACCGAGGCCCGTATTGTTCCAATTGCAGATCAGTCCCTCGCTGCCCACCACCTCGAGGCCGCGCCAGGCCGGGCCCGGGAAGCTGCTGAAGCACTCTATGCCATTGCCAAAGCGAATGTACCCGCCCACTCCGCCGAAACCGGTGGCTCCTTCCTCGTAGGGTTCCTCATGATCGCTGTGGGGATCGCCTTCGACTCGGCCGACGACCCACTCCGCCGGCGCCTTGGCGGCGAACTTGCGCGTCAAGTTCAAACCGTGGCAGCCACCCTGGCCATTGCCTCCGTACAGGTTGATGCGCTGCACTTGGCCAATCGCCCCTCCCGCGGCCAACTCGTAGGCCCGGCGGTAGTCTGGATGACTCGACACCATGACGCCCGAAGCCAGGTACACGCCCCGCTGCTGGCAGCTTTCCACCATGCGGTCGGCTGCGGACAGCCGGGCTGTCAGCGGTTTTTCGCAAAAGATGGCCTTGGCCCCGGCCTCGGCCGCGGCCACCACTGCTCCGGCGTTGGCTCCCACCGGCAGCACTGGCATGGCGATATCAATCGACTCGCGTGCCAGCATCTCCTCGTAGGTGGCGTAGCCGGGCACCCCGAAGCGGCGGCAGCCCAGCGCCAGATTTTCCGCATCCGTATCGGCAATGGCCACCACCTTGCACAAGGGGTGCACATCAAAGGCTCGGGCCCGACTGGTGCCGGCCCGTCCGCAGCCAATGACGCCGACCCGGTATTTGGCTTCTCGTTTTTCTCGCATAAAGATCCGTCCCAGCTATCGCGAACTCCTTACTGCGGC
>MKWU01005119.1_pt1 | contig 14577 bp, 9 predicted proteins | sample 809101 | NCBI WGS metagenome assembly MKWU01 (sample SAMN05860141, study PRJNA318959) | sponge metagenome | host: Aplysina aerophoba | place: Slovenia: Piran, Adriatic Sea, Gulf of Piran | collected 2013-05-07 | reverse complement strand
CAGCTTCGACTCAGGCGGCAATCCGCCCCGATGACCCGCTCGCCGCCCGGGAGCCCCTCGACGAGGCCGGCGAGCCGGGCTCGCCGGGCGGCGGGTCCGGGGCGGCGAACCCCGGAACGGACGGTCCGGAGGCTGTCGATCTCGCCACCCGCGGCGGCGTCACGCCCCCGGCGGATGCGGCGGATTCGGGCGACGCATTTGGCGAGGTCCCGCAATTCGGCGGCGGCGCGCGAAGCGAGCGCGACGGGGCCCGCCCCGACGCCGCCCCCGCGAAGGCTACCGGGGCATACCTCGAGGCGGTGGCGGACGGCTTGACCACGGTTGTCGCCGGAAGCGACAACCGGCGGCGACCGGCGGCGACCTCGAACGCAAGAGCGCCGGGCCGCAATGCGGGCTCGCACGCATCGTCCTGGAATGCACTGCTGAAAGCGATCGCGGTCGCCGCGGGAACGATAGTCGTGCTCGCCACGGCCGGAGGGATCGTGCTGCTTCTTCGCCGGCGCCCTCCCCGCGATCGCGCATTCCGGCGACGCCTCCAGCGGGCCGCCGTTCTTCTCGGGGGAGTCGCCACGACGGAGGAAGCGGAGACCGAGGCGAGCATCTTTCGCCCCACGGAGAAGCGTTCGCCCCTCTCGGGACTCTGGGAGCGCGTCGAAACGCGCTATCCGCTCCTTCGGATCGGACAGGCCCTGCCGGTGGCGATGGGGGCCGGGATCGCGGGAGCCGGGGGATGCTGGTTCTCCTTGTGGTTCCTGCAGGTGCCGGTCGCGTGGTGGTCGACACCAGTCACGGTGATCGCCGGGGTGGGGGCGATGTGGTATTCGATTTCCTGGCTCCAGAGCCGCCAGGAGGCGGAGTTCATCCGCCAGTTTCCGGAGGTCGTCGACCAGATCGTGCGGCTTGCCGGGGCCGGGGTCCCGCCGCTCGAGGCCGTTTCGGTCGTCGCCGAGGACGCGCGGGATCCCATCGCGCCGGTCCTCGCCGGCATCCGGGACGGACTCCTCGCAGGACTCGACGCCGATTCCATCCTGCGCTCCGCCGCGGAAAGGGTACGGCTCGGCGAGTTCACCCTCTTCGCCGCCGTGATCCGCTTGCAGCGGCGCGCCGGCGGCGGGATATCCGCCGCGTTCTCGAACCTTGCGGACACCCTGCGCGAACGCCGCCAGACCGCACTCAAGGCCCACGCCTCCACCGCGCAGAGCCGCCTGACCCTGCTCGTCCTGGTCATGATGCCGGTGGTGGTGCTCATCGCGCAGAAGTTCATCGCGCCGCAGTCGATCGAAATGCTGTTCGGGACCGAGCGCGGGGTCACCCTTCTGCGATGGGGAGTCGGACTCATCATCGGCGGCATCCTCGTCGCGAAAAACATCGCGTCCCGGGCGATCAGGTAGCACCTCGGTCGCGGTAGGAAGATCTCGATGTCGCAATCATTGCTCGTCCTCCTCGTCGGCGGGGTCATCGGGAGCGCCGGCCTCCTCGGAGCGCTCTCGCTCGCCGTCGTGCGCGAGACGCGGCGAATCGTCGCGTTCGATCGACGTCTCGGGGTCCCCCGCGAACGCGCGCTCGCCTCCCGGCGCCGGATCGAGGCTCGGGGGCACTCGGAACCGGGGGTGGCTCGCGACTTCGGACTCGCGATCCTGAAGGGCACGTCGGTGCTTGCCCCGGTCGGAGCGGACGAGCGCGCGAAGCTCTCCCGCCTGCTCCGTGCCGCCGGCTTCGAGCAGCGGGACGCACTCTCGTACTTCCTCTCCGTCAAGCTCGGAGCCGGTGCGCTCGTCGGCGCGATAGCGGGGTTCCTCGGCGCCGAATCCGAGCTGGTGGGGGGCTACCCCATCCTCATTGCATTCGCGGCGATGGTCGGCCTCGTCATCGGCGGCATCCTTCCCGAGTACGGCCTCCGCGCGCTCGCCGGCAAGCGCCTGCAACGCATGTCCTCCGCCCTTCCCGACGCCCTCGACCTGATGGTGATGTGTCTCGAGTCGGGGCTCACCTTCGAGCGCGCCCTGACGACCGTCTCCGAGGAGCTGATGGTGATCGAGCCCGGTCTCGCAGCCGAGTTCCGGCTGGTCGAGGCGGAGCTGCGACTCGGCGCGAGCCGCCGCGAGGTGCTCCTCGAGTTCCACGAGCGCACCCAGGTCGAAGGCCTCAAGAACCTCGCGATGACCCTGATCCAGAGCGAACGCTTCGGCACTCCGCTCACCCAGTCGATGAAGAACATCGCGACCGGCGAACGGGTCCAGAGGGCGGCGTCGATCGCGGCCCGGGCCGAGCGCCTCCCGGTGCTGATGACCCTGCCCATGCTCATCTTCGTGGTGCCGGGGACCATGCTCCTGGTCGCCGGACCCGCGTTCCTCACCGCCATGAACGCACTCGGCAACCTCGGCGGCGGATAGCGATGCGAGCGACGCTCTCCAGTGTGCGAATCCCGGCGCGAGACGAAGGAGTGTCGGGCCGGCGGGCTCGCTCGGTGCAAGCCGCCGTCGCGATGTCGTTCGCCGCGCTCCTCGCCGCCGGAGGAACGGGTGCCGCGGAACCGATCCATCCGGTTCCGGAAGCGATCGAGCTCGACCGCGACAAGGTCGCCCTCGGCCGGGACCTCTTCCACGAGCCGCGCCTCTCCAAGGACGGCAGCGTCTCGTGCGCGAGCTGCCACGACCTGGCCCGGGGCGGCAGCGACGGGCGCCGGGTGTCGATCGGGATCGAAGGCAGGCTCGGCGTCGTCAATTCGCCCACGGTGTTCAACGCCGTATTCAACTTCAAGCAGTTCTGGGACGGACGGGCCAATACCGTCGAAGATCAGATCGACGGGCCGGTGCAGTCTCCCATCGAGATGGGGAGCATCTGGTCGGAGGTCGTGGCGAAGCTCTACGAGCACGATTCCTATCCCAGGCGTTTCGACGCCATCTACCCGGACGGGATCAACCGCAAGACCATCAAGGAATCCCTCGGTGCGTTCGTACGGTCGCTCATCACTCCGAACAGCCGCTTCGATCAATGGCTGAACGGCGACGAGGAGGCCCTGACCGCGGAGGAGAAGCACGGGTATGCACTGTTCAAGGGCTACGGCTGCGTCTCCTGCCACCAGGGCGTCAACGTGGGCGGCAACATGTTTCAGGTGTTCGGGGTGCTCAACGAGTACTTCAAGAAGCGCGGAAACATCACCGAAGCCGACTTCGGGCGGTTCAACGTGACCGGCAATCCGGCCGACCGTCACGCGTTCAAGGTACCGAGCCTGCGGATGGCCGCCCTCACCGCACCCTATTTCCACGACGGCAGCGCGGCTACCCTCCGCGACGCGGTCGACGTCATGTTCGAGTTTCAACTGGGGCGCAAGGCGCCCGATGAGGACAAGGATGCGATCGTCGCGTTCATCAAGACGCTGGCGGGGGAATCCGAGGAGATGCAGCCATGAAAACCAACTCGATCATTCTCGGAGTGATCGTCTCGGTCATCCTCCTGGCCACGGCGGCCGTCCTCTACGTGAGCTCCGGGAGCAGCGGCGAGCAGCACTACCGTACGTCCATCAACCTCGTCCGGGAGATCCAGCAGCTTTCCTCGGGTTGGAGCATCGAAATCGCAAGGGTGAAGGCCGATCCGTTCGCCGACTTCGACGCACTGACCGCCTTCGTTCCGCGCATGAAGCGGTTGAAGGACGAGCTCGCCGGCTCGGCGCGGGGCATTCCCGACCTTCCCGATCGAATCGGGAACGATTTCAGGGTGTACCTGAGCGCCATCGACGCAAAGGAAGAGCGCATCGAGCGCTTCAAGACCAGCTATGCGGTGGTGCGCAACTCGGCCCGCTACCTTCCGCTCGCCACCGCGAGCGTGACGCAGCTCGCGTGGGATGCGAAGAACGAGCCGCTGGCCCGGGCCATCTCGAGTCTGGTCCAGGACATGAATCTCTATCTCGCAACCCCGACCGATGCGGCAAAGGAACGCCTGACGGCAGAGGTGGCAAGGCTTCGCGAGGCCAGCCTGACCTATCCGCTCCCGCTCACCAACGCGCTTGCGAACCTCTTTTCCCACGCCGAAGTGCTGCTCGAACGGCAGAAACCGATGGAGGATCTCTTCCAGCAGGCCACGTCGAACGACATTTCCGATCTCACCGACAAGCTCGCGGACAACCTGCAGTTCGAGCTCGGGAGAAAGGAAATCCGGTCCGTTTACTACGAACGCGGGATACTGGGGATCATCGTGTTCCTCGGGTTGTTCTGGATCGGGCTCGCGATTCGGCAGAGATTGCAGAGCCGGGCGGCCGCGACGGAGAGGAGCGGCGCGGGAACGGTCCCCCTCGGCCCGGTGCCGGTGGCCCAGCTCGCGGCGCCGCAAGCCCCGCCGCCCGAAGAGAGTCGCACCGCTGCGGAAATTCCGACTCCCGCCGCCGCTCCACCGGCGCCGGCAGAACCGCCGCCCGTCGCCGAGGTCATCCCGCTGCCGGCCGGTTTCGAAGAGAGCCCGCCGCCCGCCGGATTCGCGGACGAGATGCCGGCCGAGCGCGTGAGCCGGCCGGCGCGAGAGGAATCGATATTCGCGAGCGAAGACACGGAACCACCGTTCGCCGGCGCGGATTCGTCCACGGCCCGACCGGCATCGGCGCCGAGCGAAACGTTCACCGTGCAGCAGGGGTTCCTCGCGGACTGCGTCGCCACCAACCTCACCGCATCGACGGCACGAATCGCGGCCGGCATCGACCGATTGCGCATGATCCAGAACCGGATCCGGGGCGCCCTGCAGGACAACGACGCCTTTCTGGAGATGCATGACGGAGCGGACCTCGAAGAAGAGATGGAAGCCGCCACCGCAGTGACCGCCAGCGTTCGCCGGGAAGCCAACGCGATCGCCGACGTCGCGAAGCGTCTCGCTTCCTCGTCCGGAGCTTCGGACGGCGACGGAAGCCACGACATGATCGACGTCAATGCCTGTATCGACGAGGCGCTGGAGCTCACCGGAGCGGAGTCGGCGGCGACGATCGCCAAGAGGCTGGGCAACCTGCCCGAAATCTTTGCGTCGCGGGCGGACATCCGACTGCTGCTCGAGAAGATCATCGAGAACTCGATTCATGCGGTCGATGGCCTGAACGACCGGCACGGAACCATCAAGATCGACACCGCCCGCAAGAACGACGAGATTCTGATCACCATCATCGACAACGGGATCGGGATCCCGTCCGACCGGCGAGCCAAGATCTTCAGGCCCTTCTACACGTCACGCGACGGTGCGATGGGGCTGGGCCTGCCGCTTGCAAGCCACCTGGTGAAAAAGTACGAGGGGGCAATCAAGCTCAACTCGTTGCCGGGTCAAGGAACGGTGACTCGGATTACCCTCCCCGCCGGGCTCCCCGCCCACGGAGCAACCACGGCATGAATCCGGAAGCCGGCAGGTGCGAACAACCCATCTCGGAGGTGCCATGAGACTCTACCGCGGCGGACTTCGCAGATCACGGGGCACTCCCCCTCAGGCGACCCCGAGCCCGCCCCCACCACATCCCGAACAGGTTCCTCCCCGGCGAGCCCCGGAGCCTTCCCCCCGGCCGCCGGAGGCGGCCCCGCAGGGAGCGGAGGCACCTGGTCCATCCCGGGGGGCGGCGACACCCCCCCCTGATGCAACGGCGCCGGCCCCTTCCGCGAGCGCGGCGGCAGCGGCGCCCCCCGGGGCGGTGGGACCGTCCCGTCCGGACCCGGCGGAAGTCCGCGCACCACGGGCGAAGGCGAGCGGTCTTCGCCGCATGCTCGTGTCGCACGCAGTCATCAGCATCGTGCTGCCACTCCTGATTACCGGCACCGCGGTCGTGTTTCTCCTCACCTACCACCTCGACATCATCGAGTCCAATTTCGAGAGAAGCCGCGATGCGCTCACTCGTGACATCGCCGGCATGGACATTCGCGACCGAGCGCGCAATGCATCCCGTCAGATCGACACGTTCCTCCTCGAGCGAATCGTGGAAGCCAAGGCCTGGGCGTCCGCCAGGGTGGTGGTGCAGGCCGCGCGCGCCGCCCACCAGTTGCATATCGACCGGGGCCTCGCGGGACGGTCCATCGACGCGATCGAGGCTCAGCTCGCCGATCACAAGAGCTTCGCGTTCTTTCCCGAAGCCGATGCCTATCTCCTCCAGCGCGTCGACACCTCACCGCATTTCGCCGAGATCTTCTTCACCGATCGCAGCGGATTCAACGTCGCTCTCACCAACCCCACGAGCGACTTCGTGCAGTCGGACGAAGACTGGTGGCAGGCGGCGTGGAGCGAGCACCTGGCCGTCGGCCAAGTGGAGTACGACAAGTCCGCCGGAGCCTGGTCAATAGACATCCTGGTCCGCATCGACGAGCCCGGCACGGGACAGCCGGTCGGCGTGATGAAGGCGGTGCTGGGAGTCTCGCAGATACAGGCGATTGCGGACGAAGTGGCCAGCTCCCTCCAGGGGGGGAGAGTGACCGTCGCCGAGAAGAGCGGGGTCATCATCGCGGAGACGGAATCGGGCCACTCGCCGGACCGCATCATGGACGTCGGCGTCAACGTGCTGGAGGGTAGCATCGGCGAGTCGGCGCGGACGGCGGCCGTCAGCTCCAACGCTTCCGGATTCGTGGCGGACTCGGAGTGGATCACCGGCTTCTCGCACTCCGGCGGGCGGACCACCTACGCGGCGGTGACCAAGCGTTTCAGCGGCTTCGACTGGATTGTCCTCCTGCAAAGACCGGTTTCGACGGTCCTCAACCCGCTGGGCGCCCTGCGGGCGATCGAGAGCTCGTTGAGGGATTCACGGCTCTACTTCACCTACGGACTGGGCGCCGCAGCGCTCGTGGTCATCTTCTTCGCGTTCTTCCACTGCGCGGTCATCGCCCGTCGCCTGGGTGCGTCGATCGCGGCGGTGCGGGACCTGGCCGAACGTTCGGCCCGGGGCGAGCAGGTCCCCCCGCCCGCGATCGAACATCCGGAGGAGGTGGCACGGATGAGCGAGTCGGTCCACCGACTGGGGCAGGTGCTCTTCGCCGTTCTGGGACGGAACCGAACGTGAACCCGCATCCGGACCGGTTCGCCGTCTCGATGGAATGAACCGCACCGGAACCGGCGTCCTTCGCCCTGGAGACAGGCCATGATTCTGAAGTCGTTCCAGGTCCGGAGATACAAGAACGTGAGGTGCTCCGGAGAGGTGGCAATCCGGAACGACGTCACCTGTCTGGTCGGAAAGAACGAGAGCGGCAAGTCCGCACTGCTTCAGGCGCTCTATCGTCTGAACCCGCAACCGACGGGACACATCGAATCGTTCGTGGGGCTGCGGGACTACCCTCGCCGGCACTACGGCCACGACCGCGAGCGCGTATCGACGACCTGCCCCATCACCGCCACATTCGAGCTGGACGATGCGGACGTGCACGCGGTGGAAGGCGCCCATGGACCCGGGGTCCTCGCGTCGCGGAGGGTCACGGTCACAAAGTCATACACGAACGAGACCTCCTTCGAGATCGACTGCGACGAGAAGAGGCTCGTCGAGCTGGCCCTCGAGAGCGCGGGACTCGACCCCTCGATTGCGCAGGGGGTCGACACCCGGGAGGACCTGCTGGCGAAGCTTCAGTCGATGAAGCCGCGCGACGAGGATTCCGAGCCCCTGCTTCGCTTGCGGCAGGACACGGACGCTCGTGCGGAGATCGCGCGGACCGTGGAAACGCTCCTCCCCCGATTCCTTTACTTCGACGAATACAGCGTGATGTCGGGCCGGGTCTCCGTGCCACGCCTTCGAGACGGCGACCGGGAGGACCTGACGCCGGGCGAAGTCACGACCCTGTCGCTGATGCGTCTTGCGAACGTGGACCTCACGGAATTCACGCGTGAAGAGTACGAGGCCCGCAAGGCGTCCCTCGAAGCTGCGGCCAATCAGCTCACCAACGACGTATTCTCGTACTGGAGCCAGAATCGGAGCCTTTCCGTCGAGTTCGACGTGGACTTCGACCGCTCGGGAACCCAGGATGACCCGGGCCCGTTCATCGAGATCCGTATTCGCAACCACCGCCATGGGGTGACCCTGAACTTCAGCGAACGTTCGCAGGGATTCACCTGGTTCTTTTCCTTTCTCGCGACCCTGTCGGAGCTGCGAGACGTCAAGAACACGGTGCTGCTGCTCGACGAGCCCGGGCTCGGCCTGCATGCGTCGGCGCAGCACGACCTGCTGCGCTTCATGGACGAGCGCCTGGTTCCCGTGCATCAGGTCGTCTACTCCACCCACTCCCCGTTCATGGTCGCGACGACGGCTCTGGAGCGCGTACGCACGGTGGAGGACCGGGACAGCGAAGGCACGCGGGTAAGCCGGGAGCTCTTCGACCATTCCAACGACACCCGGCTCCCGCTTCAGGCCGCGCTCTGTCACGAGCTGGCCCGATTCCTGCCCGCCGGAAGGGGCACCCTGCTCGTGGAGCAACCCTCCGACCAGGTGTACCTTTCGGCGATGAGCGGCCATCTGGAAGGAAGGGGGCGTCTGTGCCTCGACCCGCGCTGGACCATCGTTCCCGTCGGAGGTCTCGCCGGAGTCGTGACCTTCGTCGCGCTGTTGGGCGCGAAGGCGCAGGGACTGGCGATCATGGTCGACCTCTCCACCCCCGCGAGCGAGACGCTCGATTCGCCGCTCGGACGCAGGATGCTCTCCGAGCAGGGTGTCATCCGCCTCGCCGACTTCACCGACGACGAGACGATCGAAGACGATGCGGCCACGTCGCCGGACGATCCGGAGTATGCGGACGAGCCCGGCCCGTCGACCGAGGCCGGCGCCGGAGATGATGCCGGGGCGCAGGCCGATATCGAGGATCTGTTCTCGGAAGACTTCTACGTCGATCTCGTCAACCGCTCCGGTGCGGCGGCGATCGAGACGTTCGAGATTCTCGGGTCCGGTCGAATCGTGAAGCGCATCGAGGAGGCGACCGGTATCGGATTCGACCGCTTTCGCCCTGCGCGGCTTCTTCTCGACGGGGACGCGATCTCCCTCGACGTGCTGGATGACGCGACGGTCGAGAGATTCGAACACCTGTTCCGCAGGATCAACGGATTCCTGACGTCGGACAGCTCGTCTTCCGGTTCGAATCCTCCCGAGACCCCCTGATTCGTGCCGGTTTGGCTCGACGCACGGGACGGGTGGCCGGATATAGGATCAACCCTGATCGCGCCGATCCTCGGGGCCCGGAGCTCCCGGCCAGGCTGGTCGGGCCGAAGGAGCGCGAGACGAACGCGGCACGGAACGAAGCAGCCTCCGGCCCGGCCTGAAGCCGCTCCGGACCGGTTCGAACGCTTCTCCCATGAAGTCAATGGCCTATCCGGGTTTTCGAAGAATATTCCGTCCCATGCAGAATGGCCACGGCGAACGAATGGAAACTAGAGTGACTCCGGCTCGGGCAGGGATCCGCCCGGCGAGAAGCGGTACACGAAGGATCGGAAAACCGACGGAGGCACCCAGTCATGACGAGTTGGACATTCCGGACCAGGCAGTTCTTGCCCTCGACGAAGGGGACCGCGGCGCGCACGTTGGCGCAGGCCATCCGGCGCGTCGAGAACCCGTTTCGATTCGCGCTTCGGTCCAAGCCACCCTCTGAAATGAACCGCCCTACTCAAGACGACGACGGCCACCTCTTTCGCCAGCACGTAGGCGAGACCCGACCGGTCAAGGGAGGACGGGAGCGGGTGCCTCCCACCCGCCGACCCTCCCGGAACCGGCCGGAACCGCGGCACGAGGCACCGCGGCCGGACGGGGACGGATACCCGCCGGCGCCGGATCGGGAGATCGAGCGGGGAAGCCGGATCGAGTTCGCGCGCCCCGGCCTGCAACGCCGTGAGATCCGCCGCCTCCGGCGCGGCCACCATCCGATTCAGGACGAGCTCGACCTGCACGGGCTCTTCGCGTCGGAGGCGGAGCGGGCCGTGCTGGAATTCATCGATCGCTCGCGTGCGCACGGTCATCGCTGCGTACGCATCATCCACGGCAAGGGACGGAGCTCGGCAAGAGGCCGCCCGATTCTCAAGGCGGTGGTGGATCGCTGGCTTCGCCGCTGCGACGGCGTGCTCGCGTTCTGCCCCGCCCCGGAGAACGCGGGCGGAACCGGGGCGGTCCACGTCCTGCTGCGCGGGTAGCGGTTCCAGGCAGTCGAATCGGCGGCACGCCGGATCAGCCCGGGTGGCGGTCCCGGGCCAGCTCGCGCATCACCGCCGTCGCAAAGGCGCCGCGCGGTATCGCGAACGTGACCACCAGGACTCCGGCCGACCGCTCCTCCCAGTCGAGATCGGAGGGGATCACCCGCAGCGCACGGCGTGCGGGCTCGAGTCCCGCCGCCTCGAGCCCCGCCTGCCATCCTTCGCAGCCGAGGAGCGCCGCCCGCTCGAGGCGCCGCGCGGCCGCGGCCACCTCGCCGGACGAGCCGCGACCCCAGAGCGGACCGGTCGGATGCGCGCGACGGGCGGCCACCCACTCCTGCGCGGTGCCCCCTTCGCGCGGGTCGGCATCCGGGGCGAGCGCGCGGCGCCGGCCGGCGACGACCACCGCATCGCCGGCAACCCGTGCGTTCCACTCCCCCGACTCGACCCGCCGGTGCAGGACGCGATTGAAGAGCAGCGAACGGGCGGTCGACAGGTACATTCCGCGCGCCAGCCGGCTTGCCGGCCCCCCCGCCCTGCGCAGCATCCGGGCCGCCGAAGGGACGTTGCGCCCGTTTCGTCCGAAGCGCTGGCCTCCGAAATAGTTCGGGACCCCTTCGCGAGCGACGTGCAGGACGCGAGCCGCGAACGCCTCCCGGTCACCCCGGACCTCCCGCAGCACGATGACGAACCGATTCTCGGCATGCACCCCCCGGCGGAGCTTCTTCCGTGCCCGCTCCGCGCGCACGATCCGGACCCCGCCGGCAAGCTCTCCGGGCTCCGGTTCAGGCTCGCCCGGGCGAGCCGGCACGGAGAACCACTGGGTGGTTACCGCGTGACGGTCCTTGAGCCCCGAGAATCCGATCTCCCGCGCCGGTACCGCGAACCGCTCTCCAAGCACCTGCGCCGCGAACGGAGTCGTGCACCCCGTCTTGCAGACCAGAAGCCAGTGATGCGGACCCTCGCCTCCGGGCTCGAACCCGAGCGCCTCTTCCACCCGAAAGTCGCCCGGCTCGGATCGCAGCCGCCCGCAGACCGGCACATCGGAACCCGCGCGGGCAAGCGCTTCGAAGGGAATGAAGCCCGCGAACCCGTCCCCCTCGCCCGCACACGACTCCTTCTCACCGAGAAGCCCGGTTCGAACCTCCGCACCTTCGAAGCTCTGCATCCAGGAAGCCATCCACGCACCAGTACGGTCGCGGGAAGATACCCGAACCCGGCTCGCACGGGGCAGGCGCGCCGGACAATCGGCCGGGAATCCATGCCATCGCCCGAGCGCAAGCGTACGGGCGAGCCGGTCCGCGCTCCATGTCGCCGCGGACCCCGGGACGATCGACGAGGATCATCCTCCCCGGCTCGAAATTCCGTTCGTCCACGTCCGGGCGCGGCGCCCGCCGTTGGACGGCGCGGCGCCCTCCATGCGCGGTCGACAACCCGGAAACGACGACGGGCGGCAAGGCCGTATTGACAGCGGATCGCCCACTGATAGAGTACAAACGGTGGACGGATTCACGGACGGGTATCGGGTCACGGGAGCTTGCTCGTCCCCGGAACGCTTTCCCGGCGCCCCTGGTCACGGTGTTCGATTCGAGCTGACCCCCTTGCCCGGCCGCGAAGCGCCGGGCGGGCGCACCGTCCGGCCGGCTCGGAAAGCGGACACGCTCGGTGTCGAGCTCGGCATCGCTTCGGGCCGCATCCGGGGGCCCGATACCCGGCCACGGCCGGTCACACGCCCGGGTTGCCCGCACCCGGCATTGCCGGGCTCGGAGCGTGGTTGCGCCGTGCGCCGGCCGTCTGCGCCATGAATGGTTCCGCCTTGCGTCCCGCCCCGTCGCTTCGGGTCGACAGCTCTCCGTTCCTGCTGGATCTTCGGGCCATCGGACTCTTCAGGGTGCTCCTCGCCCTGACCATTCTGATGGAGCAGTTGATTCGCCTCGAGCACTGGAACGCATTTCAATCCGCCTCCGGACTGGTGTCCGGCGCCGACTCGCGCACGTGGGACAGCGTCTGGCTGTGGTCGGTCTACTGGATGTCCGACGGGCCGCTGCTGCCCTGGCTGCTCGAAATCCTGAGACTGCTGGCGACTCTCACCCTTCTCCTCGGCATTCGCTCGCGCCTTTCCGCCTTCGTCCTGTTCGTATTGCTCGCATCTCTTTCCGCGCGCAATCCACTGCCGCTGCAAGGCGGGGACAAGGTGCTCGTCGTGATGACGTTCTTTGCGGCATTCCTGCCCCTCGGGCAGTGGGGCTCGCTCGAGAGACTGTGGTTCGGCACCAGGACCGAACCGACGTATCGCTCGGCCGCCACGGTCGCGTTCGTCATTCAGGTCCTGCTCGTGTGGTTCATGGCGGGCATCATGAAGACCGGCGAACAATGGTGGAGCTCCGGGACCGCCATTTCGATGGCGCTTCACCTCGAAGCCTTCACAAGCGAGTTTGCGCGCCTGTGGCGCGGATGGGACTGGCTGGTTCAACCCCTGACGTTCTTCGTCTTCTGGATCGAGTGCCTGGCTCCATGGTTGGCCCTCATTCCCAGCTACTGGTGCCGGATCACGGGCCTGCTCGCCCTCGTGGCGCTCGAGATCGGCATCTGGCTGAGCCTCGAAGTGGGCCTGTTTCCGTTGATCTCGGTGGTTTCCCTGATTCCCCTGTTTCCCTCCCGATTCATCGATGCGGTGGCGCGCCGGCGATGGCGCCGAGGGAGCCGCACCGGGTCGGATCTGGTGCTGTTCTTCGATCGGGATTGCCGGTTCTGCGCCTTTGCCGGCCGATTGCTCCTGGCGGTCGGCGGAATCCGCGGTGCCGAGCTCCGGGAGGCGCAGTCCGACCCGGTCGCGTTGGAGATTCTCGAAGATCGATTCTCCTGGTCGGTCACCCGTACCCGGTCGACCGGTACCGGGCGGCTGCCCTCGGAGCCAGCCCCCGAGTATCGCCACGGCTGGGATGCGGTGCGCTTTCTCCTGGCTCGTTCGCCCCGGTCCTGGCTCCTTCGGATCCTGCCCGGACCGTTCTCGGGCGATCGACTGTATGCATGGATCGGCCGGAATCGGGGCGCAATCGGCTCCCTGGGGACGAAGTGCTTCGGTCGAGGTCCGGGCGCGGGACGACACGGTCCGGTCGGGCGCCTGGTCGTATCGTTGGCCCTGACCTTCGTTCTGGCCTGGAACGTGGTCACCTACCCTGCCGTTCGGGAGTGGCGCGACTACCGGCCGGTCGTGGCGCCGCCGCTCGCGACGTTCAACCTGTTGCAGTTCTGGAACATGTTCGCCCCGTATCCGTACGCGTCCGATGCCTGGCACGTCATGCCGGGACTTACCCGCGATGGAAGAACGGTCGACGTCCTGTCGGGGATGCCGCCACGGCTGCATCCTCCGCGCGACGGCCCGGATCGATACGGCAGCTACCGCTGGCGCAAGGTGATCTTCCGATCGCTTCAGCAGGGACGGATCGACCGGGTGTTCGGGTACTTCTGCCGTACCGGCGAGTGGGCGGCCATGGATCTCTGGGAGTTCAGCCGGCCCAACCTCGGGACCGCGGCGACGGCGGACGCCCCGTATCAACCGGTGCGCGCAGGGAGATGGAAGTGCGACGACGTGGACGAGGGTCGGGTGGATGAATTCCGCGCCGACTTCGATCGACTGGTGGAGCGCTTCTGACTCGCGACCCTCGACGCCCCGGCGGCTTCGTTCCGCGGTCTTGCCGGGGAGCGGGCAGGCGGGACGGGCGAACGGCGGGACGGGCGTGCGCATCGCGTCCCGACCGGTGACGCGAACGTTCGGCCCCCGGCGGTCGCCGCCGGCTCAGGTGGAACCTTCGACCCGCGGGACCGCTTCGAGCAGGACCACCGCATGGCACGCGATGCCTTCGCGGCGGCCGGTAAACCCCATCCCCTCGGTGGTGGTCGCCTTGACGCTGGCCGCCTCCACGGGAAGGCCGAGGTCGGCCGCCAGGTTGGCGCGGATCGCATCGCGGTGTCCCGAGAGCCGCGGCGCCTGCGCGACGACCGTCGCGTCGACATTCACCGCCTGCCAGCCCGCCTCGGCGATCCGGGCACGTACCTCGCGGAGAAGCCCGCGACTCGAAGCGCGGGCGTAGCGCGGATCGGAGTCCGGGAACCACGCCCCGAGGTCCCCGAGCCCCGCCGCGCCGAGCATCGCGTCGCACACCGCGTGCGCGAGCACGTCGCCGTCGGAGTGGGCCACGACGCCCCGGTCGAAGGGGATGCGCTCTCCGCCCACCACGATGCCGTCGCCCGGGCCATAGCGGTGCGCGTCGTAGCCCTGACCGATTCGAAAGCTCATCCGGGACCCGCGGCTCCGGAGACGAGAACCCGGTCGGCCGCATCGAGATCGCCCGGAACGGTGCCCTTGGGTTGCTGGGGGCGGGCCTCGACGAGCCGCGGCGGCGGGCGGCCCCGGCGCGCGGCCCACGCCTCGATCGCCGCGGCATCGTCGGTGGCTGCCTCCCTGCGGGC
>MKWU01005118.1_pt1 | contig 14581 bp, 10 predicted proteins | sample 809101 | NCBI WGS metagenome assembly MKWU01 (sample SAMN05860141, study PRJNA318959) | sponge metagenome | host: Aplysina aerophoba | place: Slovenia: Piran, Adriatic Sea, Gulf of Piran | collected 2013-05-07 | reverse complement strand
CGCTGCCCCGCGGTTGCTATTCCGATGACACCCAACTGCGTCTGGCCACCGGTCGGGCGATCCGCTCCGACGGCTTCGACGTCGAAGCGTTCGCCAAGGTGGAGCTGCCGCTCTGGTTGAGCTACGGGCTTGGAGGCGGCAAGTCCACGAGCGCCGCCGCAGCGCAGCTCGGCAGAAAGAACCCGGCGTGGTGGAGCAACAGGTTCAAGGGATGGACGCATTCCGGCGGCAACGGCGCAGCGATGCGCGTTCAGCCGCACATATGGTCCGCGCGGACGCCTTCGGAGCCGGAAAGCTACCTGGCCGATGTAGTACGCAACTCGGTCTGCACGCACGCCCACCCGACGGGACTCGTAGGCGCGGTTTTTCACGCGCTCTGCGTGGCGCATGCAATGCGGGTGGGGGACCTGCCGTCGCCCGATGATCTCCGGGAGGTCGTCAGGGTTGCCGACGGCCTGCCGGAAATCATTTCACGCGATAGGGAGTTGGGATATTGGCGCATCGCATTCGAGCAGGAAGCGGGAAACTTCGACGAATCCTGGGCGAAGGCAATGAATGAGATCCGGGAGACCGTCGACCTTATTTCCACGTGCAGGACTCGTGCGCGAGGCAGCGATGGTTACGAAGCCATCGCAGACACGCTGAAGCTTCGCGAACCTGCTCGCCGGGGCAGCGGGATGCTGACAGCGGTGGCCGCTGTCGGCCTGGCGTGGTGCGAGGCCCGTCCGACGGAGGCGATGCGAATCGCGGCGAACGCAATCGGTACCGACACCGACACGATCGCGACGATGGCAGGCGCGATTCTGGGCGCCACCACGGACATCGACCCACCGGTGGATGTGCTGGACGATTCAATGATGCGCGCCGAAGCCAAACGGCTGGCGAACATTGCGGCTGGTGAAAGTCCGTCGAATCATGAATATCCCGATCTCCTGCATTGGTCGGCGCCGAAAACGCGCGCTGATGCGCTGGCCCGCGCGAAAGACGGTGGCTTGATGGTTCGAGGGCTGGGGCCTGCTCGTGGCATGGAAGGGGAGCCGGAATTGGCGAGCGGCGAGTTTCAGTGGCAGTGGATCAAACTCGAATTCGGTCAGACAATTCTGATCAAGAGCAGAACTCGGATTCCTGAACTCGAGAAGGAACGGGCACCCGTGGAGCCACGTTTGTCCGCAACAGTCAATGAACAGCGGACATCGCCACCTGTAGTCCACCAGCATCGACCGCGATTCGATTCGACGGGCAGGAAGCCACCAAGTGAGCATGACGTTCCCCGCGTGCGAACGGACACGCATGACATCCGGGACGTAGTGGCGTACGTCGAGAAGCATATCGACAACGATCAAGTTGTGGGAAGAGCGCTGAGACGTGTCGTGCGCAAGGGGACTACTGGACAGGTTGCTGCGTTCAATGCGGCATTGATCGACTTGCTCCGCTCTCATGTCGAATCAAACGAACCTGGTTGAGGTGCTGCGCGGCGACATTCCGGCGCAGCCGAGTGCGTACAATCGACCGCGGCACCAGTGATCGGCTCGTTCCCAAGGGGGGCTGAAAGCCTGATGGAGTCCTACGAGCACGCGGCCATGAGGCACTTCGCCGACGCCGAAGATCTCGCCGCTCGTCGGCGGCTGGACAACGCGGGTCATCTTATCGGCCTGGCGGCCGAGTGTGCGGTGAAGCACGCTGTCCGTCGTGTAGCGCCCAACCCGCCGCACATTCACTTCCCGAAGCTGACGGCGGAGATGCGCAAATTCGGTGGACGAGACACGGTGCTCTACAAAGTCAGACGAGCCTTGTCGCCACCCGCCCTCGGGTCCGTCTTCGACGACTGGGCCATCGCGATGCGGTACTGTGCGGACGGGCACGTCGAGGACGCTCAATATCGGAAGTGGAAGGTGGCGACCGGTCAGATCATGAGTGCGGCGAGCATCGAGAGACGGTGATGGAGTTCTCCGACGACGGCACAGTCACTTTCGATAACGCACTGAGCACGTTTGCCCGGCTCGTCAGCGCCCGATTCGGCGAACGTGCACTGGACGACCATCGGTTCATCAGGGACGTCGACGGCAGGCTCACGTTCCTGCTCCTGACGCCGGCCGATTCCGAGACGGTGCGAAGCCTCGACGCCGAATCCAGAGATACCCTGGGAAGCTACGCGGCGGTCCCGGCGGTTGCCGCTGCCGGGGACCTGCTCGATCCGTCACTCGCTGACGATTTCGCCGTGCAGGAGCTTGTCAACGTTGCAGCCCCAGGCGCGGACCCCGAATGGCGGCGGGTTGCCGTCGTCGACCGGCGCATCGTGGGTCAGGATTGGGCTGCCGGGTGGCGGGCGCCGATTCCGGGCGTCCCGCCGATTCTGGCGTTTCACAGCATCAAGGGCGGTGTCGGCAGGTCCAGTGCCGTAGCGGTTCTCGCAGCGCACCAGGCCGAGCGCGGGCGCAACGTGCTGGTTGTGGATCTCGACCTGGAAGCTCCCGGCATCGGCGCTCTGCTGCTGGCGCGGGAGGACCTGCCGCCGCTTGGCGTGCTCGACTGGCTGGTGGAAACGAGCCTGCGTCCGGATGCCGAAGGCGAGCTGATCCAGCGATGCGTGGGTCAGTCGCAATTGACCCGGGGGCGCGGCGCCGTGGATGTGCTGCCGGCGCTCGGCCGGTCCTCCGGCGAAGCTCCGTGGACCGTCGTTCCGAAGCTCGGCCGTGGCTTCATCGACCACCCCGGCCTCGGTCAGTCGCACCTTGAACGCGTACGCCGACTGGTCGACCTGGCGTGCAGCGAGGGCACGCGCACATACGACGTGGTGCTCGTAGACGCCCGGGCAGGGTTCGCCGAGTCGTCCGCCGCCGCGTTGCTCGGCCTGGGGGCCTCGGTCCTGTGCTGCGGCGTGGACGGGCCGGCAACCCAGGACGGGTACCGGTTCCTGTTCTCCTACCTCGCGGGCCTCGACGATGCGCCGGGGCAACATGGCCTGACGGACCGGAATTGGCGCGACCGCTTCCGGATGGTGCACGCCAAGGCCCGGCCGGGAGCCGGCGCACGGCGGGCGTTTCGGGACCGGATGTACGAAGTATTCGTCGAGACGGTGTACGACGCCGATTATGCGGAGTACCTCGGTTCGGACCAGCTCGGCACAGCGGCGCCCTTCAGCTTCGACTACGACGATGAAGACGCGCCGCACTGGGCATGGCCCATCGCCTTCGACCTGGCCCTGGCCGAGCTCGATCCCCGCGCGCATCCGGATCAGCTCACACCGGAATTCGTCGATCGGGCCTTCGGGTCATTCCTGACCCGAGCCGACCGGCTGATTGGCGACTCGGTTGGGTGAGCGGCCGATGACACGACAATCCCCGGTCTGGAGGGAGGCAGCCCGTACTGAGGTACGGGAAGCTCTGATTCGTTGCGGTCAGCGCTATGACCATAGCCCGACGATCGATGTTGACGCCAGGACGATGTTTGCGCCGCCGGCGCACGAGGTCGCCCTGGCCTTCGATCGTCCGCTTGTCGTCGGCGGACGCGGCACGGGGAAGAGCTACTGGGCGGCGGCGCTGTGCCAACAAGAAGCGCTCGATCGGTTGATGAGCCTCTATCCGCGAGCCGAACAAAGCTTGCAGGCGACCACGAGCTTTCAAGGCTTCGTCGGTCGACTCGGCGCAGAGGGTGCGCCGTTTGCGGCGACCGCCGAAGAGCTTCTGGATCTGGTGGAGCGCGCGCCGCCGGATCACGTCTGGCGAGCAGTGTTCTGCCGCTACCTGTCGAAGCGGCCCGAAGAGGCACTTGCGAAGATTTACGACTCCGGGACGACGAGGGACCGGGCGTTCCGAGATCGGCTCGTTCAGATTGGTGGAGCACGGGTGATGATGGTGTGCGATGCCCTGGATCGTCTTTCCACGAGCTGGGAGTCCGTACGAGGGTTGTGTCGCGGGTTGCTCCAATTGGCGCTCGACCTGCGCGGGTTCAGACAAGCGAACGTCAAGGTGTTTCTTCGCCGCGACCAGTTCGAGGATGCCGGCCTGTTCGATTTTCCCGACGCATCGAAGCTGCGCACAGGCGCCGTGGAGCTCGACTGGGAGCACGACGAGCTGTATGGGCTCCTGTTTCAAGGGGTCCGCGCCGATCTGTCCGAGGACGTCTGGCAACAACAGCTCTCCGCGCTGATGCCTGAATCGGAAGACGAGGGTAGCGAGCCGTATCGGAGGGCATTCGAGCACGTCGCCGGGAAATTCATGGGCACCGATCGCAGGCGGGGATTCACCTACACCTGGATACCGAAGCACCTGTCGGACACCTCCCATCGCGCCAGCCCCAGGAGCTTTATCGTCGCGATAGGGAAGGCTGCAGAATCCTCGGTCCCCAATACCGCAACGCCCATCGACTACCGAGGTATCCACGAAGGCGTGCGCGCCGCGTCGAGGACCCGCGTGGACGAGCTGCGAGAAGACCATCCCTGGATCACCACGGTGCTGAACGACTTGGAGGGGCTTACAGTGCCTTGCCCACCCGGGCAACTCATGCGCCGGTGGCGCGACAGGAAAACCGCGAGGCGGGTGCGCGACTCAGGCGGGGGCAGTGAGAGTCCCGGAGTTCCGATCGCTCTGGAGAATGGTACGTCGGAGACGGACGAGCGGGCGCTGCTCGATGCTCTGGTCACGCTACGCGTCGTCGAGATACGCGAGACCACGAACAGGGTCAACGTGCCCGACATCTATCGCGTCGCCGCCAAAATCGGCCGCCGCGGCGGAATCAAGTTGCGGCGCTGAAGCCCCGCGCGGCGAAAGTCACGCCGAGGCGGGTCCTGGGGCGGAGCGCGTCGAATCCGTGCCGGCGTCGCCTGCTCGGACGCCGTCGCGATCAGTCGGTCCGTGACAGTCGCCGAAGCCGTTCCCGCATGGCGCGAGACCATCACGAGGCGCTGCGGGTCGCCCTCGCCACCGACAAGCTCGGCTCTACGGCCGTCCGTCCGGCAACCGGACCTCCAGGGCCACCGGAAACGCCTGCGCCTCGCCGGCCATTGCAAAGCGCCCGGGCAGGAGATGCTCCAGGATGCGGGTTCGCTCGCGCTGCAACTGCCCGCGAATCTCCTCATAGTGGCGCTGGCGGCGCGCGAGCTCTTCCTGTTTCTCCTCGATGGACCGCTCCATCTCCTCGAGGCGGTCACCCTCGTCGAAGAGCTGACGCTGGCGCGCTCGATCGCGTAGCTGCTCGATCTCGCGCGTGAGTCTTGCCAGTGTCGATCGCTCGATGAGCGCCGACACCTCGCCCTGGCGTTGGCGGTACCGTTCGTCCTCGCGCCCGCGCGCCGCCTCGCCGTCGACCCGAAGCTGACTCGCCAACCGTCTGGTGAGCTCGTCCCGGTATTCGCGCAACCACGCCCGCAGGCCGGCACTCACCTCTTCGATGATCTCGCCGGCGCGTTCTCGTTGGTCCGGATAGCCCGCCTCGCACGCGCCGCGACGGGAACGAGCCGGCACGTGCGGAAGCGGGATGCCTATCTCGCCGTCCCGAACCGGCAGGGCCACCGTGCGTACCCAACGGTGAAACGTCTCGCGCAACTCGTTGACGCCGAGCTCCTCGATGCTGAGCAGAACGACGGCGTCGGCCCCGTCCGGTACATCGCCCTGCCGCACCGTCCAACGCGACACCTCGGAAGAACCGCCGGGATAACGGCGACGAGTAAGCACCCCGAGTGCCCGCTGCATCATGGGATGGGCCAGGTGCATAAGCAGTGCGTCGCGCCGGGGCTGGAACACGCTCAATTGCCCGAGCCGCTCGATGAACGGCTCCGAACTGAAGGCGAGCCGTGGCATCGGACCCCCGCTGGCTCCTCCAGAAGCGGGGCGGCGCACCGACTCGTCGATGACGTCTCGCCAACCCGGAAGGTCCGGGCGAAGCACCCGGTAGAAGCCGGGCTCCTCGGCAACCCTGAGCTGGGGTCGGCCGTGAGAGACGGCCATCGCGGTCTCCAGCGTGTCGTGCATGGCGCCAGCATCGAGATCGATCTCCGTCGCCAGCGCATCGAGCAACACCGCGTCGCGAGCCTCCTCCTCGGCCGCGGCGATCGCCGCTGCATCGGATTCCAGGTCCGCGCTTCCTCGGGCCGCATCGATACCCCGGTCGAGGTCGGTGGCGACGGAACCCTCGTCCTCGCCCTGGATGAGGCGGCGATGCACCGCACGGTCGAAGACTTCGTTGGCCGAACCGAGGTCCTCCCGGATCTCGTCCGCCTTGCGAATCACGTGACCGAGAAACCGCAGATCGGGATCGGCCTCGCTGACGAAGTGATGCACCGTCACGTCGCGGGCCTGTCCGTAGCGATCGAGCCGGCCGTTGCGCTGCTCCAGCCGCGAGGGGTTCCAGGGACAGTCGTAGTGCAGCAGGTAGCGGGCGGTGCGGTGGAGGTTGAGGCCCTCGGACGCGGCATCGGTGGCGACGAGGATGCGGACTGACGAGGCCGGGTCGTTGAACGCTGTCTTGACGTTCTCGCGGTCCGCCTCGTCCATGCCAGGGGAATCGCCGGTTCCGCTTCCGGTCCCGAAAAGGGTGAGCACGCGATCGGAGGGATAGCGTTCTCGCAAGCGCCGAGCGAGGTAGTCGAGCGTCGTCTTGTACTCCGTGAAAACGATCAGACGTTCGTCGTCGCGGAATTCACCTCCGGCTCGGAGCAGGTGTTCGATCCGATCGACGAGGGCGTCGAAGCGGGCATCCACGACCGGCGTCTGATCCGTGATGGGAGCGTCGTCCAGCACGAAACCCAGGGCCGCGACTGCACGTTCAATGGCTTCGATTTCTCCGGCCACATCGTCGGCGAAGTTCCTGAGCCACGCGCCGACAACGGTGGTAGCGGTGGCCGCGCGCTGCTCGGCTTCGCGGTCGTCGCCGGTCTCCTGGCGTACGGCGCGCTCGGCCGCGACGATCTCCGACTCGGCCGCCGCTTCGGCGTCCGGGTCCATGAAGCCCTGCCTCGCCCGACTCCAGGACTCGGCGAATGCGGTGGGGCAGGAAAGCAGCCGCTTGCCGAGGATCTCCACCGCGAAAGTTCCGGCGCGGCGGCGGCGCTTGGTGCCGGCCGACACGAGCTTGCGCACGGCTGAACGGAAGGCATCGAACGCGGTGGAAAGCGCGAGCTCGCGCGAGTCGGCCTCGAGGAGAAGCGCCGCCGGCGGATGACGGGTGCAGAACCGGGGGCCGTCATCGCGCTCCCGGGAGTGCATGTCCTTCGCGCTCTCCGGCTGTCGGCTCCTCTCGTTGATCTCGCGCTTCAGCCGGCGCACCACCACGTCTTCGACTCGGCCGCGCATGGCCGCGGTCATCTCGCTGGTGCGGGTGAACCGCACCGGATCGAGCATCTCCAGCAGGCCGGTGAACGAACGCGTGTGGCCGTTGTGCGGCGTGGCGGAGAGAAAGAGCCGATGCTCGAACTGCGGCGCCACCAGGCGCAGCATCCGGCAAAGCTCGCTGTCTTCTCCGAAGGGCGACGGCATCAGGTTGTGGCACTCGTCGACGATCAGCAGATCCCAGGGCAGATGCGGTGAGCCCTCCGGGGTGCGGCAGGCGGAGCGGAACTGCTCCAGCACGTCGGGCTGACGCAGGTAGTGGTAGGACGCAACGATACGGCTGAACGAGCGCCACGGATTCGCGTCCATGCCGAGCCGGCGGCGCAGACGCTCGGTTTCCCGACGGTCCACCACCTCGAATCGAAGCGAGAACTTCTCCCAGAGCTCTTCCTGCCATTGCCGACGCAGCGACGCCGGAGTGAGGACCAGGACGCGCTGGATGCGGCGGCGGAGCAGAAGCTCGGTGAGGATGAGCCCTGCCTCGACGGTCTTGCCGAGCCCGACATCGTCGGCGATGAGGAGGCTGACGCGCGGCATTCGCAGCGCCTTGAGGAGGGGCACGAGCTGGTAGCTCTCGACGCACACACCCCCATGGAAGGGGCTCGCAACCGGCTCCCGGGGCGGCGGACCTTCACCGCCGGCGGGGTCGAGATAGGGGGAGAGGGCCGTCCATCGTGCGGCACGGACGAGCGCATCGAAGTCTTCCGCGGGCATGGCGCCGCCGGAGTGCGCGGGATTCGGAAGGGCGTTCGGCTCGTCCAGACGACGGTTCGGCTCGATCTCCCACAGGATGCGTTCTCCGGACGGCGCGAGATCGTCCTTGTATTCGAGGTGGACGAGATGAAGACGTCCGGTCTCGCCGTCGAACGGCTCGACGGCCGCGACCACCCCGCGGCGGTTGCGGACGGTCGCGAGCATTCCGGCTCGGGGGACGGTGATGGTCTCCGACGTCGGCGTCGTCATGGGTCGGCGTTATGCAGTTGCTGCGGTTGAACCACGAGAGGATGCCCGGAATTGGGACAATGGCGTCGCGCGTCGCAAATCTCGGTCATCTTTCTGAACGATCGGCCAAGCGATTGGAGATTGCATTGGCGGCGGATGATGGCACACCCGAATGGTCGGAAAGTTGTCTCCGTCTCGAATCCGGCCACACCGGCATCACTCCGCAGCCGCATGCGCCCCGATGCGCTTCGCCACGAACCAGTACGTCCGCTTCGCGATCCACGCCGCTGCAATCGCTGCGATGAACCCGAGCATGCCGATGAACAGCGGCCCGCCGTCGGTGCGGTAGGAAATGGGGACGATACGATCCCGATACGCCTCGTAGCGCGACCACGACTGATGGCTGTCGAGGTCGTTGACCTCGACGACCTGACGCTCGCCGCGGTCCTCGATGACGCGGAAGGACCGCCGCTCGGAGAGCACCGAGTCACCGCCTCCCTCGGTGTCGGGCAGGAGAAACGTTCGGGCGACGCCGTCCACCCCCGCCTCCGGCAACTGCTCCCACCGCAGGTACCGGTAGCCGGCCCCGCCCGGCTCGTGGATGACGACCACGAACTCCGCCGGCGGCTCCGCGCCGTCGAGACGGCCGCTGCCGAGCACGAGCGGCGAGCCGACCTGCCATGCCCAGATGGCGCCGGCCGCGACCACCATGAAGGTGCACCCGGCCATGAACAGCGCGAACAGCGGCTTGACGCGAACCACGCTCGTCTCAGGCCGGTTTGCGCCCGCGCAGGTGCCCCGGGCGCAGCTCGCCGCCGTCCACGATGACCTTCTTCTTCGACGTGCTCTCGAGCCGCTGCGCCGCCGCCTCCGGCCCGAGGCGCTCGACGAGGCGCGGGTGGTTGTCGCCGGTCAGAGTCTCGAGCTCGTCCTCGATGGCTTCGGCATACCAGGCGTTGCGGTCGCGCCACCCGACATCGGTGAACCCGCACGCTTCGACCAGCGCGGCAGAGGTCTCGATGCTCTCGAGCCGGAACGTGAGGCCGACCACGTCAAGCCACTCGCGCATCGCCGGCGTCGGCTCGAGCCCATTGCCGAACCAGTCGCTCACCACCATCCACCCGCCCGGCGCCAACACGCGGTGGATGTCCTGGTACAGCGCGCGCTTGTCCGGGATGTGGATCATGGAATCCTTGCTGAACACCACGTCGAACGACCCGTCCTCGAACGGGAAGGGGCCGGGCGAGACCATGCGGATGGACACGCGGTCGGCCAGCCCCGCCGCCTCGACCCGGGCCGCGGCCTTCGCGACGAGCGGCGCCTCGACGTCGATGCCGGTGACGTGGGCGGCGCCGAAACGCTCGACGAGAAGGGCGTCGACCGCGCCGAGGCCGCACCCGACGTCGAGGACCCGCGCGCCCTCGATGGGTGCACCGGCGACGATGCGCGCGACCTCCTCCTCGCCACCGGGTGAGAGGAACCCGTCGCCCCACATCCATTCGAGCCCGGCGACGAAGGTATCGCCGTACTCGTCGTGGTGGTCGTCGGCGCTCATGACGGCCGGGGCATCAGGTGCCGATTCACCACGACCTCGGGGTCGAGCCGCCCGTCGAAGCAGTCGAGCACGTTGCGCACCGAGTACTCCGCCATCCGTATCGACGACTCCACCGTCGACCCGGCGCAGTGCGGGCTCACGATGACGTTGTCGAAGGCGAGAAGTGGATGGTCGGTGCGCGGAGGGGTCGGCTCGGACTCGAACACGTCGATGCCGGCGCCGCCAATCCGCTTCGCCTCCAGAGCGGCGAGGAGCGCATTCTCGTCCACGACTCCGCCGCGCGCGGTGTTGACAACGAATGCGGTCGGTTTCATCAACGCCAGCTCCTTCGCGCCGATGATCCCCCGGGTCTCGTGGTTGAGCGGGGTGTGCACGGTGACGGCGTCCATCTCCGGCAACGCCGCGTGCAGGTCCTCCACCGCTGCGCAGCCCGCGGCTTCCATCACGCCCGGTTCGACGTAAGGGTCGTACGCATGGGCGCGCATGCCGAACGCGAGCGCGAGCGGCGCAACCCGGCTTCCGATGCGGCCGAAGCCGACGATGAGCAGATCCCGTCCCGCGAGGTCGAGCCGGCGTATCGAGACCTTCGCCGACTCGAAGCGGTCCTCGCGCACTGCGGCTTCGCTCGGACGGGCGTTCTTCGCAAGCGCGAGCAGCATGAACATGGCGTGCTCGGCCACCGAGACGGAATTCGCGAGCGGAGTAATGGTCACGGGGATCGAACGCTCCGCCGCGGTCCCGATGTCCACCGCGTCGTATCCGACGCCGTGGCGGGAGATGATGGCGAGTCGGCGGCCCGCTTCGATCACCAGGCGATCGATGACCGCGGTGCGCACCACGATCGCGTCGGCATCGACGATTCGCCGCCTGATCTCGGCCGGGTCGCGACCCTCGTAGACGTCGACGTCGACGTCTTCGCGGCTCTCGGCCAGGGCTTGACCGCGCTTGTGAACGCGCCCGACGAACAGGATTTTGTTCACCGCCATTCAGTGAATCTCCGCCGAATTCGCCATGGCACGCTTCAGCGTCTCGATGTCCAATCCCTCGGAGCGCGCCGCAGCCAGGATGACCGCCTCCCGGCGGGTCAGGAGCTCCGCGGCGGCCGGAAGCTTCTCGACCGCCTCGCGCGGGACGACCACCGCGCCGTGACGGTCCGCGTGCACGATGTCGCCGTCGCCGACCGTCATGCCGGCCACGTTCACCTGCCCGCCGAATTCCACGATGTGCCCATGGGCGTGGCTCGGGCCGACCTTGCCGGCGAGGAGCTGGAAGCCCGGCGCGCAGTCGTCGAGGTCGCGCATGGAGCCGTTGGTCACGCAGCCGCGCGCGCCGAGACCCTTGTGGATCGCGGTGTTGACCTCGCCCCAGAACGCACCGAATCCCGGGCTGGGGTCGAGGTCCTGAATGACCACCACCGTCGGACCCGGTGGCGCCGCCACGTACTCGTAGTACGCGGCGCGTTTTGCCTTGACCTCATCGGGCGACAGGGTCGACGGCTCGACCGAGCGAAAGATCGCGGTGCGCGCGTAGCCGATGATCGGCTCCAGGCTCGGGTCGAGGCAGTGCAGGTGTTCCACGGTGAAGCCGGTGGCCCGCCGGTGCGGCACCACCACCTCGAGCGCGTTGCAGATCGTCGGCGTGTCCCATGCACGCAGCGCTTCGAGCGCCGCGGGGTCGATCGCGGTCATCGTCGTCCTCGTGATTCGGGCAGCGGGAAGTCCGGCTGCGTTTCTACGCGCAATGGCGGGTCGGCTCAACCATGGCGCCGAGGCCGGCACCCGTCGCGGTTCCTTGCGTGGACGCCGGAGCGCGCGGAACCTTCACGCGAATGCGCCCGTCCGCCTGCCGGGTCTCCGCGGCCCGCGTCGCGAAATCCGTCCGCGTGCGCCTATCATGTCGTGTGGCCCGCTACCGAGGATGCGCAACCGTGCACACCTCCACCAAATTGAACCCGATCGGCAAACGCCGTCGCCACCGGGAGAGCCGACCGTGCCGATGACCCACGAAGGAATTCATCTCGCCTCCACCGTCACCAAACTCGGCCTGGAATGCGCGGGTGCGGTGGTGGTTGGGGGCTCGCACGGCGGCGCCTACGCGGGATATCTCGCGGCGCGGGCATGCGCGTGCGCGGTCATCCTGAACGACGCCGGCATCGGCAAGGACGATGCGGGGATCGGCTGCCTCGCCTACTGCGACGCCCTGGGGATGGCGGCGGCCACGGTGTCGAATGCGTCGGCGCGCATCGGAGACGCCGAGGACACGCTCTCCTCGGGGATCATTTCGCGCGTCAACGAGACGGCCCGCGCCGTGGGCTGCGAGCCGGGGATGCCCTGTCTCGACGCGGCGCTCGCGCTTCGCCGAGCTTCGCCGCCCCGGGTCGCGCCCGAGTACGCAGAAGCCCGCCGCGTGGTCGGAGAGAACCCGGCGGGCCTGCGCCTGGTGTGCGTCGACTCGATTTCGCTGGTCGTCGAAGGCGAAGACGACGGACAAATCGTGCTCTCGGGCTCCCACTGCGGACTCGTGGCCTCGCAGCCGCATCTGGCGATTGGCGTGCAGGCCGCAGCCGCGTTTCTCAACGACGCCGGTATCGGCAAGGACGGCGCCGGGATCAGCCGACTCCCCGTGCTGGACGAGCGGGGCATCGCCGGGGCGACCGTGGCCGTCATGAGCGCGCGGATCGGAGACGGGCGCTCCACGTACGAAGACGGCATCGTGAGTCGGGTCAACGAGACGGCCCGCGCCGCGGGCATCGCGCCGGGCATGCCGGCACGTGAAGCAGTGAACCTGATCGGACGCTGAACCGCCTACGGAGGCCACTCGCGTGCACCGCCCCAACATCGACACCGGGCGCCTGACCCGCCACTACCGCGACATGTGCCGCGTACGGGCCTTCGAGGAGTCCGCGCTCGCGGCGCTCGAGGAAGGGCTCGTACCCGGACCGCTGCATCCGTCGATCGGCCAGGAGGCGTGCGCTTCGGGGGTGTGCGCGAACCTCGAGCGCGAGGACCTGCTGCTCTCGACCCACCGCGGCCACGGTCACACCCTCGTCAAGGGCGCGGACCCGGAGGCGATGATGCGCGAGCTCCTCGGCCGCGAGGGCGGATGCTGCGGCGGCAAGGGCGGCTCGATGCATATCGCCGACTTCAGCGTCGGGATGCTCGGCGCGAACGGCGTGGTCGGCGCGAACATCGAGATCGCGGCCGGCGCCGCGCACGCGGTGAAGCTGCTCGGGGGCGCGCGCATCGTCACCTGCATCTTCGGCGACGGCGCGGTGAACCGCGGCCCCTTCCTCGAAGGGCTGAACTGGGCGCGCATCTTCGACCTTCCGGTGCTCTTCGTGTGCGAGGACAACGCGTTCGCGGCGACCACCCGCACCGCCGCCGTCACCGGGGGCGCCGGACCCGGGGCGCGCGCCGAGAGCCTCGGGCTCCCCTCGGTCGAGGTCGACGGCAACGACGTGCAGGCGGTCGACGAGGCGGTGCGGGAGCTCGTGCAGGCGATCCGGGCCGGCGGCGGGCCCCGCTTCCTCCACGTGAAGACCTACCGCCTCACCGGCCACACCGCGACCGATGCGGCCGCCTATCGCACGAGCGAGGAAGTGGACGCGCAGCGGAAGCTGGATCCGATCGCCCGCTGCGGGGCGGCGCTGGAGGCCGCGGGAGTCGCCGCGGAGACGCTCGACGCGATCCGCGCCGGCGCGCTGCAGGAGATGAACGCGGCACTGGAGGCGGCGAAGGCCGCACCCTGGCCGGACACCTCGCTCGCGTTCACCGATGTCCAGGATGTCGGTGCGCCGGTGCAGCCGGCCACCATGCAGGGAGGCACGGCGTGACCACCATGACCTATCTCGAAGCGGGCAAGGCCGCGCTCGCCGAGGAGATGCGGAGCGACCCGCGGGTGTGGGCGCTCGGCGAGGACCTCGGCCGCGGCGGCGTGTTCGGCCAGTACCGGGGACTGGCCGGGGAGTTCGGTCCGGATCGAATCGTCGACGCGCCGATCTCCGAGGCGGCGATCATGGGCTGCGCGGTCGGCGCCGCGCTCGCCGGCACCCGCCCGGTGGTGGAGATGCGCTTTTCGGACTTCGCGCTGTGCGCGGTGGACGAGCTCGTGAACCAGGCCGCGAAGGCCCGCTACATGTTCGGCGGGCAGTCGAAGGTGCCGCTCGTCGCCCGCGAGCCGGTCGGCATGTGGCGCTCGTCGGCCGCACAGCACTCCCAGTCGCTGGAATCGTGGTACACGCACATCCCGGGCCTGGTGGTGGTCATGCCGTCGACCCCGGCCGACAACAAGGGACTGCTCAAGTCCGCGATCCGCTGCGACGACCCCGTCGTCTACATGGAGCACAAGGATCTGTGGGGGCTCGAAGGCGAGGTCCCGGGCGGCGACGGGCACGTGGTGCCGCTCGGGGCGGCGCGCGTGGCCCTGGAGGGCGACGACGTCACCATCGTGACCTGGTCGAAGACCGTGCACGCGGCGCTGGAAGCCGCAGGTTCGCTCGCGCAGTCCGGCATCGCGGTCGAAGTCATCGACCTGCGCACCCTGTGGCCCTGGGACACCGAGACGGTCTACGCCTCGGTGTGGAAGACGGGCCGGCTCGTCGTCGCCCACGAGGCGGTGACGGTCTCCGGCTTCGGAGCGGAGATCGCGGCGAGCGTCGGCGAGGAATGCTTCGGCGGGCTGCGCGCCCCGGTGAAGCGACTCGGCTCGCCCCGCGCCCAGATCGCCTACGCGCCGCCGCTCGAGGACGTGCTCCGGGTGA
>MKWU01005117.1_pt1 | contig 14582 bp, 15 predicted proteins | sample 809101 | NCBI WGS metagenome assembly MKWU01 (sample SAMN05860141, study PRJNA318959) | sponge metagenome | host: Aplysina aerophoba | place: Slovenia: Piran, Adriatic Sea, Gulf of Piran | collected 2013-05-07 | reverse complement strand
TAGGGCATAGGTATGGCATAGGGCATAGGTATGGCATAGGGCATAGGTATGGCATAGGGCATAGGTATGGCATAGGGCATAGGTATGGCATAGGGCATAGGTATGGCATAGGGCATAGGTATGGCATAGGGCATAGGTATGGCATGCAACTGTACAACAGTCTGCCACACAAGGTGAATGCACTGCCTGTAGTGACCAACCCTGCAAAATGGCCGCCTTGCAGTCTTTTGTCAGTTGGCTGCCTGCAGCAACAAAGTCCTCAGTAATCAAAAGGGACTTCCCCTCATGAAGCGTACACAGCACCATTGACTGGACACAATGACAGAAAGAGAAGGGGAAAAGGGAAGGATTTGATGGCAAAGATGATATATTGGGAATGTGCCACTTTGTCCTTAAAGACCACATGTGAATGCAGACCATAGTCCAATGGGAGTTGGTTGCGTTCAGAATGCTCATAGCATGAAAGACTTAAAAAATATGACCCCCAGATTCCGGTACCAACAACTGGTGAACACACATGTGTGGATGCGTACCCCGTTGTATACAAGCAGTGTGCACCACATCATACAACCAGCCCAACATTAGCATTTTACCAGCAATCGCTTTAAAGTGGTATAGCTGGCTGTTCTTGTGAACAATTCCTCCAGGACACCAAGAACAGTTGAGTTCTCCGTTAGCTTCTGCAAGGGGAGACAGTGCACGTCAGTTCGGCAACTGCAGGGCTGTGGCCATACAGGTGTTCTCCATATATACGTACATGTTGTGTGCTGTGTTTGTGACACGTACAGTGTGTGTGCGTGTGTGTGTGTGTGTATTTGTGCGTGTGTATGTGTGTGTGGTGTGTGTGTGGGAGGGGTGCATACATGTGTGTAAAATAACACCACACAACAACCCATACATTTTTCTATATACACCACATCACTACAGGGTAAATTTATGGGGTACACTAAACGAAATAGTACTACATACGTATATACTCATTCATAGAGTGCTCACTTGAATGTGACTGTTCCATTGTTGAGCAAACTCACTAGAGCACCCAACAGTTTCGTCAACACTCAATTGCAGTCTAAGAAAAGCATAAACGGCCTGTACGGTATACATACAGTAAAGGATTGTCAGTAATTATTTCAAGCTGTGTGGTTAGCAAAAGCTTGTACAGTAAAAAGACTATATCAAACGACAGCCAAAACTAGTGCACTCCCACACACATGTACTGAAAGCAGTTATTACAACACATACAGACACACATAGACTGTTGAATGCTTGCATGGTTATATCAAACTTCACACAGCATACATCACATACGAACACCCTACCACACAGCTAGAGGGAGAACCTCACAGACACAGGCACAAGGTTGCACGCGCATGGTCACAAAGACACATCTACAGATGCACAACACACCAAAACACAGAGACAGAGAGACAGAGAGAAGAAAGACATGCACACACGCATCCACACACGCACACACGCACACATGCACGCACGCACACACATATACAGGCACATGGATGCACACATCTACTGCTTAGTAACCTCACTTCAATACTTCCAAGTACTGTTCAAAAGACTGAGCTCCAAACAGGTAAATTTGTACATGGGAGAACCGTGATTTGACACGTTTCTCCAAAAGTTCAACAACATCCTACAAGAAGGGGGCTCTAACTAAATAGCATTTTCAACAATTTCCCTTTATTCCACAAACACACAATTTGATATACAAAAATGTACATGACATGCCTATGTACCATGTTAGTGCACATACTGTACACACTGACTCACAGACTCACAAGTCTGCACGAAAGTCCAACAACTGCCACAGGAACTGACTTTGATTGAGATAAGTCAAAAAGATTGTACAAGAGGGTTTGGTTGTGATGATGCGTGAAAAGATCAAACTCGTCAAGAATGAAGATAATGGACTGGTTTGACTTATCTCCACCTCGAATAGCTTCCAATAGGAGACTCAGTGTAGCAGCAAATGAAAGCTAAAAGTACACATGTAAGGAAGAGCAGATGAGCAAGCAAGCAAGCACACACCTGTCAAGTGACAGTCACATGCAAGCACACACCTGTCAAGTGACAGTCACATGCAAGCACACACCTGTCAAGTGACAGTCACATGCAAGCACACACCTGTCAAGTGACAGTCACATGCAAACACACACCTGTCAAGTGACAGTGACATGCAAACACACACCTGTCAAGTGACAGTCACATGCAAGCACACACCTGTCAAGCGACAGTCACGTCCAAGCACACACCTGTCAAGTGACAGTCACGTGCAAGCACACACCTGTCAAGTGGCAGTCACATGCAAGCACACACCTGTCAAGTGACAGTGACATGCAAACACACAGCTGTCAAGTGACAGTCACGTCCAAGCACACACCTGTCAAGCGGCAGTGACATGCAAGCACACACCTGTCAAGTGACAGTGACATGCAAGCACACACCTGTCAAGTGACAGTCATGTCCAAGCACACACCTGTCAAGTGACAGTCACATGCAAACACACCTGTCAAACGACAGTGACATGCAAGCACACACCTGTCAAGCGACAGTGACATGCAAGCACACACCTGTCAAGCGACAGTCACATGCAAGCACACACCTGTCAAGTGACAGTGACATGCAAGCACACACCTGTCAAGTGACAATCACGTCCAAGCACACACCTGTCAAGTGGCAGTCACATGCAAGTCACATGACCTACAAGTACCCCATATATCAGGTAAGACTCACATGAGTCTGCTCCTCTGTTGTATCACTTGCTCTCAATGTGCGTGCAATTTCTTGCAACGCAATTTTGTCATCTGTGTGTATAAGTCCTACACAGATAAGTACAGAGAGCATTTTATATATGTCCGATTTAGGCTGTATATGATTTCAAACTTCAATTGTAGTAATGAGCAGTAATACTACATCAACTAACAGATTGATCCCAGGTATAACTATCTATAAAGTTGTTTCATATGATATCGGACTAGAAAAGGGCAATGTTAACACTTAATCCTTGTAGTGCATTAGAGATATGCAGCTGCTTGGAAGCCCCTCCTGCTCCACTTACACAACAAGTTGTGCAGCAAATGCAAAATGTACTACCGACGCCGAAGAAACAGTGGAACTGCCTAATTCAGTCCTGTTTGAAACACCCAGACTTTGATGCTAGTAATAGTAGCTGGCTTGCAGATGTGCAGTGCAGGCTGCTGATCTGCTTGGTAAGACTGGTTGCTAGCTGAGGCCCATGCAAGTGCTGTACACCCAATGAAAACAACATCTGTGTGGTTACTGACCATTCAAATAAACAACAATGTATGTCTGTGTGGAAGCTTCCTGAAGTTTCTCCATTGCAAGATCCAAAACCTACAGGGAGTAGCGAGTACAGAAACAGGAGCAGCAGAATGTGTGTATACTCTCTGACTGAATAGAGACTGCAATGAAAGGAGCAAGGGCGGCGCACTCACCAGATTCTTGCCCGATCCCGGGGGTCCAATGATCAAAGCAGAATTTCCTTCACCATTGCTCACGGTTTTCACGAGCATATCTTTCAGCGTACTGCATTGGATGCGTGCAAGCATGACTGTGTTAAGGAACAATGCTCCAAGAGCAAACGTTCGCCCATCATCATTAAACTTACTCTACTGCCTTCGCTACACTATCCGAGCAGCTGTTGAGAGGCGGAGCAGCCCTGAGCTTAGTCAACATGTGCGCTTTGAAGCTCCCATGCGCCATTTTGAAGCTCGACTCTTAGGAGATTCATACTCCTTGCCGCAGGCACGATCGGCACGCCCTTAATTGCTTCCTGTAGGGCCTGCGAAGGAAGTAGTAATAATGTAAACCGTGAAAGGGCCATGAATACATTTATGGAACGCGAGCCGCCGTATTGTGTGTGCACGCGCATTGGCTGTATTGTTCTATTGTTGCATACCGTAGACTCACGGGTGTGCTGTGTAGGTGCACGGCTGCACACACAGGTTGGGTAACTGTGAACAGTCGTCCATTTCTGTGAGGCTTAGCCTTGGCACAGCGGAGAGGAGACGTTGGCCTTGGCAGCAGAAAGCCGGTGCAGCTAAGAATTGACCAGTGCAGCACCTAGCTAAGGTCTGCAGGGAACAGTGAGTCATCTGCTTGCATGCTAGCATCCTTGAGCAGGTGTGTCGGAGCGATTTAGTAACTGAAGCAACTCTGAATGTCCTATGTGTCTTAGCGATGAAGTTCTTGGTGCTGCTACTAGCAAGTTGCCTTGCAGCGACCGGTAAGTCAACCTCGCGCACTCCGTACTATTACGTTCTAGCAGCAACCCAGCTAGCTGGAACGTCTGCGCAATCTTACTGTCCCCCACCTAACTCTACCTTGTAGTTCTCAGTCAGCCGGATCAGCCGGGTCCTCCAGGTGAAAAGGGAAACCCTGGCGCGCCCGGTCAGTGCACGAATTGTCCAACGGGAGTCGGAAGTGACGGAAAGGCAGACGGTGGTGCAATACAGGGCCCCCCTGGTCCCCCCGGACCACCAGGACAGCCTGGAACAGCGGGACCAGCAGGGCCACCCGTAAGGAGTACCACAAATAATTTTACATGATTTGTGTTCTGTGTGCCAAAAATCATCAGCACTATGACGCGTTTTGCCCGCTCCTTCTGATGTACATCTGAAATTCAAGCCTGATGGTGATGATCATTATTTTTTATTGTGTCAAATTTCTTTCTGTTGCAGGGGCCACGAGGTCCCTCGGGTAGAGAAGGACCTGAAGGACAAAGGGGCTCTCAGGGACGAGCTGGTGGCCGCGGTCCACAGGGTGCGCCAGGCTCTCCTGGAGAGGATGTGAGTTGATGAACGAAGTGCCTTCTCACGTGTAACGGTGTAGTATGTTCTGTATTACAGACTTATGCACTACACACAGACCCGCGTAGCTACGTAGATCATGTCATTGCCAACAGTGTGCAAATGTATTCTCTAGTCTCACAACCTAGTATTCATTGCACAGATTACCCTTACTGTTTGTGTATCTCCATTAGGGAAGAGATGGTCACGATGGTGCTCCAGGTCTTCAAGGTCCTCCAGGCCCCGCTGGACCTGCTGGTTTGCAAGGTCCTTCTGGTCCAGTTGGTCCCAAGGGGCCACAAGGGGAGCCTGGAAGGGATGGCTCTCCCGGTCTAGATGGTTCCACTGGTGAACGAGGTCCTTCCGGTCCACCTGGTCCACCAGGACCTCGCGGACTTCCTGTGAGCAACATAGGGTGTATTAATATGGATGTGGATAGGTCACCTGCATGTTTTTCGTCAATGTAGGGTACTCCTGGATCACAGGGACAGAGAGGAGAACCTGGTGCACCTGGAAATGATGTACGTAAAATGCACCGCACATGTTTCTACAGTCTGTGGTTTATCACTGCTTGATGGTATGTATAGGGGAGGAATGGAGAAGATGGACAGCGAGGACAACCTGGACAACCTGGCTCTGCTGGAAAGAATGGAGCTCCTGGTAAGATAGTCTACTTTGAATGTGGCATTATGGCATGCAGAAAAATTTGTGGTTGGTAGTTCAACTATAGTGTGGTACCCAGTGCTGCAGTGGTTTATGTAGAACAAACTATGACACCGCCATCACAAGGTTGCAATTTCACGTTTTTCTACTGTGATAGTATCGGAGTACTGTAGTTACTTTTTGCTTCTCTCTTTGAGTTGGAGATGTATGCACAAACCATTCTACCAATCTACTGTGTTGATGTAGAAAGAGTGGTAGCAGAAACGGCTTGATCTTGTTTCATTCCATTTCTGTAGGTATAATTGGCCGTCCTGGCCCCAAGGGCAATGCTGGTGGTAGAGGAAATGATGGTGCGAAGGGGGAGCCTGGAGGGCAAGGAAATCCTGGTACCGGTGGCCAGTCTGGACCAGATGGTGAAAGGGGGATACCTGGGCCTCCAGGGCAGCGTGGATCCAAGGGAGATGTTGTAAGTTGTCAATACCTCAAACATGTATCCTCCATACAGGCCTAAATCTCCTTTGAGCATGTATAATTTCCATATCTAAATAATGGCCTTCTTGTTACTGCACAAAAGGGCCTGAATGCATGTCTGGATTGACTGAATGTCCAATGGTTGAGAGTGATAGTTAAATATCAATTTAGTGTGTAACCTCCAAGTTAGAAGTATGTCCGAATTAGTGCAGTTGAAATTTCAACCAACTAATGCATATAAAACAAAACAAATTCAAGTTATCCAGGCACCAAAACTATGTCTGGATGATATCTTAGTTAAGTCATAACCTACAATTAGGGATGAACAAGGTGCTGGTCCGATTACAGACTCAGCAGCATGCAATTGCTGGCACTCTGTGCTGGTCAAGAGCAGAGAGTGTACAAGTACTCAAATAAAGAACCCTAGTGCTATGTACAATTGTTTGTTGATTAGCTGGTTGGTCTTCAAATATTCAGAAGTCTGCTCTCATTCTTTGTAGGGTGGAATTGGTGGTGCTGGTTCACCAGGAGCCACTGGCCCACCTGGACAGCAAGGCCCACCTGGATCACAGGGGCCACCGGGCCCCCCAGGTGACCAGGGACCCGAGGGAGCTCCAGGTCCACCTGGCACTAACGGCAACGACGGAGCAGCTGGTACCCCTGGAGCTCCAGGTAATGCCGGTCCCCCTGGAGCTGATGGCAAGAGAGGGAGGAGAGGAGAGACTGGACCTCAGGGTATTCCGGGCCCATCTGGACCTAGGGTGAGGAGATATTACGTACCTGTTCATATTGCTGCTAAGAGAGAACCTCAGAGGGAACGTATTGTAGTAATCACCCAGACTGTGCTTATGCCATAATATCCACTTTTCCCAATCAACCTTTAGTGAATGACAGGATGCTATTGCCCAATTAATTTTGATTTGTAGCATGATGAAATTGATATACCTTTTGCTTGATTCCAACTCAAGTTGTCTGTCTTTGTCTTTGTGGCACAGGGCTTTCCTGGTACCAATGGAGCAGCTGGTGTTCCAGGGCCCCCCGGATCACCTGGTGCACCTGGCATCCCCGGAGAGAATGGAGCGAGTGGATTGCCTGGACCCAAGGTTTGTACTACACTCCACTGCTAGGCAAGCCGTTAAGCTGATACATTTTTTTAGCTTTTTCTGGGCTTCACAATATGAGAGTCCAAGAGTGTATCATTTAGAGTAATGAGAGTCTGCTTCAGACTTCATTCTTGTTCAATATTCCTGTGTACTTCCTTTAGGGTGAAGAAGGCCCTGTAGGTCCAGTGGGAGCCCCAGGACCAAACGGCAGTCCTGGCAATCCAGGCACTCCTGGTTCTAATGGAGTTGATGGAGACCGTGGTGACCCTGGTTATGATGGCGCTGCTGGGCAGCCTGGCCCTCCTGTAAGTACAATTATGTCTCTTTCAATGATGTGTGAGGTTGTTTCATTTTGACAATGAAATGATGGCACACGATAAATGGATGTCATGTGACTTGCACATGACATCTCCTTAGGGACCACGTGGTGCTCCAGGTGAACCAGGACCAGAAGGGAGAGTCGGAACACCGGTGAGATATATATTATAATTAAGAAACAATATATACAGGGCACTTGAAGATACAAATCTTACCAAGTATCACTCCTGTTCACTCACACAAGTCATGATTTTGCCTGATTGCAGGGTGAGAAGGGATCTACTGGTGAAAAGGGAAATAAAGGCGATATTGGCCTGCCTGGTCCTAGGGGCAACCCTGGAGTAAATGGCGGTGTTGGAGGGGCAGGAAACCCAGTGAGTATATTCCAGGGCCGTCGGAAACAGTACAAATAATTCTGCGCTAGTCTTCTATTCTACATGCACATTCCCTCCAATTTACTGCAGTCTACCCATCCTCCAAGCTTTCAATGCTTCTCTAATGCTTCCTCTCATTTCATTCTTGTTCCCTGTGTATAACCTCACATCCTTTCTCCCGCCACCCTTTCACCTTCTGTACTGCTCCACCCACCTCTCTGTCACATGCTCGGTCATACTTGATTCCTGTCCCTCTTGCCTTTTATCATACCTCACTCCATCTCTGCCCTTGCTCCTTCATCCATCGCTCACCTACCAGCACCTGATACTCACGTTCCTCTTGTGATTGTCTCAGGGAACACCTGGAGCTACTGGTCAAGCCGGATCCCCTGGCAGTCCCGGACAGCAAGGTATTACAGGGCCTCAGGGTCAGAGTGGACCGGTGGGAGAGCCTGGACCCAAAGGAAGTGTAGGCAGTCCTGGACCCAAGGGCAACGTCGGTACGCAAGACTGCACTGCGTGTGTGTGCCTACACCTGTCATTCGTAGACTTATTTTATATAGGTCACTAGTACTACACTAAATATGCTCTATACAGTTACATGCCACAAACGCTTTATTCCTACAAGAATTTAAACCCATATACAGTATACAGTATAGACTCCTTGCCGCTATTACGAAATAGAAGCAAATTGCACAAGCACAGCTGTGGTAGGCAAAAGAGACGTTGCAAATGCTCGCGCAGGTGCCATTAGTTCAGTAACTATCTATCCTTCTCCAAACATGCTCATCCAGAGCAACAGTATGGCATGCAAGGACAACCTGCAAGACAGTTGGGTGGCCTCCAAAGACTGCAGTGACAAAGAATGGCAGTCTTTAGGTTGTCGCCTGTTAACTCGCAACTTACCAGGGTTACGTTCTCTAGCAGAACAGCTATCCCCATTAAGCTGTCTGGTGTGTCAAGGAAAGTGGACATACAGTAGAAGAATTGTCTGCATGGCATAATTTTGCTGTAATCGTCGTCCAGACGAAGCCATGACTCCTTGAGTGGTCTCACCTACCTCACTGAAGGTGTCAGAACAAAGCTCCAGCCAGTGTCTTTTAGGATTCTTAATAACAAGCAGATGCCCAGATAACTAACCTGTGCTTTTCAGCTCAAGAGAAGGGAGGCTGATACTAGCCTGCTGAGTATAGTCAGCTTGTTCGGAGGCTCCCAGATGGTAGGGTGCATCTTTAGTGTGGCGATAAGTGCAGCCAATGACACAACAAGATGTCGCCATTATGTGAAACCATTGGCTGAACTCACGGTTTCTCTCAGCAGTTCGGGTCAGATCTGTTCACTGGAGATCTCGTCACTCGCTATAGAAGTCTTGCCTGCCACTCAATAATAAGAATACCTCAGCGTAATGGTTGCCTAGGTAATGGAGCTAGCGGCAAGGAGTCTATATGAAGAAATAATCCCTGATGCACAGCAGTAATACCTATCTCTTATTCTTTACCGCTGCAGGTGATACTGGTAATAGTGGTCCTCCAGGTCCCCAAGGGAGCCCAGGACAAGCAGGAGCAAAGGGTGATCGTGGGCCCGTAGGTGCAGGAGGTGATGCAGGCCCTGCTGGTCCACCTGGACCACCTGGTAATCAAGGCCAGCAAGGAAATGCAGGAGGGAATGTAAGTTTTAATGGAGTGGACTGTGGAGTAGTCTTCATGGCTTATCTATCGTTCCAGCTTGTTTTTGGTATCCCGTAATATTGAGGCCAATCTATCAGTATGTATCTGTGCCTATTGGCTGTATTGCTAACTTAATTTGTCATGATACATTGATAGCGAATTGATGAGCAATAAGACAACTGTTGATGATAGTCAATTGGCAGGGCGGTTTAAACCAAAGGTCCAGGTCTTGTCAACTGCTTACAAGATGAGGAGTGTTGTAAGAGGTGGCTACTTAGGATTGCAGAAAAGATGAAAACATAATGATTAGCTAAGTATAGGTGACAAGTTATATTTGGTTCAATAGTGGATTCTAGACCAAGGGGAGATGTAATCCCTTGTCTAGGTTCATGGAACTCTTGCTTGTAATTTCGATAGCTTCCATAGTTTCCCATTATTGCTCGTCAATTTGAAACCAGTTTACCGCAACTATGAGACTCTACAAGATCATTGACTTTTCATTCTTCCTTACAGGGTGCTAGAGGTCCCCAGGGCCCCTCTGGTCTCCCTGGTTCTCGTGGTCTCCCTGGACCCGAAGGAGCCCCAGGAGGTGATGGCCCTCGTGGATCCCCTGGCTCTACTGGCCCTGCCGGCAACACGGGTATGCAAGGTGACCCTGGTGAGAAAGGTGAACCAGGTGAAAAAGGCAACCCTGGACCGGCTGGTGCCCGTGGAGCAACTGTGAGTGCAATGTCTGAAGAAAATGACCAGATCACCTTATGTTGCTACACAAATTGGTTGTATAATCCAGATTTGAAACAGTTTTTCTCTTGCACTGAAGAAGATTATGTGCTTTGTATACTCTCTGATCATTGGTTTGCAAAATGGCTCATCAGTCATCAGCAACTGTAGTTGGCTTTGTGGGCTTGGAAAAGAATTCCAATTGTGCTACATCATTAATTTTGACCAGTGCCACCTACACACAACCGAGCTGCAGCCATGGGGTAGCCTACTTCTTACAGACAGCACTGGGAAGGTTTTTGTGCAAGAAGCAGAGACATTGTACTCTCTGTTTGGCAAGATGCCACATCATTGCAAGAAGTCACTAATTCTTTTATCTCCCGTGTCAGTCTCGTATGTAGCCCAGTGAATATTCCATGTTTGTATAATCTGTAAGGTAGTGCCCGTGTGAAGGTGTAATGCACAAGGAGTGAGTATGCAGCATGTAAACATGTTTATATGTGTAGCAGAATATATATACAGGCAGGTCCCAACAAGTCTCTGCTTACAGTAAATGAACAAATTGTTCCACTATGTGTACATTTTGTTTAAGGTGTGTACGTACGTATGCAACCCTGGATATATAGTATCCACAGCACACTGTGTCTGTCACTGATCTCTGGTGCAGGGTATACCTGGCCGTCCAGGAATCCCAGGATCCGTTGGAGCTAAAGGAAGTAAAGGCGACATTGGTGCTCCAGGTAATGATGGGCCACCTGGACCAAAGGGATCGGGAGGAACTCTTGGAAGTTCTGGTAATGAGGGACCACCAGGACCAAAAGGAAACATTGTAAGCTGAATATTGCATGCTTGATAAATGCACTAAATTAGGAAGATAATACTCACCTCAATATTCATGAATAATGACGATCTACTTTGATTTCTATGTATATATTAGGGTCTACCTGGGCCCCCAGGCTCACCTGGACTCAATGGGTTACCTGGAGTTAAAGGACAAGCAGGTCCTCCAGGAGCCACTGGTATTACTGGACCACCAGGACCAATTGGCCGCGCTGGACCACCGGGAGTGGCAGGGCCACCAGGAGAGAACGGTTCGCTAGCCCACCCACTCCAACCAAGCCACCACATAGAGCTGTCATAATTTGCAACAATTCTGCCTGTTTTGTTTTCCCAGCATAACATATACCTACAGACGTATAATATTACATTTTTATTAATGTCTACAGGGAAAGCTGGAGAAAAGGGATCCCGTGGTTCACCTGGTGCAACTGGAGCAGCAGGCAGTATTGGCAACCCTGGACCAGCAGGCTCCCCAGGTGAAAAGGGGGAGAAAGGAGAACGAGGACTGGATGGTAACCCTGGAGACCAAGGAGCCCCGGGGGCTACTGGTATTACAGTAAGTGTAATTGCCTGCATACTGATATACGTACGTATATGAGCCCCAGGGCTCCTGATATCAAAGTTAGTGTGCCTGCATACTAATATGTATGAGCCCCAGGGCTCCTGGTATCAAAGTAAGTGTGCCTGCATACTAATATGTATGAGCCCCAGGGCTCCTGGTATCAAAGTTAGTGTGCCTGCATACTAATATGTATGAGCCCCAGGGCTCCTGGTATCAAAGTTAGTGTGCCTGCATACTAATATGTATGAGCCCCAGGGCTCCTGGTATCAAAGTTAGTGTGCCTGCAGACTAATATGTATGAGCCCCAGGGCTCCTGGTATCAAAGTAAGTGTGCCTGGATACTAATATACCGTATGGCTGAAAAGTTTGGCAGGGAATTTATTTTGCCGGATCAGCAGCTTTGAGAGCTATCCACCAATATTTCATTAGCCAAAAACTTCACAGTGTGACATCATTATTGCAAAATCATAGCTTTCATGTGTACTAGGCCTGCAGCTAGACGTTCTAGTCTAATCGTCGGCATGGAGTTCACCATTGAAAGCCGCATATGAGGACATCGCTTCTCCTAAGAGTTTTGTACACTGGAGGTGGGAGAAGAGTTGGCTTGTCTGTCAACGCGAGGAATGCGATCCAAACGACGTTTACGCAGTATCTGTAAAGACCAGCATGACAAAAGCAGTCCAGATTAAGCGTAACAACAATTTGTCTATATAGTTTTCAGTTGCATTTCATCACCAATTTCATCCTAACTGAGCCGAAACTAGCTCAGTGTCTGGTTGAATTCCAAGCGCGTTCGATTGGCTGTTTTGTTATGAATATCATTATAGCTGACTAACTCAACCACCAAAGTAAATTTTGCCAAACGACATATTTTCAGCAATCTGCCAAAATATTCTCCTGCCAAAATTTTTCCGGCCATACGGTATATGAGCTCTGAGGCTCCTGGCGTTACAGTAAGTGTAATTGCCTGCACACTAATGTGTATATGCTTTTGAAGAAGCTTATCCAGCTAGGTTGCATCACTGGTAGACCCATACATATATATACCACATTATTTATTTTATAACCGTATGTTCTCTTGTCTCCAAGGGAAGGCAAGGTCCTCCTGGTGGGCCCGGTGGGCAAGGACCCCCTGGTTCTGTTGGACCTGCTGGGAAGGATGGCCAGAAGGGCGCTACTGGTGAGGAGCATGCTTGTCAGAAGGAATATTTGAATGAGATCGATTGGGTTATGCCGACTTCAAGTTGGCCAGCTTGCGAGCTTTAACAGTAGCACCCTAGTAACTAGAAAGTCATCAACTGTTTTTTAAGCCCTCAATTAACTTGTGTCACTGTGGTCATCCCAGGTTTGAAGGGAGATAGAGGACAACCAGGACCAGCAGGTGTTCCAGGTCAGAATGGTGTCCGAGGAGACCCTGGCAGTAACGGTGACCCAGGTGTCAATGGAAGGGATGGCACCAAAGGACAGCAGGTACGAAGACCATGTGTCCAAAGAATCAAGAGGGATGCAGGTGTACATGAATACTAAAGATGTTTCTACGTATACTATACAGTGCAATTGGAACTATGCCGTCTGTCACAATGTGTGTACATGTGATCTGCCCCCACAGGGACCCCCTGGCCCAGTTGGACCTACAGGTCAACCTGGAGGAAATGGTTCCCCTGGTGTCCCTGGCCCACCTGGACCTCCTGGTCCACCAGGAGGTCGTGGTGAACCTGGCCTTGGTGGACAGAGTGGAGGAGATGGAGAAAAGGGAGAGAAGGGTGAGTGCAGTGATGCTGTATTGCCCTTTCAGACCCACAACAGGATAATAATATAATTTTTATACTGTTTTATAGTAATGTGTATTGTACATAGTATTTTAATGTACAAAGTCTCATCCAGTACTCCAGTTGGCTCACTTCATTAGATGCATTAGGCTTTTTGCCTATTGTTGGGCGATAAGTGACCTAGTGGATAACTTCCATAGCATACACATGCAATATTCTTTTGATCAAGCCGCACACTGGGATAAGTATAACACATACATGAAGTGCTTTATTACAAGTCACTAGCTGTAGTGGGTTTACTTCCTGCTTGTTTGATTGGTTGCAGGTGACCGTGGTAATAATGGAAACCCTGGTTTTAACGGAGCAGTCGGGCCAACTGGGATCAAGGGCGACCGTGGGCGTCCTGGAAACCAAGGAGGCCAGGGATCTCCCGGTCCACCTGGTCCTCCTGGTGCTCCTGGCGCTACTGGACAAATTGGTGATCAAGGATCCAGAGTACGCCATGCACTGACATTACATCTGGTGTAATGCTTACATTCTAAGCAACAGATTATATGTAGCTCCTTTGACAACATGTGCTGGTGTACAGAGCTATTGTGTTTAACAGAAGAAGCCTGTGTACTGTACAGCTGTTATGGATTGAAACCACAGTATAAAATATGATATCAGGCACTGAAAGACAGCAGTGCATGCAGCATGCATGGTTCAAACAAGCAAAATTCAAGGTGCTCTGCCCCACGTCCCAATGCAGGGACCACCTGGCCCTCCTGGCCCCCGCGGTGACCCAGGACCTTCAGGAGTCCAGGGTCCAGCTGGACCTGAAGGTGCACGTGGTCGTGACGGTGTGGATGGTGACAAGGGACACCCAGGCCCACGAGGTCACCCTGGTCCACCTGTAAGTTCAATCATAGTGTATACGTGTTGTAGAAAAATCAGTATTTCCTGTTATTATGCGTGAATGCTGAGTAACAAGCGTAATCCTATTGGTGAGGCACATGATCCCCGTGACTGGTCCACATGTGTAGGGTTCTCCAGGGTACTGCAGTGCTTGCACAACCTTCGCTGATCCCAAGAAACACTTCCAGGGCGGCAGTGCTGCAGATAGGCGAAAGGGAATATGTGATGGATCTTCTGATAATCCATGTCCAACATGCCGTGACATCTATTTCAACTACAAGGACAGAGAGCTGCCTATTTCAGATAGCAGTGAGTGTATACAGAGAACACACACACACACACACACACACACACACACACACACACACACACACA
>MKWU01005116.1_pt1 | contig 14587 bp, 15 predicted proteins | sample 809101 | NCBI WGS metagenome assembly MKWU01 (sample SAMN05860141, study PRJNA318959) | sponge metagenome | host: Aplysina aerophoba | place: Slovenia: Piran, Adriatic Sea, Gulf of Piran | collected 2013-05-07 | reverse complement strand
GCCTTACGCCGCCCTTATCCGGTCGTCCCGGGCGTGAACCGCAGCCATCGACAGACAGGCGTACGTGAGGCAGGACAGCGCACGAGCCGCGGTCCCGTACCGGCAGCGGTGGCGAAGGACGGTTCAGCGCGCCGCGTCGATCCCGAGCTCGCGCCATATCCAGGCCGTGTCATAGGGCCTGAACCCCTGCTGCGCGGCGCGGCGGCTCTCGGCGTTCTCGATGTCCTTGAGCCAGTCGATGACCCGCCGGCGTCCCGGCTCCGTCGCCGCCGCCTGGCGGGGCGTCCTGCCGTCAAACTCGGGAAGCGAATCGTCGAGGACGTGGCGATAGTGGGCGTCGAAATAGCCATGGATCGCCTCGTTCGCTATCTCGGGCGGAAGACCGGGCTCCTCCGCTAGAGTCCCGGCCGTATCTTCCAGGGCCGCCCCCGACTCCCGGAGCGAGGTCGGCGGCCGGCCCGCGAAATCGGCCAGGCGAGCCGTCGGAAGCTCGGAAGCTCGACCACGGGTGAGACTGTGGACCATCCAGTTCTGCGCGAATAGCGGAGCGGACAATGGGATGCGAAGAACCGCGTCTCTGACGATGCCCGGTTTCACGGGCGTCCTGTCGCCCCGGCGCCCGAGCTCGTCGCGGATGTCCTTCGCCAGACCCTCGGCCGTCTTCTCAAACTCCGCCACGAGTTCCTGCGACACGGCGCGGGGAATACGCAGCATGGCGCCGCCGAGGAAGTGCCTCCCGTTGACGCTGACCACCCGGGTCGCCAGACAATCCCGAAGGGACGCGTTCTCGGAGCCGAGCTTCTCGTGCGCGACCACGGGCTCCGTCTCGCGGATCAGGTCGCGCACCGTCAGGCTGCGCCCGCGGTCGATGTCGACCACCTCGTAGAGAGACACGGTGGAATCCCTGAGCGCCTCCAGGTAGCGCCGCCCAGGCGCCGTCTCGCGCCAGCCGCGCCGCTTCAAGTAGTCGTCGACGACGTTCGAGCCGTCGTCGTCGCCGAAGCGGGCGGTGAAGAACTCCTCGGCCATGAAGGCGTAAAGCATGTCGGAAGCGTCGCCGAGGCGGTCGACGATATCGTCGGGCGAGAGGCCGAGGACGGCGCTGACCGGGGCGAAGAAGCCGGCGTACATCTCGACCTGCAGGTCCGACCACTCGTCCCTCAGCGACCACTTGACCAGGTTTTCGGTCGCCTTGTGAAAAACGCGGGTCTGCATGAGGGGTGCCGGTAGCCGTTCTCCGATCGACGCGGCGGCGACGGTAGGTCCATTCGACGCACGGGGCAATGCTCGGGCGGTCGGAAACCGGCGAAGGCGGCCGGGCCGGGAGGAAACGACCGAGGAGCGCTTGTTCGCCCGGACATGTCTCTGCGCCTTCAACCTTTGCCGCTGCGCGCCTTGAACTTCGACCGGTCCGTGCTGCTCTGGCGTTTCTCCGCGTGGCTGCGCTATAATTTCCGAATGATCGAGCCTGTCGCGCGCGTGCACATCAAGCTTCGGAAGGTCAGGCCGACGGTCTGGCGGCGCGTGGACGTGCCGCTTTCGTACACGCTCGCGGAGCTTCACGAGATCATCCAAGTCACCATGGGCTGGAGGAACTCACACCTGCACGAGTTCGCGATCGGCGAACGGGTCTACGCTGCGCTCGATCCAGACCGCGATTTTGGCGGGCACGACGTTCACGATGCGTCGTCGATCGGCCTGAAGACGGTCATTGAGCGCGGCGATCGGCGGTTCGACTACCTCTATGACTTCGGCGACGGCTGGGAACACGACGTATCCGTGGAGGATGTTCGCGAGGGCGCTGCCGATGTCGACTACCCGGCTCTCGTCGGGGGTGCGCGGCGCTGTCCTCCGGAGAACGTGGGAGGCCCCCCGGGGTTCGGGCGTTTCCTCAAGGCCGTGCGCGATCCGGCCCACCAGGAGCACCGGGAGATGATCGAGTGGTACGGCAAACCTTACGACCCGGCCGATATCGACGAGGGCTTGGTGCGAACTCGACTCGAACATCTTGCGAGCCTTCGGCGCGGCGCGGCGTCCAGGCGCCGGCGTGGAGGGCGCCGGAGCGGCAAGACGGGACGGCGTTGATCGGTCCCTCGGTAGCCTTGGCATTCTCAGAGCCGCCAGGTTCAGCGAGGCCTGCGGTCATCCCGCGCCACTGAAGCAATCGACTCGTCTTTCGGTTTCGACTTCCTAACGTCCGGGAGTAGCCGGTCGATGTCTCGCGGGGCCGTCGTGATCTGGTTGGCCGCGCTCGACATGGCTCCGGTGTGGCGCGCGTTTAGGACTTACAAATGCTACTTGGCACGAGGGCGGGGCAAAGGCACGATGGGGGATGCGGAAGGTGCTCGACTCCATTGGCGGTGTTTGTGCACTGGTCGCCGGGGAGACGACCGTGATCAGCATTTTCCCACAGTGGTCGCCATACTCTTGGCGGGGGATCACCGTCGACTTCATCATCATGATGGGGGGTGATCTGGCTGACCGAGCCCAACTGTTTTCTGGAAAGGAAGTGGTTTGCCCAGCGAGCGGCGCGCGATGAGTGTATTGCCCGACGGGCGGCTGATATCGCTGGGAACAAGCGGCTGAAGCCAATCGCCGAAGCCATTGCGCGCCATCCGGAGTTCGCGCCCGAGAAGAAGACGCTCGCCACCTCAGATGACGAGCGGCCCGATTGAGCAGCTTTGATCCAGCGCTTCGCTTAGACCCGATCCGCGAACCGCAGCGAGGTCCTCTTCGTCTCTCCTGTCGCTATCTGCCAGATAACGGCTGTCCTGCGCGGCAACTTGCGCAGAGAGGCCGCGAAGCGTCTCAAGCCAGAGGCCCGAGGCGCTGTTTTCCTGCTCTTCGATATGTCGGACGAGAACCGGCTCCCCTGATGAAGGACAAGACCGGGATGAACCACCGCAGGGCGGAGCTTCTGAGCCAACCTCGAGAGCCGAAGATCGAAGAGAACGTGGTCGATGGGCTCGATAACGCCCCGGCAGTTCCGCACGATCAAATCGGCTGCCTCGCGAGTTGCCACGTAGGCGCCGGCGCCGGGAATCCAGCTCTGCACGGGGCGAAGCTCCCGCCCTCGGATGGTTCCGACCGAGACGCCCAGCGCTCGGCGACGTGGATTGTGCGGGTTCACGTCGAGCTTCAACAGTTTCAGCTCGCTCAGCGCAAGCTCGGCAGCCGTCAGGAATACCGGGAGGTCGTTTGCCAGTTTCACATCGTGTTTGCCAGTTTCACATCGTCTTCGAGGACCAAGGCCGCCGGCGCGTCGGTCTCTCGAAGGAACCTGTCGAACGCATTCAGATGGCTGACAAGACAGGCCGCGGACCCGAAATCGAGATCGCGCTTTCGAGCCCAGCCGTTCATGTTCACGACTGGCGCGAAGTCTTCGAGCGTCGCGTGCTCCCCGTCGAGCGCGGATACGCGGATCGTTTCGATGCCCAGACGATCGAGCTGACCGGAGATGCCTGCCCAGCGGTCGGCACGCCGATCCAGGTTGATGACAAATGCAGGGATCGGCATCACAAGCGGGCCCGGAAGATTGCTGACGTGATCATAGATGACTGCACTGCGGCCGACCATCAAAACCTGCGAAGGGAGAGAGTCATGAAGCGGATCATTGTCGCGGGCATCCTTGCAGCCCTCATCGCTTTGCCCAGCGCCACCAGCGCTCAATCGCGCGACGACATCATGACTTGGGTAATCGAGCCATGTATTAGCTCCGTTGGGACAGAGCCTTACGAGTTATCCGCGGGTGCAGCTCTTATGGCCGATAATGGTCTTTCTAGTTCCCGCGCATTTATGTCCGAGGATGGCTGAATCTATCGCGATTTGGTTGGGTGTGTTCCATCTCGGGCACGCCGACAAGTTGGCCGGTATCGTCTTTCGCACAGGTTGCTCCTCCCGGATGCCAGCGTACGTCGGATCGAACCTGAAGACTTGCGGGCACGCGGCATGGGTGTCACTGGTTCGTCAAGCATGACGAGCGCCCCTGACGGTAAGCCGGGGCTTGCTCTACTTTCGTGCCGATCGTTCTTGCAGCAACGCAGGGGGTCGTTCGCACCGGCGAAAGGCGCGATCTGATCTCGCCGACGCGAGAATTCGTCGATCTTCTGGCAGGCGCAGCACCGCCAGGCCTGCCGGTACCGGCTCTCTCTGAACGAGACCCAAGAGCTTCACTGGCTGGAGGCAGGCTTGTCGGAGTCCGTCGTTGGTTCCACCGCCGGCTCGGGAGCAACGTCGGGAACGATGGCGGCGACATGTTCGAGGATGTCGTCGACCTCCTTCTTGCGTCCCGCGGCGATCATGTCCAGCGCGATGGCCTGCGCCGTGAACAGCGAGCTGCGGGCGACACGGACCTGCACCTCCGATTGCGGCCACTCTCTGGTCTTGAGCCATCGCTCCGCGAGCTCGGCGAGAAGACGGTTGGCGGTCGTCTCCCTCTCCCCTGCGGCCTTCTCAAGGCGTTTCCAGAGCTCTTCGTCGATGCGGATGTGCTTGTTGATCGTCCCGGGCATGGTTGCAAGTCCCTCTGTAAAGCGGGCAGGAGCGGCATTTTCCGTCAAGCGGACCGCGATCGCGACACCGGCCTGGGCTCAGGGCACAATCCGGGCCGCGCTCGCTACGGGCTTGCTCCGAATCAAGTGAGCTTCGGTCGCTCGAAACCGGAGCGGACACGCTTGCCGTTATCGCCCGCCGGAGGGTTCACGGCCGTTGACGCGGCTTCCGGATGCCATGCTCGGAGGAATTCGGTCGGTGGCCTGGAGGGTCTTGCGCCCTCAATTCCGCGAGAGAGAGCGTCGAGGAACACCGACATTCAGGGGCGCTTCCGCCATATTATTGCAATGGCGGTGCGCAATTCTCGACTGGAATTGGCCCGGCATTCATTCGAGTCATGTCTTGCCCCGAAGTTGCCGCATTTGGAGTTGCGAACGACTCTCGACAACGGCAGATTCTTCCGCATTGCGAGCGCCATTCGTTGCGACCGGGATGGGCCAATGATTTGTTCCACACCTCTATACAAGAGCTATGTGTGTTTGAATCGGGTGACGTATAGCTCACTGTAAATGTTGGATAATCCAAAGTCGTATTGCGACCGTCGCAAAATGCGACGCACTCATTCCGGCACTTCAGGAGTACAATCAAGTGTGTCTCTTCCGGAACTTCACTCGTCAATCGTACGCGCAGCTACGCAGGCGTACGCTTGGTTACAACATCAACCAGCCCGGCACCATAGGTGCGTCAGGTGTGAGAGCTCAAAACGCCTCAAGGCGTAGGACAGGTCCGGGGATCCGAAGATAAGCGTTCAGGCCCAGCCACTTAGCTGACCATGCAAGGGCTCTGGACCATGAATCGAGCGTGTTTGTATCGGGTTGCGGCAGAATCCGGCGCATTGCGAGCGCAATGCGCGCAATTCCTTATGGCACGCGTGCATAGAGACACAGGCTGCGACCTATGTTGTCCTTGTGTGGCGATGCCGGAGCGCTCGGCAAGGCTCGGGATGCACTCGGGGATCGATCTGCCGAGCTCGTACAGGGGCATGTTCTCGCTGGCCTGGCGGCGTTCGGAAATACAGTGGAACCGGGGCACGCGATCATGGTCGGCGCAGTAGACCGATCACTTTCGTCGTCGCCAGTGTCGGGCGCGGTGACGCCGGGCCGTTCAGGCGCGGCGGCATCATGGTCCGGCGAGGCGTCGCGGCGCTCGTCGCCATCGGTGACGGCGCTGACGCCGAGCACGCGCATGGGGCGAGCAGTTCATCGGGGGAAAGTGAATTGCCGCACGGCATGGGCCGTCACACTCGGCAGCGCACGATCGCCATCGCCATGATCATCTTCATCATCACAAGCGGGATCGCATGCAGTCGATGCGCGCGCCGGTGAAGCAGTCGGCGACGGCAACGTGCGGCTCGACCGTGGGTCAGGCCTTGCGGACGAACTCGCAACGATCATGCCGCTGCGAGGTGAGCGTCCGCCGACGGTGCGAATGCGCCGAGCCGGACGCGATGCCGAAGCCGCGGCGGGGGACGGTGCGACGCCGACTGTCGGAGCCTCCGAAAGCAGAGCCGAGATAACCGCGGATGCCCGTGCACAGCGTGTCGCGCGAGCCGGTTGACGGCGAAGCCGTCACCGGCGATGCGGGCGAGCTTGGCGAGACCGATCACGAGTGCGGTGCCGGCCATCTCGCGCGAGATGCTTGCAGGTACGGATGCTGGTGTCCGGGCGCAGCAGTGCTCGCGCATGATGTCCGGAGTGAAACATGAAAATAGCGGCCGGTGCCGTGAGGCACCGACCGCTGTCTCCGTCGCAGTCGCCGATCAGACCGACATGATCATCACGGGAATGCCCAAACGCTTCGCCTTGTCGATCAGGTTCCCGGTGATGCCGCTGCCGGGGAACGCGATCACGCCCTTGGGCAGCAGATTGAGAAGCTCGTCGTTGCGGCGGAAGGGCGCGGCCTTGCCGTGGGCGTTCCAGTCGGGCCGGCAGACGACCTGGCTGACGCCCCTGGCTTCGGCCCAGCTCGCCGCGATCTTCTCGACGCCGGGGCCGCCGCCGTGGACCAGTACCATGTCGCCGTACTTCTCGCGCGCACGGTCCAGCGTACTCCAGATCGCGTCGGCATCGATGACGGTCTTGCCGCCGGTGATGGCGACCAGGGTGCCGTCCGGCAGGTGCGCCTGGATCTCGCGGTCCTTGCGGGCTCTGCGGAAGTCGCGGGCATCGATGGCGGCCGAGGTCAGCGTCCCTGTGCGGCTGGTGTGCGAGCCGTGCCTCGGGCGCCAGGTGTCGCCGGTCTCCGCACGGTAGGCATCGGCGGCAAGGTCGCGCATCTTCTCGAAGGCGTCGCGGCGGTCGCCGAGACTCTGTGCGCGGTCCGTGAGGGTCTGCAGCTCCCATGCCTTCACCTCACTGCCGTCCTGCGCGGTCTCGAGGTCCTTCATCTCGGGGGTGATGCGGTCGACGGCGCGGTCGAGCCTCCGCACCTGGCTGTGCAGCATGTTGGTCAGGCCCCACATGAGCGGCTCGCGCTCGTCGGCCATCTGTGTGCCGTCGACGGTGACGCCGTCCACGATGACGCGGATGGCCTCGCTCAATGCCTGGGTGGCGTCGTCCTCGTCCCAGACGACGCGGCTGTCGAGCTCGCCGCGCTCGGGGCTTGCGCCGTAGAGGGCCATGCTCTCGCAGACGGTGGCAGTTGAAGAGGCTGTAGCGCTTGTGGTGTCGATCATGACGATCTCCCTTGGTCATCCACCGGGACCCTGTGCCCCGTCGTGGTGTCCTCCTTCTTCACGCGCGCGCAGTGTCAGCACCTGGCCTTAGGAACTGTTGGGCGGGGTGGTGCGGAAGTTCGGCGAGCTGGTGCGGAAGATGGCGCCGCCGTGCCGGTGGGAACGGTGCTCCGCAGCAAATCCATTCCAGTGGACATTACGGCGCCGTGCCGGGCGGGCCCGCTTGGGCCTGCCCGGCGTCTAGGCGCCGCCACGAATGGTTCCGCGAATGGATTTGAGGCGGTGCAGCGTGACGCGGCGGCCCCGCGCGAGGGGCCGGCGCGCTGCAAGACGAGGCGGTTGGTGATTACGCGTGAGCCATCTTCACGGTCGCCGAACTTCACGGCCCGCCCTTACAGTTCCTTGGGCCAGGCCGTAGGGAGCGGAGCGACCGGAGGACCCGCAGGGTTGCTGGATTGAGCACGCGTGGAAGAATTGGAGGACACGACGGAAGAGGAATCCATTTCGGCACGCACGGCCTCCTCTGTTTCTTTCCTGCCCATGGTCACCGCCGGGCCGGTGCGGATCAGGGGCGCGATGCGTGCGGCCAGGGCTTGCGGGCCGAGGATCACCAGATCCTCGTTGAAGTCTCCGGTCTCGGAGACGACGACGACGCAGTCGATGCGCAGGGCGGAACATCGCCGGCGCAGGCGAAGCGCAGCGCGCTCTCCGGCAGCGTCGTTGTCGCAGGCGACGACGAGGCGGGCGATGCCTGCCGGCGGCGTGAACGCACCCAGGCTTCCAGCCGAGAGCGCGGCAGCGGCGGTGATGGCCGGAACGGCGGTGACCAGGGAGAGCACCGTCTCGATACCCTCCCCCACCGCGAGTGTGCCGGCGTCGGGGTTACCGAAGCGGACGGCATGGCCGTGGACACGGCCGAGCGTCTTGCGCGGGAACGACACGTCTGCCTTCGCGGGATGCCGGGGATCGAGCCATGTTCGATGGACACCGACGATGGCACGGCTATCGGGACGTTCCTCCGGACCGAGGTGTTCCCCTGGACCGGAGTGTTCCCCTGCGCTGGCGATGACGGCGGCGACCAGCGCCGGCAGGCGGCGCACGCCGCCGCCGTCCCGGTAGAAGAGTTCCGGGTGGAAGCGAAGGGCGGGGAAGCGGCAGCGGTGGATGGCGCGGGCCCTGAGGTACGCCTCGGCATGCGTGCCGTCGATGGCGCGGCAGCGCTGCCAGAGGCGGCGCGCCGCCTCGCCGGGATGGTAGGTGTCGGCCAAGCCCGATGCCGGCGCAGCCGGCAGGGCAAGGAAGGCACGGGCTTCGGCCATGGCGTCGCGCAGGGGCACGCCGCCCATGCGGTGGCGGATGAGGTCGAGGAGGTCGCCATGGGTGGCCTCTGCGGAATCGGTCCACTTGCCTGGGACGCCGGGAGGCGCGAGGCGGACGAAGAGCGAGCGCCCGCGGGCGCCGCGAATGTCGCCGGCGGTCCAGTAGCGGCCCTGTCTGCGGCCGTGGGGCAGGTAGGCGCGGCAGACCTCCTCGGCGCGCTCGCCGAGGGCCTTGGCGATCCGGGTGGCGTTCATGCGGCTTGCTCCGTCCAGAGAGTGCCCGTGTTCCGGCCGGGCTCGGCCTCTTGGCGGCGCGCGGGCGGCGGGGTGGCGCGCAGCGCACCCGCGCCGCTGCCTGGCGGGGCGGGCCTTGGTTCGTGCTGCAAGAGAAAGGGGGCACGCGCACGCGCCGGCAATCGGCGCGGACGCGGCCCCCAGGGTTGCCGGAGGACGGCGGTGAGATGGTCAAGCAGCCAGGTGCTGCTGCGCCTGCCAGGCGGGATGCACCATCGGCATCGCGGGCGCGAGGTCGCGCTGGAGAAGCAGCTCTGCGATTGTCTCGCGCACGGTGCGCGCGTCCTCGACGGGCACGGGGCCTGCGGCGTCGTCATAGAGGTGGATGTAGAAGACCCCGCGATCGGGAGTGGTGTAGGCGGGGCGCTTCATGACGGTGCCGACGGCTTCGCCGTCGGCGATGACGAGCCATTCGTCATCGCCGCAGGCGCGGAAGGCGATGTCGTCGGCGGTGAGGGTGTAGCCGGACATGGCGGACTTCCCACGTAAAGGGCGCGAGGCGGCGCCCGGAGGGCGTCTGCCGCGTGCCATGGTTGATAGGGGAAGGGGCCGCGCCCCGCGCAGGGAGATGACGCGGGACGCGGCCCCGGGGCGAGCGGGCGGGAGGGCACCCGCTGCGAGGACAGACTCAGAAGGAAATCGGCTGACCCGAGGCTTCGCCGTTCGCGGCCGCCGGCGCGTCGTCACCGTTGGCCGGTGCGGCGCCGTTGCCGTTGGTGCCGGCAGGCTTGTCGAGGAACTGAACGCGCCCACCGGGGACGAGAAGAATCTCGGTCGAGAACCGGTCGCTGTCCTCGCCGTCCTTGCGCCACTTCCTGGTCTGCATCTTGCCGGCGACATAGACCAGCCGGCCCTTCTTCGCGTGCTTCGCCAGCATGTCGATCAGCCCGTCCTGGAAGGTGACGACCCTGTGCCACTCTGTCTTGTCGATGCGCTCGCCGCCGGCAGTTCTGTCGATGTACGACTCGTCGGTGGCGATGCTCATGTTGGCCACGCGCCCGCCGGAGGCGAGGCTGTTGACGGTGACGTCGGCACCCAGGCGGCCAATGACTTCCGCGCGGTTCAATCCGAAACTCATGATCGTGCTCCTTCACGTGCGAGTTCTGACGATGGTTGGCGAACGGGACGATCTCTCTCGATCCACCTCCCGTTCACTCCTCGAAAGCTCCTCTCCTCCTCTCGGCCGCCGCCTGCACCGACGCCCGCGGAGAGGTCGACGGCCTGGCGGACCGCACTTCCGATCGGTCGCCCTGCGGCAGGGGATCCCCAGGGCCGAGGCCAGCCTCACCTGCCGGGATGCCTGCGCGCGGCGATGCCGCGTTCACGGCGAAGAGAGCGCCATCAATGGGACATTGGCGCGAATCTCAACCTGGTCGGGGCGGAGCCTGGCGAAGACGAGGCAGGCGGCCGCCTCCGCTTCGGTCTCGAAGCTCTCGATCGTCTCGCCGGTATCGAGCCTGACCACGGTGTACTCGGGGAAGGGCACGGGCAGAAGGTGAGGTTCGAGGGCGCGCGAGTTGGATCGCCGGGCGCAGTCCGGGCAGCGCGCAGTGCCGGAAACGGGAACCGTGCAATCTACACAGACCCGCTGCGCCCGGCGTCTGGCGTAGCGTTTCCTGGTGGCCGCCTTCCTGCGTGCGGACGACGTGCGCGCGGCTTCGAGCACGGCGCACCGGCCACAGCGGGACGAGCCGCGGAACGCCGGCTGTCCGCAGCGCACGCATCGCCTGTCAGCACGACGGGCAGCGTATCGCTGACGCTCGATCGCGCGCTGCCCTTCGCGGCACGGCTCGCAGATGGAACGGCCATCGGCGGGCCGGCGGCGTCCGCAGGCCGTGCAGAGGCCTGCGTCCTTCCGTTCCCGCCGCCGCTGCCTGTCCCTGGCACGGTCGGCGCGGCGGCAGCGTTCCGGATCGCGGCCAGCATAGATCCGGCCCTCCGCCCGGGCCCTGGCGCGGCGGACCTTCTCGGCGGCGCGCCGCTTCTCGCCGCAACGCCGGCACAGCTTGAGGCCGAGCTCGGGCGGGAACGTTCCGCAGCGGGTGCAGATGCCGCGGGCGATTCGGTCAGCATGACGTCGACGCCAGCGCTCGCGTGCACGCTCGTCGCTTCCGGGCATGGCAACCTCGAAGATGTGGGGCTGGACCAAGGCCGGGAGAGCGGCCGGCGGCGGCGACGCCCCCGGCCGGACCGCCGGTCAGCAGCGCCACTTGCCGCGCAGTGCGATGCCGGCGGCCGCGGCTCCGAAGAGCTGCATGCCTGCGTCGCGGCTGACGTTGGTGGCGACGATGATCTCGTTGGGCACCGGCCGCAGGCGACGGACGGCGCGGCACGACAGGGTCGTGCGCCGCCTGCGCCGCCCCGCGCTCTCCTTGTCGGCAGCGAGCGGACGAATCTCGCCCGAGGCCGCAGTCTCGTATCGCTCGACCACATAGCGGCTTTCCTCCTGGAGGCCGCCGCCGAAGAAGTGCACCAGGTAGGTGCTGGCAGCACGCTGGATGGTTCTCGCCGTGCTCATCGCCGGTCCTCCGCGGTTCGTGAGTGCGAGCGGCGGGCGCATCTTCCCGCCCCCGCCGCCCGCGTCACGGCCGGGCTCTCCCTCACGGTGGCGCGCAGGCACAGGCGTGGCGAGAACCGGCGGAGGGAGCCGCGTCGCGATGCCGGAGGGTGGGGCGGTACCTGGGGGCAATGTTCGGCCGATAATCGCACGATCACGCGTCGGCGGAGAGGCATCTCGCCCCGCCGGGCGGGCGCCGTCGCGGGGAGGCCGACCGTGCCCCGGCACCGGCCGCCAGAAACCCAGGTGTCGGCTAGCAGCCTTGCAACCTGCCGGCACTCTCAAGGCGTCCGAACATAGCCATCGTCGAATGCCCGTCTCCGTCGATCACTCCACTCTTCGTCGTCTTCGTCCCTCTTCTGCTTGTTGTGCAAGAGAATGACGATCATGGCGACGACCGAGAATAGCTCCGATGCATCGTCGTCTTGCACGACCTCTATGGCATGAGTGTCCCGAAGGCTGATCAGCCGCTTGTTCGCCCGGGCTACCAACGTCTCGCCCAGGGCAATCACGAACCCGACATCCCACAGGTTGCCCCTCACCTGCGCCCCGTGGAAGGGGCCGCCCTTCACATCGTAGACGCGGCACAGGGAAAACACTCTGGTTCTGATCGCGAAGTCGCCCGCCTTGCCTTCCACGAGCCAGATGGGGATCCACGAGAGCAGCTTGCGCCTTATGCGCGCGACTTCCGTCTGTTCCGCAATGACGACGAACGATCTGGAAAACAAGGACGCTCGCGAACAGCTGTAGATCACCGTTCCGGCGTCGTCGAAAATCTCGATCCGGTGCCGGAGAGACCACAGCTTGTTGCTGATGCGCAGTACTCGTGGCATGAGCCGGTCTGCAAAACTCGAAGCCCTTCCTGAGGGCCAGGCCGCTTGTGGCATCGAGCGATCCGGCCGGTCAATGCCTCAGGCGGGTGGCGGCATGAAGGGACGACATCGAGGTGGCGGCAGCGCGGCCTGCCTAACCCGGCAACCGCCGCTGGTCGATGGTGCTGTCGTCGCCGTCCGAGCCCATGGCTCGGGTAATCAGGTGGTCCGTGACGCCCTCGAAATAGTCCTCCAACTCGGTATGAAGCCGGCTGAACTCCTTCCACACGACGCGGTCGAACTCCCGCTTGCGGACGCGCACCATGACCGTCGTCCGCCGCTGCCTGGCATAGCGGTAGGGATGCACCCCGTGCTTGCGGCAGATCGCGATGAACAGCCTCACCGACCACGTGTCGGGCAGCGAGTACTGATACTCCTCCTCCGGGTCGGGGCTCCTGTCCCAGCTGCCCAGGCGGTGTGCAGCGAGACTAGCTGCGATGCTAGCGGGTGGAAGTCCCGTCGGCGCAGTTCTCAGTTTGGCGCCGTAGTCATATCCGGCAGGTGCACGGGGCGACCCGGCAACCTGAAAGCCCGGACGTAAAAGCCCAGGGGGGCGGAGGGGCCACTCTGCTGCTCTTGTCCGATCAGCCCGGGGGGCAAGCAAAGAGTGGGGCCGTAACGAAAGTGAACGAATTAAGCGTCGAAAGGCAGCTCCCGCATGAAGCTGATTTGCGGGGTAGATGGAGTCGCCAAGGGTCTTGTGTCTGCCCGATGGCCAGTGCCGGTGCGGAAGAACTGAGGCGCACGCACCGGGGCTCCCGGCGTATTGAAGGCGGCAACACTCGAAAGTACCGCAGCGAAAGTCCGGAAGGTCTGGAGGTCGGACAGGATGATCCTCGAATGTCAAAGACCACGTCTATAACCGGCTGTGCCGGGAAATGAAGCGGAGACGTCCAGACTGGCGGATGAGGCCGATAAGCGTTGATGGCCGGGACAACATAACCCGGCTGGAGCGAGGGCCTCTGGGCTCAGGTGACGAGGCCTTGGCTGGCGGCTTCGCACACAGAGGCGAAGCATCACCCAGCGCAAGACCTCGTCGAAGGTCGGAGCGAACGCAGGGTCCGTTCGGGGGTATGGCGGGATCGGTCTTGACCTCGGCACCCCTGCGGAAGGCTTCGTACCGAACTGCAAGGTGCCTGATGCTTGAAGCCGTACTGGGGAAAACCCGACGTACGGAATTTTAGGGAGGGCGGCTGGAAACGTGGTCCATGGCGGAACTGTGACCCCACTCTGCAACCGAAAGGGCAGAGCTGGAAACCCTCTGCCTAAAGATGCGCGCGCCAGTGCCCTACCCGACCATGCAGCCGGTCCATCGCGGCGCCCGCGGCCGCTTTCTCTCCCGGACTGGCGGCCCGGCGGAACAGCGCCTCCACCTTGGCGAGCTTCTCCCTCAGCGCCTTGTCATCCATCATCGCAAACCATCGAAGTGCATTGGGGGCCTCGACAGAGTCATCGACCTGCCGCCTCTCCGCCTACGCCAGGATCGCAGCGAGGCGCGCGAGCACCTCGTCCATGACCGCCTCCGGGACGGCCTCCAACCGTCTCCCGTTCCGGGCGGCAAGATCGAGAACGCGAGGTTGGTCGCAACGGATCACCCCCCTCGTCCGGGTGCCGGCATCGTCCAGAGACACCGCGAACCCGCGCCGCCGCGCGAAACTCCCGCCGGTGGTGACGGGCAGCACCACCGGCGTCCCGGTCAGCGCGTTGAATGGCGCGGGGGAGACGATTACGACCGGCCGCGTCCCTCTCTGTTCATGGCCGGCCACGGGATCGAGGCTGACAAGCCAGACATCACCACGCTGCACTAGAGCAACTCGTCACCGATGGGCCTGGCGTCGAGCCAGACGCGGTCTTCGGCGTCGTCAGGGGCGGTCTCGTCGCACTGCGCCAGAAGCTCTTCGAGCGAGTAAACCGGACGCGTCCTGGGCTCGACGACCAGGCGGCCGTCCATGATGCCAACGTTGACCTGGGTGCCGGCCCGGAGATGTAGAAGATCGAGAAGCGGCGGGGGCACCGCCAGCATGACGGAACCGCCGACCTTGAGAAGACTGGTGGTGTGCATGTATGCCTCCTAACTCACAATGAGACTCGATGGCCCGGCACCAGCGGATGAGCGTCGCGCCTCACCGCTCAAGGCCTGACCGGTGAATAGTTCCACCATCGGCCTCGCGGTGCCTGTAGAGGTCGTCCCCAATGCTGGCCGCGACCTTCGCCGCCGACTCCTTGACGGAATTCCGCGCCAGGTGCGCATACCGTGCGGTGGTCTCGACCTGCGTGTGGCCGAGCAGCCTGCCGATCATCGGCAGGCTCTCGCCGAGCG
>MKWU01005115.1_pt1 | contig 14588 bp, 12 predicted proteins | sample 809101 | NCBI WGS metagenome assembly MKWU01 (sample SAMN05860141, study PRJNA318959) | sponge metagenome | host: Aplysina aerophoba | place: Slovenia: Piran, Adriatic Sea, Gulf of Piran | collected 2013-05-07 | reverse complement strand
CACCCCCGAGCCCCCAATCGATTCCACCCCCAACTCCCTCGGCATCCGCCAGATCCCCACAGACGAAGCCTTCATCCGCCTCGAATTCGCCCCCGGCGAACTGATCAGCGAGGAAATGGGCCCCTTCTTCCTCGATGTAGAAACGGGGGCGGTGGAGGGCTGGCAGCATGTCGCTGGGCTTGCCCTCTCGGTTTCGCCCGGCAACCGCTACGTCGCCGGGGAGGGTGCCCTTCATCACAGAGCGTCTGGTCGGACCTTTGCCTGGGATCCCGCTGCCCTCCGCCGCGTCGCCTGGAGCGGCGACAGGGTCGCCTTCCAGCGTCTGGATGAGGAAGCAAGCGGCTCTGTTGAGTACGTGGTCTTCGACTCCTCCCTGGAGGAAGTTGGCTCGTTTGAGTCGTTCGCGGGGAGGAGCGCGGTACTGGCAGCGCTCGAACCCGGCTTCCTCTTCGAGAGCAGTTCCGGCGACCCCGACGACCCCTCACTGCTCGGGATGGGCGGCCCGGCCATCCCCCTGGAGGAGATGGCCTCGCCGGTTCGGGTGGCTCTGGTCGAGGAAGGATTTGTCCGCGTGTCTGGCCCCTCCGCGGGCGCTGCTGACGACCTCCAGACCTGCCGTGTCATCCGCTACACGTGGCCTGCCAGGGTCGTCTCGGATGTCTCGTTCCCCTGTTCCGGCTACCCGGGAATGGTCGGAACCGGAGTCCTCGTCTCTCCCGATGGCGACTGGATTGCAGTGAGCACCCGCTCTCTGGACTGTTGCGAGCTTCTTGCCCTACCCGAGACGCACTTCCCCACCCTCTCGACTGTCTCCATCTTCGAGACGGCAACGGGCGAGGAGCGACTTCGCATCCTCGGCGGCGCCTTCCCGCTCCGCCCGGTCGCTGATCCTGGCGTCTGGCTTGCCGATGGCTCCGCCCTCGTTGTCGACACCGTCCACGGCCGCCAGATCGTTGGCCTCGAGGGAACGTGGCGCCTCCCCTTCCCCTCGGTTCTGGCAGAGGGACGCCTCCTCCCCTCCCTCGACGACCCCACCCGGTTCATCCACGACACGGGTACGCTCGTCGACTCCAGCGGCCAGGTCCTCGCCGCCCTGGACTATGCGGAGACGGTCTCTCTGGACTTCAGGGAACATGTGGCGGGGGAGGTCCTCATCCACCAGCCTTCGGCCGTCGGGACCGCCCTCAGCGTCACGCCCTCCATCCTCCCCGCCATCCAGCTGTCCCCCTTCGACGACGACCTCATTGCTGAAGTCGTTGTCGATACCTGCTTGAACGTCCGCGCCGAGGCCACGACCGAGTCCGAGATCGTGGTCTGCCTGCCCCCCGAACGCGTCGTCGAGCTGGTCGCCCACCCGATCGACGGCTATATCGTCGAGGGCCCCTGCGTTGAGGACGACTTGTACGGGAACTGCGTCTGGGCGCACGTGCTCACCGAGGACAGCGAACAGGGCTGGGCCTACGCCGACTTCCTGCGCTGGCCCGGCACCCCCCTCGTCCCCGACCCGGACCCGCCCGCTCCGCGCGGATAGCCGCTCTAGACCGTGAAGTAACGGGCCTCCGGGTGGTGCACCACGATCGCGCTGGTCGTCTGCTCGGGGTGCCACTGGAACGTCTCCCCCAGCTCCACGCCCACCCGTTCCGGCCCCAGCAACTCCGCGATACCCGTCTGCTGCTCGAGGTCCGGGCAGGCCGGGTACCCGAACGAGTAGCGCGACCCCTGGTACCCCTGCCGGAACAGCTCCCGCACGTCCGTCGCGTCCTGCCCCGCGATCCCCAGCTCCTCCCGCACGCGCTTGTGCCAGAACTCCGCCAGCGCCTCCGCGCTCTCCACCCCGAAGCCGTGAAAGTGCAGGTAGTCCCGGTACTCGTCCGAGTCGAACAGCTCCTGCGCCAGCTCCGTCGCCCGCGGACCCATCGTCACCAGCGTGAACGCCACCGTGTCGTAGTCGCCGCTCTCCCCGTCCTTGAAGAAGTCGGCGATGCAGAGCCGCCGCCCCTCGGGCTGTCGCGGGAACTGGAAGCGCACCGGCTCCCCCGCCGGCCCCTCCCCCTCGACCTCGGGCCAGACCAGCAGGTCGTTCCCCTCCGCCCGGCACTTGTAGTAGCCGTAGACCACCTGCGGCGTCAGCAGCCCCTCCCCGATCGCGCGCTCCTGCCACCCCCGGAACACCGGCCGCACCTCCTCGTCCAGGAACGCCTCGTACTCCGCCTCCCCCCGGTCGCCCCGCTGGTACCCCCACTGCGCCCGGAAGAGCGCGACCTCGTTCACGTAGGGAAACACCTCCCGCAGCGGAATGCCCCGCACCACCCGGCTCCCCCAGAACGGCGGCGGTGGCACGGGCACGTCCCGCGTCACCGCCGACCGCGCGTATTCCTCCCGTGCCCCCACGTCCGCCTCCGCTCGCGCCCCCGCGGGGGGCGTGCGCGCGGGCGGCGGGGCCTCCCGGGCGCGCGGGCCCCGCCCCCTCCCCCGCCACCACCCGCCCAAGCGTGTCCAGCCCTTCGAATGCGTCCTGGCAGTAGTAGACGTCCCCCTCGTAGACCGCCCGCAGGTCGTGCTCCACGTAGCGACGGTTGAGCGCTGCCCCGCCCAGCAGCACCGGGAAGCGCGACAACCCCCGCGAGTTCAGCTCCTCCAGGTCCTCGCGCATTACCACCGTGCTCTTCACCAGCAGACCGCTCAGGCCGATCGCGTCTGCTTCCACCTCCAGCGCCTTCTCGATGATCGTCGCGATCGGCTGCTTGATACCGAGGTTGTCCACTGTGTAGCCGTTGTTCGAGAGGATGATGTCGACCAGGTTCTTGCCGATGTCGTGAACGTCCCCGCGCACCGTCGCGAGCACGATCCGCCCCTTCCCCGACCCCTCGACCCGGTCCATGTGCGGCTCCAGGTGGCTCACCGCCGCCTTCATCGTCTCAGCGCTCTGCAGCACGAATGGCAGCTGCATCTTCCCCGACCCGAACAGCTCGCCCACCACCTTCATCCCGTCCAGCAGGTGCTCGTTGATGATCGTGAGCGCCTCCATCTCGGCCAGCGCCTCGTCCAGGTCCCCCTCCAGCCCTCGCCGGTCCCCGTCGATGATGCGCTGCTTCAGCCGCTCGTCCACGGGTAGCGCCGCCTGCTCCTCCGCCCGTTTCGGCTTCGACTCCACATCCTCGAACAGCGAGAGGAAGTGGATGAGCGGGTCGTAGTCCTCCCGCCGCCGGTCGTAGATGAGGTCGAGGGCCGCCTCCAGTTGGTCCTCTGGAATACGGCTCAGCGGCCGGATCTGCCGTGCGTTGACGATTGCCGCGTCCAGCCCTGCCTCCACCGCCTCCGCCAGGAAGACCGAGTTCAGTACCCGCCGCGCCGCCGGCTTCAGCCCGAACGACACGTTCGAGACCCCCAGGATCGTGTGTGTCCCCGGAAGCTCGGTCTTCACCCGCCGGATCGCCTCCAGCGTCGCCATCGCGTCGCCCCGCAGGTCCTCCTGCCCGCCCCCCAGCGGGAACGTGAGCATGTCGAACAGCAGGTCGCCCGGCTCCATCCCGTAGCGCCCCACCGCCAGGTCGTGGATGCGGTGCGCCACGCGCAGCTTCCAGTCGACCGTGCGCGCCTGCCCCTCCTCGTCGATCACCAGCGCCACCGCCGCCGCTCCGAAACGCTTGATCAGCGGCAGCAGCCGCGTGATCTTCCGCTCCCCGTCCTCCAGGTTGATCGAGTTCACGATCCCCTTGCCGCCGTAGAGCTTCAGCGCCGTCTCCACCACCGGCACCTCGGTCGAGTCGAACACGAGCGGCAGCGTCGCCTGCGTCCGCAGCTCCCGCCCGAAGCGCTCCATGTCCGGCGCGCCCTCGCGCCCCACGTAGTCGACCATCAGGTCGAGCACGTGCGCCCCCTCCGCCGCCTGCTGCCGCGCGAGCGCCACCGCCGCCTCCGTGTCGTCCTCCAGCAGCAGCTCCCGGAAGGCCCGCGACCCCGTCGCGTTCATCCGCTCCCCCACCACCAGGAACGAAGTGTCCTGCTCGAAGGGCACGCTCGTGTAGAGCGAGCTGCACGCCGCCTCGATCGTCTCCGGACGCGCCTTCGGCTTCGGCCGCCCAACTGCCGCGATGGCCGCCTCGAAGTGCTCCGGCGTCGTCCCGCAGCACCCTGCCGCGATACTCGTCCCCAGCTCCTCCACGAAGATGCGCTGGTAGCGAGCGAACTCCGCAGGCGAGAGCGGATAGCAGGTCTCGCCGTCGCGGATCTCCGGCAACCCTGCGTTCGGCCCGATGAATACTGGCCGCCGCGAGCTCTGCGCCAGGTGGCGCACGTGCTCCACCATCTGCTCCGGCCCGGTCGCGCAGTTGATGCCGATCACGTCGACCGTGTCGAGCGCCTCCAGCGTCGTCAGCGCGCAGGCGATGTCCGAGCCCAGCAGCATCGTGCCCGTCGTCTCGATGGTCACGCTCGCGATCACGGGTAGCCGTGTGTCCATCTCCCCGAACACGTCCTCGATCGCCCCCAGCGCCGCCTTCGTCTGCAGCAGGTCCTGGCACGTCTCGACCTTGAGCACGTCGATGCCGCCTTCGATCAGCCCCCGCGCCTGCTCCCGGTAGCTCTCGACCAGTTCGTCGTAGTCGATGTGCCCCAGCGAGGGCAGCTTCGTGCCGGGCCCCATCGTCCCGAAGCTGTAGCGAGGCCACTCCGGGGTCGAGAACTCGTCCCGCAGGCGGCCGAGCTGCTCCGCCGCGAGCCGGTTGATCTCGTGCACCCGGTCTTCGATGTCGTACTCGGCGAACACGACCCGGTTCGCCCCGAACGTGGCCGAGTCGACCGCGTCGCAGCCGGCCGCGTAGAAGCTCCGCTGGATGCCTTCCAGCAGCTCCGGCTTCGAGACGGTCAGGTACTCGTTGCAGCCGTCGAGCCCGTCGTAGTCCTCGGGCGTGGGCTTCAGGGAGAGGATCGTCGACCCAATCGGACCCGCCGCGAACAGCACCTGCTCGCGCAGCCGGTTCAGGAACGGTAGGTCACGGGCTACGTAAGCGAACGGTCCAACCCCACGAAAAGCTGCCGTTCAAGGGTAGCAGCGACCGGCGCTTGGCTCCGCAGCCGCCTCTCCTCGTCTGCCCGGTCACCAGCCACTAGCCACCAACCACAAGCCACTCTATGATTGTTGACAGACTTACTCGACTTTAGGCAGGAGACGATTCTTGCGGCGGCCAGACCGCCGCGGGCAGGGACTGATGCGCTGTTCCACGCGGGGCGACTACGGGCTGCGAGCCCTCATCGAGCTGGCCGACCACCACGGCCAGGGCCCCCTGCAGTGCTCCGAGATCGCCCTCCGCCGCCACGTCCCCGAGCAGTACCTCGACCAGCTCCTGACGACCCTGCGCAAGGCCGGCTTCGTCCGCTCCCAGCGCGGACCCGCCGGCGGCCACGAGCTCGCCCGCGATCCCGCCGAGATATCCGTCCTCGAAGCCATCGTCGCCCTCGAAGGCAGCCTCGCCCCAGTCGCCTGGCTCGACGAACCCCCCGACCGCACCGACCACCCCCACCAGTGCGGCCAGCGCGAGATATGGGAGCGCATCCAGGAGTCGACCAGCGCCATCCTCGACGCCTACTCAATCGCCGACCTCCACGCGAAGGAACCGAAGGCAGTCGCCGGGAGGTATCAGATATGAGCGAGCGCGGAGGCGTAGCCGGAGCAGTCGAGCGACCTCGAATACCGGAGCGCGGAGGCGTAGCCGGAGCAGCCGAGCGTCGCGAAACACTGGAGCGCGGAGGCGCAGCCGGAGCAGTTGAGCGGAGGAACATATGACGGCTCCCTCGCGGCCCCGCGTGGCGGAATCCATCCTCGACCTCGTCGGGGGCACGCCCCTCGTGCGCCTCAACCGCGTCGTGCCGGAGGGCTCCGCCGCCATCTACGGCAAACTTGAGAGCATGAATCCCGGCGGCTCCGTGAAGGACCGCATCGCCCTCAACATGATCGAGGACGCCGAGCGCTCCGGACGTCTCAAGCCCGGCGCCACCATCATCGAGCCCACCTCCGGCAACACGGGCATCGGCCTCGCCATGGTCGCGGCCGTCAAGGGCTACCGCCTCATCCTCACCATGCCCGAAGACATGTCCGTCGAGCGCCGCCGCCTCTTCGAGCGCTACGGCGCCGAGGTTCACCTCACCCCCGCCATCGAGGGCATGACCGGCGCCGTCTTCGCCGCCAGCCAGCTCGCCGAGAGCGAGTCCGACGTGTTCGTTCCCCAGCAGTTCGAGAATCCCGCCAACCCCGACGTTCACCGCCGCACCACCGCCCGCGAGATCATCGCCGCCACCGACGGCGAGATCGACGCGTTCGTCGCTGCCGTGGGTACGGGCGGCACTATTACCGGCGTCGGCCAGGTGCTGCGCGAGGAGCTCGGCGACCGCGTCCAGATCGTCGCCGTCGAGCCCGCTCGTTCGCCCGTCCTCAGCGGCGGACGCCCCGGCCTCAGCGGCATCCAGGGCATCGGCGCGAGCTTCGTCCCCGGCGTCCTCGACCGCGAGGTCTACGACGAAGTCATCCGCGTCGAGGACAAGGACGCCTTCGCTATGACCTCCCGTCTCACCCGCGAGGAGGGCCTCCTCGTCGGTATCTCCGCCGCCGCCAACGTCATCGCCTCCCTCGCCGTCGCCGAGCGCCTCGGGGAGGATGCCCGTATCGTCACCATCCTCTGTGATACCGGGGAGCGGTACCTCAGTGTCGACCTCTAGCCCGGCGGCGGGAGCCGCTCCACAATCCAATGGCCCCGAGGGGCCCCACAGCGAGGCAGAGCCTGTGACTGTCAACGTCTACGTCCCTACCCCCTTCCGCCACCTCGTGGGCAACCGCGTGAGCGTGCGCGCCGTCGGCGGGAATCTGCGCGAGGTCATGGATGACCTCGATACGCAGTTCCCCGGCTTCGGCGCCCAGGTGCGCGATGCCGAGGGCGAGCTCGCCACCCACATCGGCGTGTACGTGAACCAGGTCGAGATCGATACGCTCGACGGCGAAGCCACCCGCCTCGCCTCCGGCGACGAGGTCGCCTTCATCCCCGCCCTCGCCGGCGGCGCCGATGTCGCCCTCACCCCCGAGATGGTCGAGCGCTACAGCCGCCACCTCATCATGCCCCAGGTCGCCAGCGTCGGGCAGCGCAAGATCATCGAAGCGAAGGTGCTCGTGGTCGGCGCCGGAGGGCTCGGCTCCCCCGTCGCTCTCTACCTCGCCCTCGCCGGGGTCGGCACGCTCGGCCTCATCGACTTCGACATCGTCGACCGCTCCAACCTCCAGCGCCAGATCCTCCACCAGACCGCCGACATCGACCGCCCCAAGGTCCAGTCGGCGAAGGAGACGCTGCTCGCGCACAACCCCAACATCGACGTGGTCCTGCACGAGGCGCCCCTCACCAGCGACAACGCCTTCGAGATCATCGAGCAGTACGACATCGTCGTGAACGGCGCCGACAACTTCGCCACCCGCTACCTCGTGAACGACGCCTGCTACCTGCGCGGGAAGAAGCTCGTCGATGGCTCCATCCTCATGTTCGATGGCCAGGCCACCACCTATCTGCCCGGCCAGGGCTGCTACCGCTGCCTCTACCCCGCACCGCCTCCCCCGGGCATGGTCCCCAGCTGCGCCGAGGCCGGCGTGCTCGGCGCGATGTGCGCCACGATCGGCAGCATCCAGGCGACCGAGGTGCTCAAGCTCGTGCTCGAACAGGGCGAACCCCTCGTCAACCGCCTCCTCCTCTACGACGCCCTCTCGCTCCAGTTCCGCACCGTCAAGATCCGCCGCGACCCCGACTGCCCCCTCTGCGGCGAGAACCCCACCATCACCGAGCTCATCGACTACGAGGCGTTCTGCGGATCCCCCTTCCCCCACCCGGAGGAAGAGGAAGCCGCTGTCTAGCCTCGAACCCAGCGAATACGCAGCCAGGAGAAACTGCCCGTGACCTCAGCCACCGCGCCCACCGTCCGCATCCGCGTCACCGCCGTCCTCCAGAAGCTCGTTGGCGGGCAGAAGGAGATCGAGGCGCGCGGCGCCACCGTGGCCGAGGTCGTCGACGACATCGAAGCCAGCTACCCCGGCTTCAAGGCCCAGATGTACAGCGAGGAAGGGCAGCTCCAGCGCTTCGTCAACGTCTACCTCAACGACGAGGACATCCGCTACATGAGCGGCGCCGGCACTGCCCTCAGTGACGGCGACGTCCTCGACATCCTCCCCGCCCTCGCCGGGGGCTAGTCCGCCCCCGTGGCCCTCTACCGCTCCATCCTCGACCTCATCGGCGATACCCCCCTCGTCGAGTTGCGCTCCTTCGCCCCTCGCCCCGACGCCCACATCTACGCCAAGCTCGAGGGCCAGAACCCCACCGGCTCCGTCAAGGACCGCATCGCCCTGGCGATGATCGATGCCGCCGAGGAGCGGGGCGAGCTCAAGCCCGGCGACACCATCCTCGAGCCCACCTCGGGCAACACCGGCATCGGCCTCGCCCTCATCGGAAAGCTGCGCGGCTACCACGTCGTCTGCGTGATGCCCGAGAACGTCAGCGAGGAGCGCTCGCTCCTGCTCCGCTCCCTTGGCGCTGAGATCATCTATTCCCCCGGTGAACTCGGTTCGAACGGCGCCATCCGCAAGGCCAAAGAGATCGTCGCCGCCAACCCCGGCCGCTACCACTTCCCCTACCAGTACGGGAACGAGGCCAACCCCGCCGCCCACGAGCACGGCACCGCCGTCGAGATCCTGCGCGACCTCCCCGAGACGACCGCCTTTGTTGCCGGCCTCGGCACGGGTGGAACCCTCACCGGCACCGGGCGCGGCCTCAAGGCGCGCAAGCCCGACATCCGCGTCATCGCCGCCGCCCCCCACCCCGGCGACAACGTCCAGGGTCTTCGCGCCCTCGAAGAGGGCTTCATCCCCGAGATATTCGACGAGTCCGTCCTCGACGGGAAGATCGTCGTCGATAGCCAGACAAGCTTCGCCTTCACCCGCGAGCTCGCCGAGAAGGAAGGCATCTTCGCCGGCGTCAGCAGCGGCTCCGTCGTGCGAGCCGCCATCAGGGTCTCCGAGCGCCTCGAAGGCGAGCAGCACATCGTCTGCCTCCTCGCCGACGGCGGCTGGAAGTACCTCAGCTCCGGCCTCTGGACGACCGACTGGGACGACCTCCCCGAGGACGTCGACGAAATGATCTGGTGGTAGCAGCCAGCCTCCCCTGACCCTGCCCCCGTACACTCCCCCGATGCGCTTCGGTGTGACCCTCCCCAACGTCGGCTACGGCGGCGATCCCGCCACCCTCACCCAGCTTGCCGTCGACGCCGAGGAGGCGGGCTGGGACGGCGTCTTTTTCTGGGACACGCCCTACGCCGCCGCCCCCGACGAACCCCCCATGTGGTTCGCCGACGCCTGGGTGCTGCTCTCCGCCATCGCCGTGCGCACCGAGCGTGTGCGGCTGGGCACCATGCTCACGCCCCTCGCCTGGCACCGCCCCTGGCTGATCGCGCGCCAGGCCGCGACCCTCGACCGCCTCTCCGGTGGCCGCCTCACGCTCTCCGTCGGTCTCGGCGCGCCCGACGACGAAGGCCCCTGGTTCGGCGGCGACGCGTTCGACCGCCGAACCCGCGCCGCCATGCTCGATGAAGCCCTCGCCGTGCTCGATGGCCTCTGGAGCGGGAAACCGTTCGCCTACGAAGGTGAGCACTTCAGCCACCGCGAGGTCACCTTCCTGCCACGTCCCCTGCAGCAGCCCCGCATCCCCGTCTGGGTCGTCGGCGCCTGGCCCCGCGACCCCGCCATGTGGCCCCGCCGCAAGTCGATGCGCCGCGCCATCCGCTACGACGGCCTCCTCCCCAACGTCTTCGATGGCAACGGTGAGTTCGTGTTCGAGACCACCCCCGAAGAGTCGCTCGATGACCTTTCCGCCATGTCCGCCTGGGTCGAACGCGAGCGCCCCGCCGGCGAAGGCCCCTACGACATCGTCGTCGAGCGCAGCCTCGCCGACCTTGATGACGACGCCGCGCGGGCCGAGGCCGCCCGCTGGGAGGAAGCCGGCGCCACCTGGTGGCTCGACGACGCCTGGCAGGAGATGTGGGCCGCCCCGGACGACCCCGAACCCCTCCGCCGCCGTATCCGGCGCGGTCCGCCCCGCTAGCCCCTCCCCCACCGCCCCGCTATGCTGCCGCCAGCATATCCCCCGCCGGAGCGCCCCGTGCCCCTCGCCCGACGGCTCCTCGTCCTGTTCGCGGTCTGCGCCCTTGCCCTGACCGCGGCCTGCGGCGGCTCCGATGACGAGCCCGGCACGATCATCCTCGCCACCACCACCTCCACCTACGACAGCGGCCTCCTCGACGAGCTTGTGCCCCGCTTCGAGGAGCGAACCGGCGTCACCGTGAAGGTCATCGCCGTGGGCACCGGCGCCGCCCTGCGCATGGCCGGGGAGGGCAACGCTGATGTCGTCCTCGTGCACGCCCCCGAGGCGGAAGCCCCCTACGTCGCCAGTGGCGACCTCGTCGGTGGCCGTCTGGTCATGACCAACGACTTCGTCGTCGTCGGCCCCCCCGACGACCCCGCCGCCGCAGCATCCGCCCCCGACCTCCCTGCCGCCCTCACCGCGATTGCCGCCGGGGGCCGCTTCGTCTCCCGCGGCGACGACTCCGGCACCCACAAGCGGGAGCTCGCCCTCTGGGCCACCGCCGGCATCGATCCCGCCGGCCTCTCCCGGGAGGAGACCGGCCAGGGCATGGGCGCCACCCTCACCATCGCCTCCGAGCGCCGCGCCTACACCCTCACCGACCGCGCCACCTACCTCGCCCTGCGCGACGTCCTCGACCTTGCCGTCGTCGTCGAAGGCGACGCCCGCCTGCTCAACGTCTACCACGCCTACCTCGTCAACCCCGACCGCCACGATGGCGTCGCCGCGAAGCAGGCCGAGGCCTTCGTCGCCTTCCTGCTGGAACCGGCCACGCAGGGGCTGATCGGCCGCTTCCGCGTCGAGGAGTTTGGCCGCTCGCTCTTCACCCCCGCCGTCGAGTCGCCCGTCGGAGGCGGCTGATGGAAGCCATCTGGGACGGCCTCGTCGAAGCCTTCCGCCTCATCTTCCGGGGCGATGGCGAGCTCTTCTCGATCGCCGGTCGCTCCCTGCTCGTCTCCGGCTCCGCTACCGCCCTCGCCATGCTCGTGGGCGTGCCCCTCGGCTACCTTCTCGGGCGCGCCCGCTTCCCTGCCCGCACGCTCATCCTCGCCGCCGTTGGCACGGGCATGGGCATGCCCCCCGTCGTGGCCGGCCTCGTGATCTGGCTCCTGCTCGTGCGCAGCGGCCCCTTCGGCGGCTTCGAGCTCATCTACACGAAGCAGGCCATGATCATCGCCCAGTTCCTCATCGCCACCCCCCTCGTCATCGCCTTCACCGCCGCCTCCATCCAGGCCCTCCCCGCGCGCCTGCCCGACCTCCTCCCCGTGCTCGGCGCAGGCCGCCTGCGAACCCTCTGGCTGCTCGCCCGCGAGGCCCGCCTCGGACTCCTCGCCGCCGTCATGGCCGGCTTCGGCGCCGTCGTCTCCGAGGTGGGCGCCTCCATGGCCGTGGGCGGGAACCTCGTCGGCGACACGCGCGTCCTCACGACCGCCATCGTCACCGAGACGAGCCGCGCCGACACCGAGCGCGCCATTGCCTACGGGCTCGTCCTCCTTGCGATGGCCTTCGCCATCGTCGCCGTCCTCACCGTCGTCCAGCAGCGGAGCCCCCGCTGATGGAAGCGCGCTTCGAAGGCGTCCGCTTCGCCTACGGCGACCACCCCGTGCTCGACGTGCCCGAGTTACGCTTCGCCGAGGGGCGCGTCACCGCCCTCCTCGGCCCCAACGGTTCGGGCAAATCCACCCTCCTGCGGCTCCTCGCCGGCCTTGAGCGGCCCGCTGCCGGGCGCGTCCTCGTCGGGGGGAACCCCGCCCCCGCCGCCCGTGACTCCGTCGCCTACGCCTTCCAGGAGGCGGTCTTCCTCTCCGGAACGCTGCGCGCCAACCTCGACCTTGCCCTCCGCCTGCGCGGCCTCTCTCCCTCCGCGCGCCGCTCCCGCCTCGACGAGGCGGCCACCGCCTGCGGTGTCGCCCATCTCCTCGACCGCCCCGCCAACCGCCTCTCCGGCGGCGAGGCGCAGCGCGCCAACCTCGCCCGCGCCCTCTCCCTGCGCGCCCCCCTCACCCTCCTCGACGAGCCCCTTGCCGGCTTCGACGAGCGCGGGCGAGGCCAGATGCTCGCAGAGCTGCCCGCCCTCCTGCGCCGCTTCGCCGGCACCACCGTGCTCGTCACCCACGACCGCGACGAGGCCCTGCGCCTCGCCGAAGACCTCGTCCTCCTGCGCGAGGGCCGCCTCCGCGCCGCCGGCCCCCGGCGCGAGGTCTTCGCCGCCCCGCCCGACCCCGAAACGGCCGCCTTCCTCGGGTACACCCTTGTCCCCACCGATGCCGGACTGGCCGGAGTCGCCCCCGGCGGCCTCCGCCCCGGCCCCGGCGACTTCACCCTCTCCCTCCACGTCGAGCAGGTCGTCGATCTCGTCGCCTGCGTCGAGGTCGCGGGCCGCAGCGGCGGCCGGCGCATCGCCGTCGAGTTCCCCTCCGACCACCCCCTCCCCGCTCCCGGCGAGCAGGTCACCGTCAGCGCGCCCACGGGGATGGTCGTGACTTTCACGAAACCCGCGCCCGAACCTGTTGACAGGCCCTCCCGCGCTTCCGTAGCGTGATTGGTGCGATGGACGCGCGAGCGGCACACACGATCTGACGGCGCCTCTTGAGGCGCCGTTTCCGTGTCCGAACCGCCCGCGCCAGGAGGGTTCCAGCGAATATGCAATCGAGCATCATCGGCAAGATTGAGAAAGCCAGGCGTTACGCCGCCGAGCCCGAGCGTTTCCGTGTCGAGGGCTTCAGTGTGACCGTCCGGGGCGACAACACCGACCACCGCGTCGAGTTCGCCGACGAGGCGTGGACCTGCACCTGCGGGTTCTTTGGCGAATGGTCGATCTGCAGCCATACGATGGCGATCGAACGCGTGCTCGCGGGGCTCGTCCCCCCACAGCCGCTGCCCGTGGTGAGCGCTACGGGCACGTAGCGCCTCCCCGGCCCTTTCCCCGCCGACGTACCATGACGGCCCGCGCCCTCGCGGACTGAGGATGGGTATGGCGTTCGGCGGACCCCGCCTCCTGCTCGCCCTCTGGGTCGCGAGGGCCGCTGCCGCCCTTAGCTCCGGTCTCCGGCGGGGCGGCGCCACCGCCCTTCCCGGCCTCCTCGCCGAGCGCATCGCCCCCGTCTTCGTCGCCTCGCTCGGAGGCCGCCTTGAAGGCGGCGCCGTCCTCATCACGGGCACGAACGGCAAGACCACCACCGCCCGCCTGCTGGCCGGGATGCTCGACGCCGCCGGCCGTCCCGCCGTCCACAACCGCGAAGGCTCGAACCTCACGCGCGGCATCGCCTCCGCCCTCGCCGCCGCCTGCGACTGGCGCGGCCGCCCCCGTGACCGGCGCGCCCTCGCCCTCATGGAGACGGACGAGGCCACCCTCCCAGCCGCCGCCCGCGCCCTCCGCCCCCGCGCTGTCGCCTTCACCAACCTCTTCCGCGACCAGCTCGACCGCTACGGCGAGGTCGACGGCGTCGCCGCCCGCTGGCGCCAGACCCTCCCCCTCCTCCCTCCCACCGCCACCCTCGTCCTCAACGCCGACGACCCCTCCGTCGCCGAGCTCGCCCTCGACTGGTCCGGACCCGTGCACTGGTACTCGCTCGCCGGGGCCCGTGCGAGCGCCTCCTCCCCCGGCCCCGCCGACGCCCGCTGGTGCCGCGCCTGCGGGGGCGCCTATCGCTACGAGTCGCGCTACGCCGCCCACCTCGGCCGCTGGCGCTGCTCCGGCTGCGGCCGCGACGGTCCCGTGCCTGAGACGAGCGCCACCGCCATCGAGACCCGTCCCGACGGCCTCGTCCTCACCGTCCCCGGCCTGGGCGAGCTCGACCTGCCCCTCGGCGGCCTCTACAACGCCGGCAACGCCCTCGCCGCGATCGCCCTCGCCCGCGTCCTCGACCTGCACGCGGCGGACGTGCGCGCGGGACTCCCCCCCGCGCGCGCCCGCCCCCCGCCCCCCCCCCCCCGCGCCCTCGCCCGCCCCCGGGCGGCCGGGCGCGCGGGCCCCGCCGCCGCCCGCCCCGCATTTGGCCGCGGCGAGTTCGTGGACCTCGGCGGGCGCCGCCTGCGGCTCCTCCTCTGCAAGAATCCCGCCGGCGCGAGCGAGGCCCTGCGCCTCGTCGAGGACGAGGACGGCGATGCGGAGGTCGCCTTCGTCCTCAACGACCGCTTCGCCGACGGCCGCGACGTGAGCTGGATCTGGGATGTCGACTTCGAACGGCTGGCGGGGCGCGTGCAGCGCTGCTGGGCGGGAGGCGGTCGCGCCGGGGATGCCGCCCTGCGCCTGCGCTACGCCGGCTGGCCCGCCCCCGCCGCGCCCCGGCCCCCCCCCCCCCCGCCGCGACCGCCGGCTCCCCCGCGGCCTTTCTCGATGCCCTCGCCGGTCTCCCCTCCGACCGTCCCGTCACCGTCCTCCTCACCTACACCGCCCTCCTCGACCTGCGCGCCGAGCTTTCC
>MKWU01005110.1_pt1 | contig 14598 bp, 17 predicted proteins | sample 809101 | NCBI WGS metagenome assembly MKWU01 (sample SAMN05860141, study PRJNA318959) | sponge metagenome | host: Aplysina aerophoba | place: Slovenia: Piran, Adriatic Sea, Gulf of Piran | collected 2013-05-07 | reverse complement strand
CTCTCCGCTTCCTGTTGCACCGGGGGACGCGGAAACGACGTGAATCCGCTTCCCCGGCAATAGTTATTGAGAGAGAACGTGTTTTATGTCAGTATGTTACAGATTCGTTCAGCACCGAAGGTGCGGCCCTGGTGTGGGTCGCATTCCAGGCAACGGCGGTGCGGTCCTTGCGCGGGGCAGGTGAAGCGCTCCATCTCGCAGGGCCGCTTGCGACACTGCTCTGTGGCCTCTACCTGCCAGCTGCGCTCGATCTCCTGATTCCGCTGACTTTCCTGGGCTATGGCACAGCGATGCTCCTCGTGCTGCGCTCCGGAGTCGACACCATGCCGCGGATTCGCCTTGAGAGCGGGGACGTCCCCGCACTCGTGTGGCGCATCATCGCCCTGACGCTGATCGCTTCGGCATTCATCGACGTAGCGGTCGCTCTCGTGTTCCTGGCAGACCTGCCACACTGGCAGCCGTGGATCGTCAGCGGCGGTTCCGCCGGCTTGCTCCTGACGCTGGGCGGTCTGGCCCTGTCGGAGAGCCTGGCAAACGGCAGGGAACGGCCCGTGGAAAACAGGCGGGAAACGCCCCTTCGGGACGTCGATCCGGTAGCGGACGCCGAAATGATGGTGCGCCTGGAACGATTGTTGACCGAACAGCAACTCTACCTTGATCCCGATCTGACGCTCGGCCGTCTGTCCCGGAGGATGGGCGTGCCGGCCAAGCAGCTGTCGACGGCGATCAACCGGTCGACCGGCGCCAACGTGTCGCGCTACGTGAATCGCTTTCGGGTCGAAAGAGCCTGCGAGTGCCTGCTGGCCGGGGAGGCGGTGACCGCAGCCATGTTGTCAAGCGGATTCAACACCCGGTCGAACTTCAATCGAGAGTTCCGGAGGATCACAGGGAAAACGCCCGGCAACTGGCGCGAGACGGCACCAGGGTGCCGACCTCAATCCCCTCAGGAGTAGTCGGGGCAACCGGCATCCGGTGGCTTCCCGACTGACTCCGGGAGCCTGCGGAACAGCGGGGATTTTCGGACTTGTGCTGTGGACGTGGCGATGTCGTATCCTCGAGGATCGCGTTGTCGGCGCCCCTCGTTCACCGGCACTGATCGGGTCTCCCGCGAGTTCCCGGAAGCTCTCCGCTACCTGTAAATCGGCTTCATGCGGGTGAACTCCATGTCGCGCGGTGCATCGACGGCCTGGATGGTATATGGATGTTGAAACGTTCAACACGACCAGGTTCGGAGGAAAACACATGCGAAGACTACTTGCACTTGCAACTGTGGCGTTTGCGGTTGCCACTGTGACCCCCCAGGGTCCGGCGGCGGCGGAGACCCTGAGAGTCGGCACCGAATGCACCTACCACCCCTTCAACTTCCGCGACGAGAATGGCGAGTTGCAGGGCTACGACATCGATGTTGCCAAGGCGATTGGCGATCACCTCGGCGTCGAGATCGAATTTCACTGTCAGAAGTGGGACGGCATGATCCCGGCTCTCCTGGCGAACAAGTTCGATCTGATTGTCGCCTCCATGTCGATCACTGACCAGCGCAAGCAAAAGATCGATTTTTCTGATCCTTATCGCGTCTCCATTGGCCAGTTCATCGGCGCGAAGGAGAAGGATCTCATGTTCTTCAACGAGGACGGGTCGGTCAACGAGGCTGGTTTCGAGGGCGTGAAGATCGGCCTGCAGCGCGCGACAACCTACGACAACTGGATCCAGGCGCGCGCGCCCAATGCCGAGGTCGTGCGCTACGATGCCATCGAAGCGCTTTATCTGGACCTCCAGAATGGTCGTGTCGATGCCATCATGACCAATCCCATGAAGGCGTATCTCAAGTTTCTCAGCCAGCCCGAAGGTGCCGGGTTCGAAGTGGTCGGACCGCAGATCGAGGAAACGGAATTCTTTGGTATCGGTGTTGGCGTCGGCTTGAGAAAAGGCAACGACGAACTGCTTTCCCGCATCAACGAAGGTATTCGCCAGGTCACCGAAGATGGATCGCTGGAAGTCTTTGCCAGGAAACACTTCCCGTTCACCATCCATCCGCAGAAGTGGCAAGGTACCGAGTGATCTGAAGAAGCAGGGATCGCTTGTTACAGGGGCGGCGGCCGAGTGAAGGCCGGCCGCCGCCTCCATGTCCTGCACAATTTGTTGCCGGTCCAAGCCGCTCTCATCCGGGAAGGTGGGTGTTTGGTCTGTCCGAACATTGAAGGATGGAGATCGACGCCGTGTCGGTGATCTATGGGTGGCTGGACGAGTACTTCTGGGGAGCCACGGTTGTCCTCAAGGTGTTCGGCGTGTCCCTGGTTATGGCCGTACTGTTCGGTCTCATCGGTTCGGCGGCCAAACTCTCCGGGAACAGGATCGCCGGGATCCTGGCCGGCGGTTACACCGTGGTCTTCCGGGGCACGCCGGAACTTCTGGTCATCCTGATCATCTATTTCGGTTCGGCGATCACGCTGACCACCGTCAGCCAGGCATTCGATCCGGACATTCAGTTCATCGACATTCCACCTTTCTGGGCCGGCGCCCTGGCCATCGCCCTGGTGGTCGGCGCCTACATGACCGAAACCTTCCGCGGTGCCTTCCTCGGCGTCGACTACGGTCAGATAGAGGCTGCCCGGGCGCTGGGAATCTCGAATTTCAAGACATTCATTTACGTGCGCATGCCGCAGATGTGGCGCCTGGCGTTGCCCAATTTCGGCAATCACATGCTTTCGCTCATGAAAGACACTGCTCTGATATCGGTCATCGGGCTGGAGGAGATCGTCTTTGTCGCCGAGATCGCCACCACCGTGACCGTGAAGCCCTTCACCATGTACGCCGTTGTGGCTGTCATCTACCTCGCCATCACGACGGTCCTCACTCTGGCCGTCGCCGGGATGGAGAAGTACGCCAACAGGCACCTGGAGACATCGAGATGACTTTCGACGTCTTCCTGATCCTGAACAGCATCCCGACAATGATCGAGGGCCTGGGCATCACGCTCAAGCTCCTGTTTCTCTCGACTGTTATCGGCCTGGCCCTGGCGGTTGTCACGCTGCTGATGCGCCTAAGTGGCCACTGGCTGCTCACCTGGCCCGCCATGTTCTACATCTACATCTTTCGCGGAACACCGATTCTCGTACAGATCTTCATCATCTATCACGGATTGCCGCAGTTCGAGTTCATCCGCGAAGGCGTGCTCTGGCCGCTCCTTCGGGAGCCCTTTGGTTGCTGTGTTGTCGCTCTGAGCCTCAACGCGGGCGCCTACGTCTCGGAGATCCTTCGTGGAGGCGTGCTGGGTGTGGACCGCGGCTTGCATGAGGCCGGAAAGGCTCTGGGCCTTTCGACGCCTCATAGGTTCATCTACATCACGACACCAATTGCCGTTCGTCTGGCGATACCGGCCTACAGCAATGATTTCATCTCCATGCTGAAGGCGACCGCTCTTGCCAGTACGGTGACGCTGATGGACATGACCGGGGTGGCGCGAACCATCGTCGCGAAGACCTTCGCTCCCTACGAGATATTCATCGCGGCGGCGATCGTCTACCTCTGCTTTACCTGGACGTTCCAGCGCGGATTCGGCCTGCTGGAGCGCTACATGAGCCGCTACGTCAAGAAGGATGCATGAGATGGGCGAAGAAGCGCGGGTACCCATCATCGTCCTTGAGAAGGTCTGCAAGTTCTTCGGACAGTTTCAGGCTCTCAAGGACATAGACCTGGTCGTGAACAAGGGCGAACGCGTGGTGGTTTGCGGCCCGTCCGGGTCGGGCAAATCGACCATGATCCGTTGCATCAATCGCCTCGAAGAGCACAACAACGGCCGCATCGTCGTCAACGGCCACGAGCTGACAGGGAACTTGAGGGACGTCAATGCGGTCCGCCGCGAGGTAGGCATGGTGTTTCAGAGCTTCAATCTCTTTCCGCACCTTCGGGTTGTCGACAACTTGATGCTCGCGCAAAAGCTCGTTCGCAACCGGGGCAAGGCGGAAGCACGCGAACGCGCCATGCATCTCCTCGAGCGGGTCAAGATTCCCGAGCAGGCGGGAAAATGGCCGAGCCAGCTCTCCGGTGGCCAGCAGCAACGGGTCGCCATTGCGCGCGCGTTGTGCATGGATCCTGCAATCATGCTCTTCGACGAGCCCACCTCCGCGCTGGATCCCGAAATGATATCGGAAGTTCTCGACGTCATGATCGACCTGGCCCAGGAGGGCATGACGATGGTGGTCGTCACCCATGAAATGGGGTTCGCCCGATCCGTCGCCGATGCCGTCGTATTCATGGACGCCGGCGAGATCGTCGAGAGCAATCCTCCGGCCGAGTTCTTCCAGAATCCGAGAAATGAACGGACCAGACTTTTCCTCAGCCAGATCCTGTCGCATTAGACATCCGCACTTCGGCGGCTTGAACCGTCCGGCCCAACGGGCTCGTCGACGCGACCGACACGGCAACAAGCGCCGTTCATTCGGAGACCAGCAATGACCGCCACCATCGTGACCCAGGAAATCATCGAGTTTGCCCGGGGCCTTGCCGACACGAGCCGGGCCTTGATCCGTCAATCCGGGTGTTATCCGATTCATCGCTGCAGCAAGAGTGATGGCAGTCCTGTGACCGCCACCGACCGGACGGTCGAGAGCCGGCTTCGTGAACTGATCGAAGACACCTATCCCGATCATGGCATCGTCGGGGAGGAACACGGAGAGTCGTCATCCGACAGGGAACTGGTGTGGGTCCTCGACCCGATCGATGGCACCCTCGCCTTCATGTCCGGCATACCGGTCTACGGCACATTGATCGCCTTGCTGGAAAACCGGGCGCCGATCCTTGGCATCGTCGACATGCCGGCCACCGGCGAACGCTGGATCGGCTGTCATGGTCATGCAACGACCCGTAACGATGAGCCGGTTCGCGTCCGGGATTGCCAGAACCTGTCTGCCGCCCTCTTTTCGACCAGCAATCCGGACTACTTCAGCGCTTCGGACTTGCCGGCGCTGGAACGTCTCAAGGCCGCCACCGCCTGGACCGTCTATGGCGGAAGCTGCATGGCATATGCCCAGATTGCATCGGGCAGAATCGACGTGGGCATCGATGTTGACTTCGATCCCCACGATTACCTGGCACTCGTTCCTGTCGTGGAGGGCGCCGGAGGAATCGTCAGCGACTGGGCGGGCGACTCGCTCACTCTGGATTCGGGTGACCGTTTCATCGCCGCCTGCAGCCCGCAACTTCATCGCCAGGCGCTGACTGTTCTGAACGGACGCTGAGCCCGCGGAACTCCTGTTTCGGCTGCGGACAATGCGCTACAGCCCAATCGGCCGAGGCGTTCCAGAAACTGCTCAACGCTTTGCCATGAGCTGCTGGCGCTGCAGGGCCAGCGGGAAATCAAGAGTGCATGACTCAAAGGGGCATTGGGCCATCGAGCGCAGGACGGTCAGCCCCGAAACGCGGTACTGAAATCGCCATAGCCGGCCCCGTGTTTCGTGCTGTGCCGGCCCGAGACATTGTCACCAGACCGGCGCCTGCCTCTTTCTCCGGGCAGGATCACGCGATCGACAGTCGAGATCCGAAAGACCCGCAAGGCACTCGGATACTCCCTCACCTGCCGGTCTTGCCTTCTCTCCCTCCATCGCCTGGAGCACGGTTCACGCCTCGCGGCCCGCTGTCAGCCTGGCACCCAGGATGCGGGCCTGCATGACCGGTGTCGTCACGAAGCGGGGCGGGAAGCGTTGCAGATCCTCGAATGCCGCCATGTCGGCCACCAGATCGGTGTCCTCTCCCGCGGCCATCTCGGCGACCGCCCGTCCGGAAATGGTTCCCTTGGCGGCGCCGACACCGTTCTGGCATACCGCGGCCCAGATGCCGTCAGACAGCGTGCCGCACTTCGGCACGGAATTGCGCGACATGCACATGACACCGCTCCAGGTGTACGGGCCAAACAACGCATTTAGTGCCGATACCTGCTCTATCCGACTTGTCGCTCTCTCTCACGAATGAGCACATTTACAGCTGGTTAGTTGTTCTGTCAAGCCTCATCTGGGACATACCCGGTCAATTGTATGTGCGTCTTATATTCTCCAGTTGTTGCACTCGGGGAAGTAAATCGTCCTGTGGTTACCACAGGTCTGTTGCATACGGGGTCGCTGCTGGCTTAGGTTACGCTGTAGAAATGCGGTATATAAGGTTCATACCTGCCAGAAACGCAGCAGTACGCCGTAGGTGGAACTAAGGAAATATTGAGGTAGCAATGCCGTATCGTCAACGCCCCTATGACACAACAAGAAGACCACAAAGGCAGCGATGACCGGAAGACCAGAACGCCGCCAGCGCGCCGTCATGGCGACGGACACCGAGTGGGAGATGATCACCGGCCGGGCGCAAGCCGCCGGCATGGAACTCTCCCGTTTCATCATCCACCGCACGCTCATGCCGGATGCCCTGCCGCGGGAAGTGATACGCCGCGGGATACGGGAGACCCTCATCATGGCCCGTCTCGAGGAGAGTCGGCTGCAGGAGTCCGGCGCCGGCAATGCCTGGGAGCGCGCTGCGGCGGCGGTCGACGACTGGCTGGAGAGCGAGGGCGCGCTGGCGCATCTGACCGATCCCGGAGCGGCCAACCGCTGGAAGGCGAAGGGCGACGGCGGGGCGGGCGAGTGACCCGCCAGCTCAAGCGACAGCGCTGCGTCAGCTGCTCGCCGGAGAACCAGGCGATGATCCGCGAGGCGGCATCGAACGCCGGCAAGACGATCTCGGGCTACCTCCTCGACCTTGCCCTCAACGACGATCCAGAGATTCACGATCTCGTGCTCTCGCCTGACGAACAGCAGGAGGTCCTCGATCACCTCCGCGTCCTGGTGGAGGTCTGCCGGATCCTCACAAGGAGCCTTCCTGACCATGAGGGCCTCAACCTCTTCGGCGTCGAGGCGTTGATGAGGCGCACCTCATGACCGCGCGAAGGCGACGCCGCAGCAAACCGAAGGCGCCGTCGAGGCAGCTCATGATCTCGGCGACCGACGAGGAATGGGAGACGGTGGGAGCGCACGCCGATCATCGCGGGCTGCCGAGAGCAGCCTACCTCACGGGCCTTGCGGCACGGGATGTGGCCGGCACTCAGGCAGGCCCGCCGCTGGTGATGACCCGCGACGAACAGCGCGCCGTCGTCGAGGACTTGCGGGAGCTTCGTCGCGGCTTTGCCGGCGACGGCGACACGCCGGCCCTCATCGCCGACATCCAGGTCCGCATCGCCACCATGTTCGACGTCTGGGCGCGGGACCTGGTGGCCAAAGGCAAGCAGGATGCCCTGCTTCACGCGCTTTCCTCCACGATCGGCGAGGACCAGGCCCGTGCCCTCGTTGCCTCATGGAAGAAAGAGGCGCCGAGACCGACCGTCCGGACCAGGAAGGAGGATGGCGGACCCGACCTCTTCTCGTGGTCGCGCGAGACCTGACCGCCGGCCGGCACCTTACATCCGGAAGCCCCAGGACGGACCCGGGCGATAGGCCCGGATCCTCTCGTGAGCTTCGGCGAGTTTCGCGGCCCTGACGTCCTCGTCGTCCCGGTGCTGCCTGACGCAGCTTCGCTCCATGAGCGCCGCCATGGTCTGGCGGATCTCCGATCCGGGTTCGGGTGGGTCATCGAGGCCCCATGAACGGATCACCGTGAGGACGGCGACATCGCCGCCGCCCTTGCCCGGCACCGGTTCGATGCGCTCGACGCGTGCCTCGACCTGGGGCCGGTCGTCGAGGAGGCCCTCGGGCTCCATGACCCAGCGAATACGGTCTCCCTCGACCACGCGGTCCTCGCAGCGCAGGCTGAACTCCTGATCGGGGGAGGGATGCTGGCGCCTGATCTCCATCTCCCTCACCGTCTCGTCGGGCCAGAAGAGACGGCGGATGCCGGCCTGCGCGTCGAGGCGCACCAGATCGAACTCGTCGCGGATGCGGGAGCGGGTGATGTCGTCGTCAGACGCTGCCGTGGCCGGCAGGGTGACGAGCAGCGTGGTCCGCCCGTCGTGCTGCCTGAAGGACGCCTCCATGACGATCTCGTCACGGGCGCCGCCGTCGTCCCGCCACACCAGCCGGTCGCCCGGCACCAGCGGCTCGGTGAGCGCCCAGGGACGGCTCGTCCACGTCGCGGTCCTGGCGACGCGCAGCCGTCGTCGTGCCTGGCCGAGACGCACCAGGTGGTCCCGGCGGTTCTCCTCTTCGCGCACCACGTCGTCGGCCGCCAGCCGCTGAGGCAGGCTCGAGAGGAAGGCGGCGGTGTCGCCGGGCCTGCCGCCGGCGCTGCGGATATGGGCGGCCCGCTCCTTTCCCGGCATCTGGTTCAGGAGCTGTTCCGCGTCCTTCGACAGGTCGTCGGCCTCGCGGCACAAGGCCGCCGGGAGGGACGTTCCCTGGCGCTCATGGTTCGTCATGGCATCGTCGAGGCTCGTAAGGCGCCGCCAGAAGAGGGCGACCTCGTTGCGGTGGCGCTGCAGGCCCGAGATCGCATCCCGCCACCTGGCGATGAAGGAGCGGGTGTCGTCGTCGAGGCCGTCGCGTCCGTCGAGACGATCCAGCGCAGCGGCGAGTTCCGGGAACCCGGCGGCGTCCAGCGCCACGCCGCCCGTCTGCTTCACCTCGCGGATGAGCCTGTGGTCGAGAGCGTGCAGCGCCGCCACCTCGTCGGCCAGCAATGCGGCGCCGATGTCGCGGAGCGCGGCGTCGATCGCAGGGTCGGCGCCGACCATGTCGGGCGAACGCATGACGGCGGTTGCCGCCATCGCCCGGCCGTCATCGAGAAGGGCCGTCACGTCGCCGCGCCACGCCGCCGCGCGGTCATCCGCCTTCACGGCCAGTGCGGACGTTACGCGGGCCTGCCAGGCCTCCAGGGAACGAAGCGCGTCGGTCGCCGCCTGCCATTCAGGCAGGGCGCCCGACAGGCGATCGAACGCTTCACGATCGAGACCTGAGCTGCGAAGGTGGGCGTCGAGTTCGCGAGCGTCGATCTCGCGCCGCAGCGCAGCGATCTCCCCTCCGACGGCCTCGCATCTGAGGGCCCAGGCATCGGCGTCGCTCGACTGTCGTCCCGTAGCGCGGACGCTCCTCCCCGAGACGCTGCAGACGCCGCAGACAAGCGGCGGTTCGCGCCCGTTCGCCGCGCCAGCGCTCGTCCATCGTCAGGTATGCTGAAAGGGCCTGCACCCGGGCCGCGTCCGGATCGTCCCGCGCCAAGGCCGCGCGCACCTCCCCGATGAGGGCGGGCCAGTCCGGTGCATCGATGGGAAGGACGGACTGTGCCGTTGCCGTCTTCAAGGCGTCGCGTACGAGTCTATGTAAAGTTCGTGCAGGCGTGCGCCGTAGCCGCCGACCAGATGTTGAGTGCCGCGATTTCAAACTGAGACACTACCGAAAATGTGACTATCCGCTATAGTGCCCAAAGCTTGAGGCGAAGACGCCCCGAGGGGGAGGAACAGAACCCTCGGGGCGCCCGACTGGCGATCAGTCCCGGGTCCCGAACCAAGCGCCCACGACGACGCCTTGACCTCCATCGGATTCGGTCCACTCGGCGCCGGCCGTTCCCGCCACCAAACGCGGGTCACCAGCTTGCGTTGGGACATTCGAGAACCGGCCGCCCCATGATCCGCTTGTCTGCGTTACGGTCGCATCATCACGATCCAGGGTCACATCCCGGTTCCTGAAAGCGCCGTCCGATCCGATGGATGCCGCACCCAGCCGCAGCCGCGCCGGAACATGCACATCCGCGAATGTCTGTGTTTGCCCGTTCGCGCCAGTGGCGACGCCGGTCACGAACACGCCGCCATTGCATCCGATGCAGCCGGATATGGTATTCGCGTTGAAATTAGCGGTGAGAGCCGCGGCGGCCGCAAACTCTCCGATTTCTGCGCCCATCGACGACCCGTAGGCGTAGAGGCCACCCGCTTCCCCCGAATAGGTCGCGGTGCCGAGGTTGGTCAGCGTCGGCGCGCTTGAGATTTCCGGGCCGTCCACGAAGGCCCCGATCTCCGCGCCCGTGATTGTCAACGGATCGGAGCGCCCCGAGAGGTGCATCCAGTAGCCGCCAGCTAGATAGTCGGTCGGGTCGGAGTTGTTCCAGTTGGTATAGACCGCCGCGACCGAAACGCTGGTGGTTGTGTGCGTCAGAAGAGCATCGCCTCGATAGGAATAGCCCGGCACAACCGGGGCGTAGTTTTCGCTGCCGATCCGGTCGATCGCGGCATCGAGGACGATACGGCTTCCGTCAGTGCGCCTGACCGTCAGCCGGACATTGCGGCCGTCGAACGAGGCTGAAGCCGCGTCGCCGGTAACGCCTGCGACGGAACCGCCATTCGACGACTGGGTGACGCTGCCAAAGTTCGGGAGATTGCCCGCCGCTTGTGCGCCGGCGTTGCGGGTCGCACCAGGATTCGCGATTTGAGCCTCGGCAAGGGTGGGGGTCGCACCAGGACCGGATGGCCCTCCATTCGAGGCGGTTCCGCCTCCACCACCACCGCAGGCAGCAAGGGTCAGCAGGGCGAATGTGGCGGCAACGGCCACAGTCGCGGTTCGCGCCAATCGTCTATCTGAGGATGTCATGCATCGTTCTCCAGTGGTTAGGACTCGCCAGTTGCCGGACACCGTCCCCCGCCGCTGGCACTCGCATGGCCGGGGCGATCATGTCCCGGCTCTAAGGACAGTCCGGCAGAAGCTGGAACGAGTCAGGTGGTGCTGCAATCCTGCAAAATTGAAGGTGTCGCGAGAAATGGAGTGAGAAAATCGGGGCGCTCCGCCTCCCGGTCCGCTGGACCCGATCGGGTGGCAGGCGCCTTACACAGCTGCATTCGGTCTATCGGCGCGCAACCGCAAGCGGCCGCGACTACCGTGCGAACAGGTTCTCGGCAATGTTGTCCGCCATCGCGCAGGTCGAGATCTTGAATCGGCGATTGATCGGGCACCATGCAATGGCCGGATTCCATAGCTGCTGCAATGATTGAACCAACCTGCTCCGTCGCCGCGACAAGGTGCGCATCGGCAAGGTGGGCGTAGCCTGACTCGTGACGGAACTGTCCTCGCTCGACGGGGCGAAACCGCTGACGCTGCTGGCCTATGGCAAGATCGCCCCGTGGTGAAGCCAGAATGGCGAGGGAGCACCACCAACCGCGGGTCCTCCCGTGCCGGCAGGTTCCACCACACCGCCGCGAGGTCGCCTCCGGTCTGCGCGCAAAAAGGGGAATTATCTACGATAGTGCCGATAGTTCTTGAGGTCTGATTGAGTGGCCTTATTCTTGAGGTTCGGCCATCACGAAGTGCGGCGAAGACAGATTGACGACCATGCTATCGCCCAACAGATCCTGAAACCGGACCACCGGCCATTCGATTTCGACGGTCGTGCGGTTCGGATATGTAGCCTGAACCAACCCTTCGCCTACTTCCATGTGCGACATCGTTATCCTGTAGGTCTTTCCCACCTCAAGCATTGATGGCTTCCTCTATTCACTCAGACTTCCGTTTCCAGTCCACGTCGACGGTCCTGACGACCGCCCTTGCCAGATCCTCGGGAGTTCCTTCCGGGAACTCGAACTCTTCCTCAATCTCGGCCTTGCTCGGCTGGTAAGTCGAGCGGACAAGGGTGACGGTGGGGGCGGGTTTTCTATCAGCCGTATGAGACCGCCCTACGGGTATCCAGTAGCCTATGGACTATTGCACACGGATACTCCGCGTGTCTATGCTTCCTCCCGCAACGTTGTCTAGGCCCGCTGAGTCGGGCCACCCTCTGAATAGAACAGCCCTCGCAGTGGCCCGGTTGATCCCCGGACCCGGCGAACAGGCGGGACTTCACCCATATCCTGAGATGACGTTGCAACGGTCCGGCGCCTCGTCGGGACGGTCGATTGCCTGAGGCGGTCGGAACCGGGTTGCACCCCGGCTCCGACCAAGCAGACGGGGTTTCGGTGCTGCTGGGAGAGCGTGATCGAAACCCCGTCGCTTCGGGCACGCTAGACGTTGTCAGGTGTCACCACGAGCGCGCTCTCCCGAAGAAGGGAGAGAGATCACCATGAAGGGCGCTCTTCATCTTCTGGTTGCCATTGTTGGCATGTTGAGTGCATTGGCCGCATCCGCGCATGCGGACGAATGTGAGAATTTCGCGCTCGCCTTGGCGGCCTTTGCATCCATCGCCGAGCAGCACAGCCACGGTGATGAACTATGGGCATCTGCCTTCCAGAAGCTCAACGAAGCCCGTCCCGCCGCTGCCCTGCAGGTTACAGACAACCACTCCAAGGAAGCCTTCACAGCGCTGTACCGGCTTATCCAAATGGCCTTCGACGCCTACGCCCAAGTCGCCGAGACGTGGGCCGATAACAATGCTGATGTGGTGCGTGACCGTGTATGGGATGGGGTGCTGGGTCTTATTGGCGCCCTGGATGCCATCATCATCTACGAGTGTGCCACATACTGATTGCTTGAATGCCCCTCGGTCGCGCCAACGACCGAGGGGACTGTCACTCACGTCAAGGGAAGCTTGCAGTGAGCGATCAAATACAACCGTTGTTGCTACAGTCTGGCGCGGCCCGCGCCCTTCTCTGGTGCCTGGCGCTCTCCGTGCGCCAATCGTGTGACTGCGCCAAAGGGCTGGACCTGCTTGATTGCCTCGACAGATCCTTGGAGGGGTTCCGGTTTCCTGCCGCGGCAAACGAGTTCAACATGTCGGAAGCCGACCAGTTCGACCTGCTCCAGATGGCGCGGGTTCTCCGCCAGATGTGGGACGAAGTCGACCATGAGACAGAAGGAGATTCACTGTGAGCCGTCCGATGGACGACAATGATTCGCCAGCGCGCCCGAGACACGAGCCTATTGCTTCTTGGTACTTCACGTTCTAACCGCTAGCGGGCTCGTCCTGCTCTCATCAACCTGTTGGCGCTTCTCGACTTCTAAGGCTAACCCAATCCGACCTGCGAGATCTCACTCAATTCATCGTTTCGGCCCACCCACTGAAATCGGTCCACGCAGTTCACCCCACCTTGAATTTCCCGATGTTGCTATTGTGCGTCTGATTGATGAAAACTCGTATCAGAAGCGCTTCGACGTTGTGGCGGAGCCGTTCGTTATCTATTTGGTACAACGAAAGGTACGCCGCCAAATCCCAAATTGTCGGGTTGACTTTCCTCATACTCGGTCCGAATCGCATCCCAACTGGAATACTTCGCCCAAGAGTTTGCCAGACCTCAGTCCTGAAGTTCTTTGCTTTTCCGATGTAGAGGACGTTTCCGGCTGAGTCGTACAAGATGTAAACCCCTCCGAACCTCGGTAACAATCCCTGCTGATCTGGAATAGCCTCAACCTCCTGACAGGCGCGGATTTCCTCTCTGAACAGATCCGAGACAATCGAACCCAAGACGTGATCACGCAGCGCTCTGGCTTTCTTCCCTAATCGCGTATTCTCGTCAGGCGGATTATCAAAGACCCGCGAAACGGTAGCATTCAGCAAGCAGTCACGGAGAACTCGGATGCCAGGTTTCCGCACCCCATTAAGGTAATTCGATATGTGCGACCTCTCTTTCCCACACATGTGAGAAAAGTCGGCCCGACTCTTGATCGCCAGGATTTCCTTGAGTTCATTCAAGAATGCCATCAAGCCGTCTCAACATGCCGGGCGACGCGATGTCGAAGGAACACCGATTGGCCAAGCGCTCTGAACTCGAGACGATGCTCGCAGGCATGTTTCTGTTTGTTTCAGCAGCTTGGCAGTAGCCGAGACGATGGCCGTGAATCAACCCTTTGTCCCGGCTTGATTTCCCGCGGTCCGGTAGTTCCGCCGGGGCGCGCGCAGTCTTCGAATGGAATGCAACCGAATTCAACATGCGGCCCCTCCTGTCCCCGCTTGTCCTCGACCGGCGGTCACGCGGATCAGGGCCCGCCTGCGTTCATGGCATCCCGCAACGGCTTGCCGGCCGTGAAGGTCGGCGTGGTCGAGGCGCCGATGTTCAGGCTCTCGCCGGTCCTCGGATTTCGCCCCGTGCGGGCGGGGCGTCTCCTGGTGCCAAAGGTCCCGAAGCCGACGATCCGCACATCCTCTCCCCTGTCCAGGGTTTCCGCGATCGCCTCGAAGATAGCATCGACGGCGTCCCCGGCCGTCGACCTTCTGACTCCGGTCCGCCACACGGCCCGCTATCTCCGACTTGTTCACCCGTTCTCCCCCTGCGTTGCCGAGTTCTCCCGACGGACCATAGCCGAGACCAGCGGCCACGGTTAGCGCGAAGCGCCGGCCATTTCGATCCCAGCAGCCGTCATTCCGCGCCATTCCTGCCCGATCGGCACCTCCGGCGTTCCGCACGGCCTGCACCCGCGGTTCAGCGTCAGGCGTTCGAGGCCGGCGTTCTCCAGGCGATTCCTGCTGGAACTGAAGAGCGGACCCCGCGCCGCCACCAGGGAGGCCGATCCATGTCCAGCCGCATCGCCGATGTTGCCATGCCGCCGCGGGCAACGAAATGATCCGCGCCGGCGCCCTCGTCGCGATCAACACTAACCCGCATCCATCACCAAGGGGAACGATAGCCTCATATTCGGCCCGGGGCGCAAGCGATGATCACCTTGAGTACTCTGCTGGTGGATTTTTGCCGTATTTCGGACCGATTTTCGGTTCAATTTT
>MKWU01005109.1_pt1 | contig 14601 bp, 14 predicted proteins | sample 809101 | NCBI WGS metagenome assembly MKWU01 (sample SAMN05860141, study PRJNA318959) | sponge metagenome | host: Aplysina aerophoba | place: Slovenia: Piran, Adriatic Sea, Gulf of Piran | collected 2013-05-07 | reverse complement strand
AGCTCAGACCGTCTAGCTTTTACACCATTGAAATCTGCGACTCAAAGAGTCGAAATGCGGATGACGTTTGGTTTAATAAAAAAGTCACCTGTGGTCCTTTTCTATGTGTGGGAGAGCTTTAAATCCGATGACTGGGCAAGCGATGGAATAGGGCAGACTAGCATTTGGAATGTTCTTCCTATGAGGCGCGGCTCGTCGGATTACGTCAACCAGTTGGTAGGAATTTCGATTGGACTGAAGCTTCGTTAATTCGTAGCACTGAGGAGGTGGATTTGCCGCACAGATTGTGTGATTTACTGCCTAATATTTAGATTGGATGCGGAGAGTGCATGAATGCAAAAGAAGCCTTTGAAAATAGCTTTCAACAGATTTAAACTCACCAATTCCTGAACCAGACTTATGTACCCAACTAAAGACATTCACAGATCATGAAAAAATTTTTGCAAGCCTTTATCGCCGTCAGGAATCTGCTCAATAATCCAGAGGATACTGAGCAAGTCTTTAAGGTAACTGGAAACCTGCGAGGTAAGACGGCAGAGAAACTGTACGAGAGACTGCGACTAACTGAGGTGGGGCGAGAAACTATCGCTGGGCAACGCAATTTAGCTGAAACCCTCTCCAATAGGGAAGAACTACGAAAACTGCCAACGGGATCGCTGGGACGCACTTACTTTGACTTTACGGAGGAAGAACAGTTAACTCCAGATGTCCTGATCACTGCCAGCAGGAAGGTCATGGAAGCGATCCAGGATGAAAGGTTACGAAGAGTGATCGCTCGGCAGATTGATTCGCATGATCTATGGCACGTCTTGACTGCATATGGCAGAGAACCTCTCGGGGAAGCCTGTCTACTGGCATTCACCCATGTGCAGACGGGAAATCCTGGAATTCTTTTTCTCTTGATTATGAGTCTCCGAAAGCTGTCTCAAGGCTACGGAATGGGTGCACTGAAATTACTATTGGGAGCAAGAAGGGCAGGTAAAGGTGCGACATGGCTCCCACCAATCGATTGGGAGGCCAAGCTTGCGGAACCTCTTGAGAGTATTCGCCAGGAACTAGACATTGAAGCACCAAATGCCTACAAGTCCCATTTAACGCAATTTGAACTGGCTACTGCGAGCTAGAAAATATAGACGGACGACCTAATAGTCACCAATGCAGACAAATGTAATGAGATATTGAGATTGACTAAATTTGAGTAGATGAAGTGTTGATTTTTACCGTGTTGGCTCAGCTTTTTTCTCTAAGTTCAACAGTGGTGTTGTACGCTATGAATTTACTTTCCCATCCTTTTTTACGGTCATAATGTTGCGCTATGAAAACTGTTAAAGAAGTGCTCGCACACAAAGATCAATCCGGTGTAGTCTCCGTGGCTCCGATCACCACAGTCTACGACACAATTCAATTGATGTCAGAACACCACATCGGTGCAGTTCCAGTCATACTTGAAGGTAAGCTGGTAGGGATCATGTCTGAACGAGATTATGCTAGAAAGGTCATCCTCAAAGACAAGTCTTCGAAGGCGACGCGAGTCTCAGAAATCATGACTCAAAATGTTATCACAGTCGATCCAGAGGATCGGGTGGATATGTGTGTTCGTTCCATGCGAGATCACCATATTCGACACCTGATTGTCTTGCAAGAAGGCGAGGTTGTGGGGGTTCTGTCGCTAAGAGATTTATTCTCGGAAATCATCGCTGAACAGGCAGATACGATTGAGCAGTTAGAGTCATATATTCGGGGCAATCCCTGATCCAATAAAGTAACACCCAGCAAAGGAGACGTATGGATACTCGAGCGGCAGTGGCATACGAGGCAGGGGCTGATCTTGTTGAAGAAACAGTTCAGCTTGAAGGCCCGAAGAATAACGAGGTTATGGTCGAAATAAAAGCGACCGGCATCTGCCATACGGATGCATACACTCTCTCTGGTGCAGATCCTGAAGGACTGTTTCCGACCATTATGGGCCACGAAGGTGCTGGACTCGTCGTTGATGTCGGCCCCGATGTCACAAGCGTCGCTGTAGGCGATCATGTAATACCACTGTACACGCCGGAATGTCGCCAGTGTAAGTTCTGCCTATCGGGAAAAACGAATCTTTGTGGCGCGATCCGGGAAACCCAGGGCCAGGGATTGATGCCCGACGGAACTTCTAGGTTTTCGATAGGTGGCAAGCCGATATATCACTATATGGGGACGTCCACCTTTTCTCAGTTCACGGTATTGCCGGAAATAGCAGTGGCGAAGATTCGAGAGGATGCACCTTTTGACAAAGTGTGCTATATCGGTTGTGGTGTGACCACGGGTCTAGGTGCGGTCATGAATACTGCGAAAGTTGAACCGGGTGCTAATGTTGCGGTGTTCGGATTAGGCGGCATTGGTTTAAACGTTATTCAAGGGGCACGGTTGGTCGGTGCAGATCAGATCATTGGTGTCGATCTCAATCCTGCAAAGCAAGAATTGGCTGAAAAGTTTGGCATGACACATTTCATTAATCCAACAGAAGTAGACGATGTAGTCGCTGCTATTGTGGACCAAACCGACGGCGGCGTGGACTATTCATTTGAGTGTATAGGTAATGTAGAAGTAATGCGTCAAGCACTTGAATGTTGCCATAAAGGTTGGGGAGAAAGCATCATCATTGGCGTGGCTGGAGCTGGACAGGAAATCGCCACCAGACCGTTTCAGCTGGTGACGGGTCGAGTCTGGCGAGGCACTGCGTTTGGTGGGGCTAAAGGTAGAACACAGGTTCCGAAGATCGTTGATTGGTACATGGAGGGTAAGATCAATATAGATGATCTGATCACGCACAAGATGTCTCTTGGTAATATCAATAACGCCTTCACCCTCATGCATGACGGTGAGTCGATTCGCTCCGTTGTTGAGTACTAGCGGCTCTTTTTCGAAGTCCTAAGCAATCTTGGCTTAGGCCTATATAAACACTTTTTTAAGGTATGAACAGGATATTTCTATGACGAAGCAACTGCGTTTTGGTACATTGGGTGCTGCGGGCATTACACCTGCGGCGCTTACTCAGCCAGCGCTTGAAAATGATGATGTGGTAGTTGCGGCAGTTGCCGCGCGTAATCGAGAACGAGCTGAAACTTTTGCGAAAAAGCAGAGCATTGAGAATGTGCTCGACACCTATGACGACGTAATTAATGATTCCTCGCTCGACGTGATTTACAACCCACTTCCCATAAGCCACCACAAGGAGTACACCATCAAGGCACTGCGGGCCGGAAAGCATGTCCTTTGTGAGAAGTCATTCGCCATGAATGCAGACGAAGCGAGGGATATGGCAGCGGTAGCTGAAGAGACTGGTTTGGTACTAATTGAGGCGTTTCACTACCGTTACCACCCGGTGTTTCAAAGAGCTCTCGAGATCGTAGACAGTGGCGTGTTGGGGAAACTCAAACATATCGATGCGAGGTTCACAGTGGGTACTCCTCGAGAAGACAACATTCGGATGATCTTGGAAACGGGCGGTGGGGCTACGATGGATATGGGATGCTATCCAATTTCGTGGCTTAGACACATAACCAGACAAGAGCCAAAGGTTGTTTCGGCGACAGCGAAAGAAGGAAAACCTCAGATTGACTTGAGTTTGGATGTTGAGTATGAGTTAGCGGATGGTCTGACCGCAAGAACAAGCGGTTCCATGATAGACCCGGGGTTCGCTGCGGATTTGAGGATCACGGCGGAAAATGGTGAGCTTTTTGTGCAAAATCCGTTGGTGCCACAGATGGGTAACCGAATTAAACTGACCGTAAACGGTGAAGTACTTCAAGACGAAGAATTAACCAGAAGAACCACTTACGCGTTCCAGTTGGAAGCGTTTGTCGATGCCGTTCGAAATGGTACGAAGCTTCCCACGGACGCGCAGGACGCGATCAAGCAGATGGAAGTCATTGATGCGGCTTATATCGCCGCTGGTTTAAAACCTCGAGGGAAGACTTAGGAAACGACATGGATAGAGACGAGTGGTTAGCGCAAACCGTTGAAGAGACCATAGACCCTGGTCTGGAGATATGTGATCCACACCACCACCTTTGGGATCATCCTCAAAGCAGGTACTTATTGGATGAGTTGCTTGAAGATACGAATAGTGGACACAATATCGTCTCCACGGTATTCATGGAGTGCGGTTCCATGTACCGATCGGAAGGACCTCAGAGCCATAGTCCTGTCGGTGAAACTGAATTTGTGAATGGCATTGCCGCGATGAGCGCAAGTGGTGGTTATGGGGCAACCAAAGCGTGTGCGTCAATCATTGGATTTGCCGATCTCATGCTTGGTGCGGAAGCGGGTGATGTGTTGGACGCGCATATGGCAGCGAGTCCCCGTTTCAAAGGTATCCGACACGCAGCTGGATGGGATTCACACCCAGAAGTTCGGAATTCCCACACAGACCCGATTGAAAAACTGATGTCCCATCCCAGTTTTAGAGAGGGGTTTGCCGAGTTAGGCAAACGCAATCTGACATTCGATGCTTGGTTGTACCACCCTCAAATACCTGAACTAACCGATTTAGCCAAAGCGTTCCCCGAACAACCGATCGTGTTCGATCATTTTGGCGGACCGCTCGGTATCGGATCCTATGAAGGTAAGCACAAGGAAATTTTTGACTACTGGAAACCTGTAGTTGCCGAATTAGCGAAATGTGAAAATGTTGTTGCAAAGTTAGGTGGTCTAGTCATGCCGGTAAATGGGTTTGGATGGCATAAAGAGCCGAAACCACCAACATCTGATCAGTTGGCTCAGATCACCAAACCATACTACTTACACATGATTGAACACTTTGGTGTTAATCGTTGCATGTTCGAAAGCAATTTTCCTGTAGACAAAGCGAGCTGTAGCTATGCAGTGCTGTGGAATTCGTTCAAGAAAATAGCGTCTGGATTCTCTGAAACAGAAAAGTCTGCTTTATTCAAGGACACTGCCGAGACGGTGTACTCAGTCGCTTAGTCTTCAACGGAGAATTCATACTCCGTCGTTGCATAGAAAGTTTCACCGGGATCAAGCACGCTATCTGGAAACGCACTGTGATTTAGTGAGTCTGGAAACTGCTGGGTTTCGAGACAGATAGCTTGGTGTTTGGAGTAATGGGTATTGTCCTTGCCCTTTGCATCCAATGTATTTGCGGTATATACCTGCATACAAGGCTGATTAGTTCTGACAGTTAGACACCTTCCTGAAATTGGATCTTTGAGAATAGCAGCGGTACGGAGATCAGAGCCATTTAGCACGTAATTGTGATCAATGCCGTTTGCTGATTGGACTTGTGGGTCCGTTGAGTCGAGTACATTTTGCTCGCCCAGACATTTAGATTGACGGAAATCAAAAGGTGTTCGAGCAACACTTTTGAATTCACCTCTCTGCGTTAAATCAGGGTTGGCAACAGTGTAGTGGTCAGCATTGACCCTTAGTTCATGGTTACGGATGGAACTTGCCTGTATACCTGAGAGATTGAAATAGTGGTGAGCTGTCATGCTTATCGGAGTCGGTCTGGTGGTGGTAGCCCAAAATTCCAATTTCAGAGTATTACTTTGTAGGCTGTAAAGAGCTTGTACTGAAAGTTCTCCGGGATAACCCTGATCGCCATCAGAACTGACTAATGAAAACTCAATCGCATCGGTTGTCTCCTCACTCTGCCACGTTCGATTGGCAAATCCTCTGTATCCACCGTGGATATGGTGCTTACCCATATTTGCCTCCAAAACGTACTTTTGGCCCTCAAGGGTGAACTCAGCATTGGTTATGCGGTTTGAATAACGACCTACTAGGCAATTGAAGAACGGATGCGGCTTAATGTAATCCTGAATTTCTGGACAGCCTAGAACAACATCTTTGAGTTTCCCTTGTCGATCAGGTACTAGAAGGTGAGTGAGTGTGGCGCCGTAGTCAATAAACGTTGCTTCGATACTCGATGAACGATCTCGTAGAACTCGCTTATTACCAATTCTTGATTTTTCGGTTTGGGCGTCCATCGCTTACGGAGTTGTGTGAATCGGAGGTGGAACTCTTGAGTTGCCTCTGTGAAGAATAGCAAACAGTTTAACTGGTAAACTGATAAGGAGTGGTGATCGTTCAGGACACAAGCTACTCAATAGCGACAATCAAGATGACTTGCGTTGATTTGAGTTTTGTCAGAGCAATAGAGTCTCTGTACTATCAATGGGTAGCTAGTTCGTGTGACAACAACCATCTATATGTACAGTATATTGACATAACAGCAGAATCATTTAGTATACTTATATCCATATATGTATCGCAAGGGAACTCGAGAGCACTAAGGATAGTGTCAATTTTTACGAGAAAATTCAGGATTAGATGTGATATGCGTAATAAACGAAAAACCGATGCTCTAATGAAAAACTTGGCAATGAAGAGACAGCTGTATGAAAATCTTGGATAACCCTACAAGGGAGGAGAATAGCCCTGTTCGGTTTGGGACTTATTTGGTCGATGATGCAATTTCGTTTTTGCAGAGGATCAAACACAAGGGAATTGCAGGTATAGCGACATCGCCGCCGTACAACAAAGCATTCAACGGCCGCGGCAAGAAACCAGGTTCGAATTGGAAGAACAGCAAACTAATGGCCGACAACTACTCACACTTTAACGACGACTTACCAGAAGATCAATATATCGCGTGGCAACGGTCGGTATTAGAAGCGGCATTGGATTGTGTGGGGGATTCTGGTGTTGTTCTTTACAACATGGGTCGTAAGATCAAGAATCTCCTTGAAGATAGACGTGAGCGCATCGTCGAAGGATTCCCAGTTCGGCAGGTTGTGATATGGAATCGTGGTAGTACCCACAATCAAGGAGGCAAAAGACCTACGATTCTCCCTCCGATTTACGAATTGATCTACATCATTGCAGGTCGAGAATGGCGCTTACCAGAGAAGTATCTTTCTGAATTTCGGCATTGGGGAGACGTATGGCGGATTACTCCAGAAATGAATAACCCACACCCTGCACCGTTCCCAGTTGAATTAGCACTACGAATGGCTAAGCTCGTTGATGGACCAATTGCCGACCCTTTTGCAGGTAGCGGAACCGTAGGTATAGCGGCTATGGAATTGGGATTGAAGTATTTGCTTAACGATATTTCTCCAGATTACAGAGACATGTTTCGACAAAGAAAGCGTGAATATAAGCAAGAAAAAAGTGGGCAATTGTGGAGTCCCTGATCATGCCCTACATGCGAGAAAGCAAGGCTAGGAACATTTATCTGGAAATCATTGATTTACTAGATGACAGGAAACTTTTGCCTCATGAATTCGTAGAAGTGATGATGACGGCGTACGAATCTCAGAAGAATTTGCCAGATAGATCTGTTCATGGTAGGTTTTTTGAGTATGTGGTTGGCGAGACATTGGCTCAAAATGGTGTAGAGCGTATGTACTATCAAGCTGAAGTACGTCATGTACCACTGTCTACTTTTGATTGGTTTCTATTCCACGAGACTCATCCTGTTTCGATTTCTTGTAAGACTAAGGCTCGTGATAGATGGAAGCAAGCGGCTCACGAGGCCATGGCGTTGAAACACGTATATGTTCAAGCTACTAATTACTTAGTGACGATTGAACGAGTGAGTGCGTCAGAAGATAAGAAGAGGCTTGCGCCTTTCACGATTGATCATTTCGTAGTGGCGAACAAACCAGAATATACCGAGGCGGTCATTAACATAACACGGAAACGCTATGAACAGGCTGTCGATCAATCTCCGATTCGAAATGGAGACTTGGTTTCTCCAGTGTGCATTGACTGAGAACTTGCGTAACTTTAAAGCTCTTGCTTCTGCGTTAGCAAAAACTAAGGTATCTACGTCCCAAACCCAAATCGTCATAGGATGACCTGGAGTTCAACAACGGCGTGTCCCGGACAAGTAGACTACCCCTTTGTATTGAGGACATTTACTTTAAGGATTACGACGCAACTTCCCTCTTGACCCATCGATTGCTCAAATCGGTGTTCTGCCCTGGTAGCTCAAAACTCTTGGGACGTGTATTGGGTACCATGGTCCGAGTGAACAGTCCGCCCTTTGTCCGAGTAGCCACGCTGGATATCTGATTTCAATGCGGTAATGAATAGGTCAGCTGGCATGCGCGTTCCCACACTCCAGTCAGGAACTCGCAGGGTATAGGCATCCTGGTAGGCCTCTAGATAAACCACTCCGCAGTTCATACGTATTTGGGTCGCATCGCTGTATTAATTTTGATCTGAAGCATAGGGACAAACGCACGAAATAAATGGAATTCGCTATGCCATGCATTCGCATCTGAGATCGTGGTACTCGTCTTCCGACGCGTTGGACTACCCTGCATCTTCATCTCTCGCATGAGTTCCTCGAACAGCGCTTCTGCGCGAATGCTCAGTGTCTCCTTCAGCAAGGTAACGAGTTCCTCATTGAAGATTCCCGCCAGCGGATCGGGCCGGCGTCGGCCCGTGGCTTCGTCCGGATGGAGGGAGGTCTAGGATCGGTCTCGATCCTATAGGCTGTGGCGCTATAGAAGCCAGCCTTTACGGCGGCCTTTTTTGTCTGCACTGCATGTAAAGTCTCACTTGTTGATCGGTAATGTGTTTGCCTGGCATAGATGTACTTCCTAGTGAGGAGGTCACACCTAAGCCCATTCCGTCACGATCATGTAGCGGGTTTTCGGCCTCACCGATTCTCATCTTGATTGTCTTTTTACAGGCTGGCCAACTCACTGAGTCCAGAGTGTATTGAACAAACCAGATCGTGGCATTTTCCATGAACGCTAAATTCTGCTCCAAGAGCTCAATGCGTTTCGCTTGGAGTCTCACCTTACGTTCTAATATACCTTGGTGAACTGAGCCATCGGCTCGTACTGACGAAGCCATTTATAGATCGACAGTGCACTGATACCGTAACGCTCCCTGACGGAGCGCACGGACCGTAGCTCGTTTTTGGCTTCACTAAGCACCGTTGCTCGGAAGTCTTCGCTATATTGTTTTCTCTTCAATCTGACATTATTCTTGAATCCGGAAAGTGTCGCGAAAATCGATACAAGACTACATATGTGCCGACACTTATCAACAGGCAATCAACTTCGTCTTCGCACTCTTCCCCTGGCGTATCGAATGCCTTTATATCGAGTTCTAAATTTGGAGGTTTATCTTTACGATGTCACCGAAGGCTTTCGAGGCGTGGAATGTCTGGATTTGGAGATACTTACACTCGTATGTAGCCAAGGTAACCTTCACCGACAATTAGCACTAAGTTCCTCAACGTATCTAACGGGAGATTCGTTCATTTTGATTATTCTCAAGTTCGAGGCGTGAGTTCACAAGAGGGTGCAACCATTCAGTTGTTCAGCCGAGAGTACGTGTTTCACGGTGAAGGAATGGGTGCACTGGTCAATATGACTGGAAATGCAGTACCTCCAAAACTCATCAAATACTTGGCATCTAGATCAATGAATATATGGAGTAAAGGTAAACCTAATCAAAGGGAAAACCAATATCGTGAGGAGTTCTAATGGATAGCAAATCCGTCTGTAGTAGATTGATTTATTCAGAGTCAGAGATTGAGGTTACAGAAATTATCCATGGAGACAAAGCGCTGTCTGATACACAAAATTGGTTTCCAGTGGATGATCGTGATTCGAATTTCAACGTAATAACCAACCAAGCCTCAGTCGGTAGCAAAGCTCTCACTGAACTATGCACGAACATGGTTGACGCAGTGTTATTGAAACATGCTTGGGAACGAGATATAAACCCAAGAGGGCCAAATGCCCCGACATCCATGATTGAAGCTGTAAAGGATCTAGTTCAACTAAATGGTGCTAGAAATGGCATATTGGCAGAAGTAGATGACCCGAAATACCTGAAGGAGTTTGCCGAGAGGAACCTAATAATCGGAGTGACAGGTGGTACTAAAAGATCGGATGCACTCTGCTTCACATTTGTGGACAATGGAGAAGGTCAACATGCCCATAACTTCAAAGACACCTTTCTTTCATTAAGTGCAGGCAACAAGTCTGACATCAAATTTGTACAGGGTAAATACAATATGGGATCATCAGGAGTTATGTCATATTGTGGTCGTTGTTGGTATAAGTTAATAGTCTCTAGGAGGTGGGACCACACAGGTGATTGGGGATGGACATTGATGCGTCGAAGACCTAACGAAGGAAAACCTGTAGCAGAGTATTTCACGTATATGAAGAAAATTCCCACATTCAAGGAAGAAAATCTATTTCCCTTGAAAATGCAAAATGGAACCAAAGACGAGCTTGTTAGCCTAAATACAGGTACAGTGATCAAGCTATATCAATATCATATGGAATCAAACGCTACATTTAGTAAAATCAGAGACTCACTCAATGAAAACTTGATATCTACTATTTTACCTATCAAATTTATTGATTACCGTGTTAAGCCCGAACGAAAGAAGGGTAAAAGAAGAGCACTCGGAATAGATGAAAAACCTCTAAATGGATTGGAGTTCTCACTTCGGAACGAGGGGGAGAGTGGTCTAGACATGTTGGAAGATGGAACAGTTGAATCTGGTAAATTAGAACACATAGGAAATATAGATGACCCCCTGTTAGGAACCGTAAGGATTAACGCGATGATCTTTATGAAAGGAATGCCACGATGGCTTAAACAAAAGACTCAGAGGGTTTATCACAGCGTAAACGGTCAGGTGCAGTACAAACAGACTCGCGGCTTCCTATCTCAGACTTGCAAGTTACCTGTATTGAAGGATCTTTTGGTATTAATTGTGGATGCCAGCGATTTAACTGAAGAAGCGCACAACGAAGTGTGGAAAGGTGACCGGGAGAACATCAGGCGAACTGAATTTGGCCAGCGCTACCTCTCAAAGATCACTGATGTCATCAGTGATTCCCAGTCCTTGAAGGAACTTCAACTACGAGTAGCTGAAGAAGAAACAAGAAATGTCATTCAGAAGCAACCCATTCACTTATTCCAAAGTATGGTGAGAAAAGATCCTAGTATCGCTCAATTGCTACCTGGTGGGGAGCAGATTTCAATTTCTAAGCCAAAAATTCCAGATGAAAAACCATGGATTGGCAAATATAGCCCCTCGTTTTTGGAGATACGAGGTAAAAAGATGAGAGAAGAGGGTGCAAAAATCTCAATTGAGGGCCGTCGAGTGGTGTCTTTCGATACTGATGTTGTCAATGATTACCTTGTCCGCGCAGACAATCGTGGAGAGGTCTTCATCGATGGACTGGATGGCAAATTATCATGGTCTTCTACGTTGAAAAATGGAAGACTAACAGTAAATTTCACTGTAGTACCTGATAAGGTCAGAGTGCATGACAGACTCGATATATTGGTGCATCTATTCGACAACTCAATGCCACAAGAGGTTAGTGCCAGCTTTCTTCTTGAAGTCGTGACAGATCGTCAAACCACACCTCCGGGCCCACCACCCGGCCCGCCTAAACCCAAGACGCCTAAGGACATTGATGATAAGTCTCTTCCAAAGAATATGTGGATAACCGAAGACGGTCGACGAATTGAGGATATGGAAACTAAGAAATGGCCAGATGGTTTCAATGCACTAGACGGTGGTTACATCACTGATTTGAATGAAGGGGTGATCTACTACATTAATTACGACAACGTTCATCTACAACGATTCCTTCGGGTCGAGCAAGATTCTATAAAGAAAAAGGCTATAACTGAACAGTTTCGATTGGGTATGTTGGTTCTCATGATGGGATTTGAACATGCATATGAGAGCCTCGACAACACTAAGAAGAATAGCTTTATGGACTATAAAGACGACATTCGTAAGCTGAGTGCGCGAGGCGCTGCGACGGTTGTGCTATCCGTTGCAAAGACTATCCCAGAAATCGTCAATCCGTTTGCAGTCGCCGCAATGGATGATGATTGAAAAAAGTTCCATTACTTCTGGTTTCTACCTAAAGAGTATTTGCTTCTTTCTATGCTCGATTGACTTCGTTGAGGCATGTTAACTGGTGACAAAGATACGTAGTCTTTGTGGTCTTCGGCTGAACTTCTGGGCTTGTTTGTGAAACAAGGATTATGTCATAAAGAAAACCAAGCAATGATGACCTTCGAGCTACAGTGGTTGGTGAGGTCACAAATGGAGACTAGGTCAATCTAACTCTATCACTGAGAATCTATAGGGAACTCAAACCTCTACTCCTGTAGCAGGAAAGATGATTCATCCTAGGATGGACTAGAGTTCAACAACGGCGTGTCCCGGACAAGTAGGCTGTCCCTTTGTATTGAGGACATTGACTCTAAGAGTAACGACAGTCCTTCCATCCTCTTCGCTTCGCTCGGTCACTTCACCAACGACTGTGAGCACATCGTCCTTCTGATTGATGGCACGATATTGGCAACCTACTTCTCGCACGACACCTTCGTCTCCTATCCAATCGTGTAGAGCATTGACGATGTACGCGTAACGAAGATTTCCCATTCCGAACGCGCCTTCGTCGTTCCCTGCTCGACGACCAGCTTCATCGTCCATGTGGAATGGCACAAATTCCTCGTTTACGGCAGCATACCTATTCCACTCCGCGAAGCTGGTTTTTCGCGACCATTCTGGTAGCGTTGTTCCAACTCTTACATCCTTAGCAGTAACTGCCATAAGTTCTCCTAGTAGCGTATGCTTGTTGAAATCCGGGTTCGGACCAACTCTTGTTTTTGATTCTTCCACTCAATTTCCGATCGTACGTATAGAGTGAGCCCAAGGCGGCCTTCTTTTTCGTGCCAATCTAATAATCTGGATCTGGCGGTGATTACGTCCCCTGGGCGCATCGGGACACCGTAGCGATCAGTTTGTCCACCATTCATGCCAGTCATAGGTTTGCCATCAGGTTTTCGTCCGACTAGACCGGGTCTGGGAGTTCCTCTTGGCGCTTCCAAACTCCAGGCGAAGGGGTTGAAATCAGGTGGCGCAATTATGTCTCCCCAGCGAGTTCCTTTGGCAAACTCAGCATCCCAGTAAATACGAGGAGGTTTCTTAGGATAATAAGTTGCCATAGCCCATCTTCGGATGTCGGTTTCCGTGATTGGATATGAGGTTTGGCCGGAAACCCAAACACCTTTTGCTTCGAGCATTTCGTTGGTGACGTAGGTTAGAGCGTCCATTTTTTTGGCTTGTGAAATAGGGTTCGTCGAGAGAGACGTTAAAAGCTAGAAAACAGTTTAGCCGTTATTTCGAATTGAAGGGGCATTTCCAACATCGTCGACAATTTGGATTTTTTGTAAGAAAGTCACAGTGAGTATGCCTCAGTAAGTGTCAATTTCGATTACTCTTTCAATCTCCTGATCGTAGACAAAAACATAAGGAACATCATGGCAGATAAGAAATTGGAAGGTAAAGTGGCGTGGGTGACAGGATCATCGCGTGGAATCGGACGAGTGGTAGCGCAACACCTTGCAGATTTGGGTGCGAGAGTTGCAGTGCATGGCACTACGCCAGTTTCCACCAAAGCGTTTAATGAAGCACCCTCTTTAGCTTCAGTGGCTGAGGAAATCGCTGAAAGTTCAGGATCTGAAATCATCGCTGTGCACGGCGACTTGACTGACGAATCCGTGGTATCGGCGAATTACCAAGAAATTGTCGAGAAACTCGGACCAGTAGACATATTGATCAATAACGCTGGGGGAGATATTGGCTCCACTGGGACATCGGGTCCAAACGCCGGTAAACCAATCGTCAATGATGCGATCGAAGTGTCCTTGGAAGATGTTCGCACGATTATTGACAGAAACCTCACCACCTGTATATTAGTGTGCAAGGCAGCCGTTCCAAGCATGATGGAGAGAAATCAAGGATGGGTGGTTACTATTGGGAGTATTGCGGGATTATCGGGGCACCGATCGGAAGTTGCTTACGGCACAGCAAAGGCTGCTGTTCATGAATACACGAAGTGTCTCGCAGCACAGATGAGACCATATGGTGTCTATGCAAACGTCATTGCGCCAGGCGAAATCATTACACCTAGATTTGTCGCGAGTCGACCCACTACTGATGAGCGCAAAGTGACTGAAGGATCACTGACCCGGTACGGTTGGCCAATTGAAGTTGCTAAAGCAGTGGAGTTTTTTGTGACTGCTGATTCTTCTTACGTTTCAGGTCAGATACTTCGGGTCGATGGTGGGGCGCAACTATTTCCAGCTTGAGCGCTACTCTATATGATCAATGTAGACCGTTCAATAGAACGGGTTCCGTATTACCTGAAGCTGCGCTTTCAATCGCGGCGAAGACCATGCCTAGGCTCTTGGCGTTATCCACCGAATTAGTCATTGGTTGCTCTCCTGAGTCAAGCGCATTGATCATGTCATTCAGACATCCGGGATGTCCAGATGGACCGTCCATTTTTGAGTCTGACAAAACCCTGCGTGTCGGGCGTATAAACCCTTGTGCTGAATCGACTATTTCCGCATACGGCGGATTGGCTCCATCCCAGATCACGGTTCCTTTGTCACCCACAAAACGCCAACTCGATTCCCAAGTGGTATTGGCTCCTTCTGCGGTCCACGATCCTCGGTAACAGAATGGAACGCCTCCTTGCATTTCAAAGATGCAAATTGCCGAAGCATTTCCTTCGT
>MKWU01005108.1_pt1 | contig 14605 bp, 12 predicted proteins | sample 809101 | NCBI WGS metagenome assembly MKWU01 (sample SAMN05860141, study PRJNA318959) | sponge metagenome | host: Aplysina aerophoba | place: Slovenia: Piran, Adriatic Sea, Gulf of Piran | collected 2013-05-07 | reverse complement strand
AGCGCGCCGGCAAACACGTTGCCAACAGAGGACGCCGTGAAGTAGATCTCAACTCCAGTCTCGGGCCGCCGGAAATGGCCGGTTTTGAGGCGCCCACAAATGGCCGGTTTTGACCCGTCCATTGAGGACGTTGCACGACGGGCAGCAGGCCAGATCCATCATGCGACCTTGAAAGAGACCTTGTCGTACACCTCGCCTTTCGGCCGTATCAGCATGAGCTTGTCGCCGACCAACGTATGGAGTGTGAAATGGCGAGTCGCTGACGCCGAGTCCGTGTACACGTCGTCGATCGAGATGCTGTTCCACACCGGGTGCACGGCCGCACGCGCCGACCCGCGTCCCATCCGGCGCACGATGCCGATAGAGACGTTCGCTTCGTCACCACTCGCCGGAGCATTCGGCAGCCGGGTAGCGCCCGACCATCCGGCGAGTACGGACTTCAGGTACTTCTGGGCTGACATATCCCCGAGTGACACGGCCGCCTTGCCGCTGGCGTCGATGACACGATCGCGAAACGTGGTGGCCGAAAGGCGGTAGGCATCGGGCGGAACGACCACCATCAGATCGGATAGCTCCTCGCTGTACTTCGATCCGGCGAACGCCGTGATCGTGCTCAGATAGCTATCCCACGTCACCACGTCGGTCGGGGCGGTCGGCGTGTCCAGTTGCGCCAGCAGGCCCATGATGTTGGGGGCCGTGCCGTTGCCGTTCAGACACTGGCCATCGTAAGCATCGACGTAAGCGCCTTGCAGGTTCGCGCGCAGTGCCGACTCGAATCGCGGTTGGCCAACCTGCGCGATGTCTTCCATCGTCAGACTGAGGCGGGCGCTGATGGATCTCGGGTTCGCGGATACCGGCGTGAGCGCCCCGGCCGTACTCGACTGCGCCGCTCCCTTTACGCGAGCGCCCGCGGTCGCTGGCGTCGAAATGGCCATCTCGCTCCATGTCCCGGTGCCAACCTGCGGCATCGCGATCCCGAGCTTGCTGGCGATGCTGCCGTCGAAGATCCACGGCGTGATCGGTCCGACGTTCAGGCCGGCCCCGCTGCCGGCCGCCGGACTCGGCGTGACGGCGTCCGCATGGGTTTCCGGCCGGTCCGCCTCGAACAAATCGAGCGGGATCCCGCCGTCTTCGCATCCGCACGCGGATTGATACTCGGCCAGCTCGCCGGCCGGCAATCGACCTTGCAGCCGCGCCAGCAGGTACCCGCCGAGCGACGCCTTGCGGCGCAGTTCGATCCGCTGACGATCTTCGGCGTCGAGCGTCTCCGTGGCGTGCACCTCGACCTTGTCGCCCTGCGCCGCCTCTGCGGTCAGGGCCGCGCGTAGCTGCCGCTCCGTGTCGCTGTACGCGACCGTGAGCCCGTCAAGCTCGGTCCGCTGATCGTCGGTCAGAGTGTCGAGCCCGGCGAGTTCGTTGAGGCGGCTTCGCTCCGTGGATGCCTTGATCTGGAGTCGTTGCGATTCGGTCATCTGGTCCCCTGTAGCGCGTCTACGATGGTGCGCTTGGCGTCTTCGATCTGGCGTTCGTCCGCGCCCAGGAACTCCCGACGGGTGCGCTGGTGAGTCCGAGCGACGACGGTGTTTCGTGCTCCGGTGGGAGCGATGGTGAAGCCGCGATCGTCCACCTCGGCCTTTAGGCTCGCCAGCATCGCGCCGGAGTCGTGCAGGCGGGAAACGGTGCCGTCCACCTTGCGGCGCAGGGCGCGGCCTGCCACGTCGCGGCCGGAGCGGGTGCGGCTGGCGATCTCGCGGGTCCAGTCGCCGGCGATCGAGTCGAGAGTCGAGCGGAGATCGCCAGGTAGATCGAGCGGGCCGGAGTCTCTGACGTTGACGTTGACGCGCAGCACAGCTACCTCCTCGGTCGTCAGGTCGCTGTGCCGTAAGGTGCGGCCCGACCACATGCGGGCCGGGCCGCGGAGTCGTCGCCGGTGCCGTTCAGGGTCCCGACGAGACGATGATGCACGAGGCGGAAAGCGAAAGCAAGGCGAAATCAGTGTTCGGATGTGTCGCGACGGTCGGCGTACTCCACCATCCGAAGCAGGATCCTCATCTCCCGGTCATCGGCCGGCCTCCGATTCCACCATCCCGCACCCTGGTCTTGACGGCGGCACCACCGGATAGCGTGGAGTCGCCAACTCCACCGTGTCCCCCTCGGATAGCGCGCGAGTCGCCGCCGCAGGTCTTCAATCACTCCAACCTCCGTGATCACGTGCTGTGACCCTGCGTGATGTGATCCCCTAAAGGGGGGGATCACATCACACACAGCCCGTCTTGTGATCACAGGATCACATCACACACAGGTTTCTCCCGGCTTACACGGAATCGCACGCGCCGCCTCGAACGCCTCCACCATCAGCCGGTACGACGCGCTGTGCCGGTTCGAGGGGTCCAGTCCCAGCGCGCGCGCTGTCGCCGCCTTCGTCGTTCTCGGATGCGCCTGCACGAATGCGGCGACCCGCTCGGCCAGACCTTCGACCTTCGACGGCTTCAGCTTCGTACCGCCTTGCTGGACGCCGGGACCGTAGCCGTAGGTGTTCACGTCGTTCCACTCCAGATAGATCCGCTCGCCGTAGACCAGATCGTCTACGCGAGACTTGCCGACCGTGATCACGCGGTCGCCGTCGGCACCGCCCTTGACGCGGTCGAAGTCCAGCGCGATATCTAACGAGTCGTACCACGCCGACGATCCGTATCCCTTCGTCACGGAGTCCGACTGCACGCGTTCCCGCTCCCGGTGCTGGTGGTGCAGGCCGACCGTGGCGCACGGTAGGTCCATCGGTAGCCACGTCTCGCACGCCGACCAAACGCTGTCGAAGTCTTCGCGGTCGACGCCGCGCATCACAAGACGGCGCAGCGGGTCGATGATCAGCAGCGCGATCGACCACGCGTCGATGGCCTCGTGCAGCATCGGCAGGTCGATGTCGTTGATGCCGATGACGTGGATCCGGTCAGGGTCGATCTCGCGTTCGACTCCCCACGTCCCAGCCGGGACGTCCGTCCACGGTACCGGAGGCTCGAACCTGGCCATGCGCTGCGCCACGCGCGCGGGTGGTTCGTCGGTCAGAATCAGGACGCCGCCGGGCAGGTCCGAGTAGTCGAGATCGCCGGCCGCGCCCAGGTAGTGATTGCCGGCGCTGCACGCTGCCGCGATCTGGTACTGCAGCGTGGATTTCCCGGTTCCGCCCCGGCCGCTGAAGATGGTCCGGTGGCCTGTGCGGACGAACGGACAATCGGACACCCGCTCGGGTGGTGGTGCCGGCGTGATGGCGGAGAGGCGGGTGTCTCCGAGAAAGGCTAGACGGTCGGTCGGGGTCGGCGGGTCGGCGGGTCCACTCATGACGACTCCTCTCTCCGGTGCCGAACACGGCACACGGAACGATGCGAGTCGTCAGGTCTCACTCTCGACAAGCTCACTCCTCAAGGATGGGACCGACCGAATGGCCATCAGCCGGCCCCGATGAGAGAGTGAGTGCGTCTAGTCTAGCAGCCGCCGCAAACCGTTGCAACCGCTTGACTTAGCAGGTATGGGTAGATACAAGAATGGCCTGCGCGATGCAGGCCATTCGTCCACGAGGAGAGAGGGTTACGCGGCGAGACAGTACGCGGCCCAGGCCGCCATCAGCTGCACGCGCTGTTCGAGGAGATCGTCGGCGTCCCGTGCGTAAGCAGCCTCAGTCTTCGTGTGGATGACGTGCGAGAGTGCAATTTCCGCGGCCTCACGCGGGTAGTCGGCTTGCTTGCCGGCCCAGCCGCGGAAACTCGATCTGAAGCCGTGCGGAACAGCATCGACGTCGGCAGCCGCAAGCACCCGCTGCAGGGATTCGGCCGCCAGCGGACCGCGTGCACGCGGCGACGGGAACACGTAGGTGTTGGACTCGCCGCGCATGGCCTCGATCACGGTCACGGCCTCGTCGGAGAGAGGTACGACGTGCGGCCGGTCGGCTTTCATCCGGTCGGCGGAGAGGCGGATCACCTTGGCGTCGATGTCAACCTCAGACCACTGCAGGCCGCGCACTTCGGCCGACCGCAGCGCGGTCAACACGAGAAGCCTGCACGCGGCGGTTGCGGCGTCGGGTGCACCCGCGTTCACGATGCGCTGGTACGCGGCCGGCACCTCCTCGAACGGCAGGGACTTGTGATTTTCGATCTGGCGCTTCCCGACCAACTCGCCGTCGATCTCGCCGTTCTCGGCGAGGTTCTTCTCGACGTGGTTCCGCGCCAGCGCTGCACCGAGTACGGACTTGATGCAACCTCGGACGCGGCGACCCTGCGCACCCGGCCACAACGGTTGCACGGCGTCGAGGATGTCATCGCGGGAGACCCTGTTTACCGGTTTCGACCCGATGCGCGGCAGCACGTGCTTTGCCAGCGCAGACCACCACAGCTTGGCCGATGCCGGGCTCCACTCGCTGGCGTCGTTCTTCGCGGTCCACCAGCGCTTGGCCGTCGCCTCGAACGTCGGCACCCGATGCGCTGCCGTCCGCTGGAACGGGTTTTCACCTCGGCCAGCCGCTAGCCAGTTCGAGTACGCCTGCTGGCGCGCCTGCTTCAAGGTGATGTGCTGGCACGACCCGAGACCGCGCACGACCCGCTGATCCTTGCCGCGACCCTCCCCGACGATCCGCAACCGCTGGATCCAACTGCGGCTGATGCTGCCGCCGTCGCCGGGCTTCACCCAGACCGCGAGTCCGAGTCCGTCGGTGTAGCGGGTCGGCTTCCCGCCGCGCGGCTTCAGGGTCGTGATCTGTCGCTGTGTGAGTCTTCCCATTCCGATCCTCCTGGAAATGAGTCTACCCCACGTTATCCCGACCAGCAAGCAGAATCGCACGTTGCCAGCGTTGGCCAGATCCGGGTTTATATCCCCCCATACCTCACAGGTCAAAGGGTTTACGGTTCCTTAGCCCCCTGTCAGGATTGGCCTATGTGGAAGATACAGGAGATGAAGTGGATCTTCCACACCATCCCGCAGCCGGGCGAGTTCGGCAACGAGACCTGGGGCAACGAGTCGTGGAAGTGGTCGGGCGGGGCCAACGTCTGGTCGAACATGAGCTACGACCCGGAGCTCGGGTACGTCTACCTGCCGGTCGGCTCGCCGGTGACCGATTACTACGGCGGGCATCGCCCCGGCGACAACCTGTTCGCCAACTCGCTGGTCTGCCTCGACGCCGAGACCGGCGAGCGGGTCTGGCACTTCCAGTTCGTGCACCATGCGGTGTGGGACTACGACCTGCCGGCGGCGCCGAACCTGATCGACATCACCGTCGGCGGACGGCCCATCGAGGCGGTCGCGCAGATCACCAAGCAGGGGTTCACGTTCGTCTTCGACCGGGCGACCGGCGAGCCGGTCTGGCCCATCGAGGAACGTCCGGTCCCCCCGTCGACGGTGCCGGGCGAGCGCACCTCCCCCACGCAGCCGTACCCGACGAAGCCGCCGCTGTACCTGACCAACGGGTCGCTCGAAGAGGACCTGATCGACTTCACCGACGAGCTGCGGGCCGAGGCGCTGGAGATCTACCGGCAGCACACCGCCGGGCCGCTCTACACGCCGCCGGCGCTGGGCGGCAACATCGTCCGGCCGGGCTGGAGCGGGGGCGCCAACTGGTGGGGCGCCGCCTTCGATCCGCAGACCGGGCGGCTCTACGTGCCGAGCTGGGCGCACTTCTCGTTCGTCGTGCTGGAAGCCGGCGACCCGGCGAACTCGGACCTGACGATCCGGCCGCAGGTGAGCAACCTGCCCGGCCCGCGGGGACTCCCGCTCTTCAAGCCGCCCTACTCGCAGCTCGCGGCGCTGGACATGAACGCGGGCGAGAAGCTGTGGAGCGTGCCGCTCGGCGACGGCCCGCGGGACCACGAAGCGCTGCGGGGCATGGACCTCCCCCCGCTCGGCAACTACGAGAAGGGCGGCGGCCCGCTGCTGACTAAGACGCTGCTCTTCATCGGCCAGGGCATCGAATCGAACACGCTGCGCGCGTTCGACAAGGACACCGGCTACGAGCTGTTCGAGATGGAGCTGCCCGCCCGGTCGTCGTCCGCGCCGATCAGCTACCTGGCGGACGGGAAGCAGTACATCGTCCTGGCCGTCGGCGGCGGAGCGGACCGCGAGCAGCTCGTCGCGCTGGCACTGCCGTAGTCGATCCAGTCACGAGCGGGGGCGGAGAAACGTGCGCCTGCACGGCAGCCATGGGTTATCCTTACGACAGCGACTCAAGTAAGGCGCCTCTCGGGGCGGGGGTATGCAAGGCGACGTGCGAGCGAGAGGGCGGCCTGCAGGAGAAAGGACGTTCCGGATGATCGAGTCGTCGATCACGACGAAGGGTCAAACCACGCTGCCCAAACCGGTGCGGGACGCACTCGGCGTACAGCCCGGCGACCGTGTACGCTACCTGATCCTCGACGACGACGTGCGCATCCTGCCCGTGCGATCCATCAACCGGCTGTTCGGCGCGCTGAAAGCCGATGGCCCTCCCGCCACGCTCGACGACATGCAACGCGCCATCGCCGAGGGGGCTACCGAGTCGTGATCGCGCTACAGAACTGATATTTACGTAACCTGTTGACATAAAAGTTGGTTACTGAAATACAGAAACCGCGTTTACCACGTGCGTTACCACGACGTGAGGATCGCCGAGTTGAGGTCCACGTCAGTCCCGGGTCGTAACCGTTCGGTCATACCGGTATGGCGGATCGACAACTGGGCGGTCGACGCGTGAACCCGCCCAGCGGAGAGAGCGCGGGCGAGCTGAAGTGGGCGGAGCCAGGAAGCGCGCCGTGCGGCGAAGAACGCCCTGTCCCCGCAGGCCGAGCTGGTCAGTCTGCGCGGATTCCTCCGGACGCCGCCGGCGAGTCTGGCTGGGCCAGCCGCATGTCCATACCGGCTTGCCCGAACGCTTACCCCGGGTCCGTAAGCGTTCGGCCAACCCGGTATGGACGTGGGAGCGGGCCAACCGGACGCTGGCGTTGTCGACGGCCAGCACCGGTCGATGTCCCCTGCGCAGGGAGGGCGCCCGGACCGGATCGGCTCGCTGTTCGACGGTGCTTGCCCGACTGCCGCAAAGCCGGTTACCGGCAGGGCCGAACGCTTACCCCGGGTCGCGGGTCCCCGGGTCCCGGGTCCCAGGGTCCACACACGAGAGCAAGGAGGTGCAGAACAAGGCGACTCAGAAAGGCTTGACAATCGGGAGGCGTCCACACACGTCCACACATGACAGGCCGGAGAGGTCGAAGTGGAAATGGGACCGATTGAGATCATCGTCCTCGTTTTGATCGCCGGCCTTGGTGGCGCGCTAGCCCCCGCACTTACACGTCTATTCCTGGCGGCTGTGAGGTGGGCGGCCGCACGGCGAGCGCTGCTTCCGTGGGTCGCGCTCGGGCTTGCGGGAGCGGTGGCTCTTGGCGGTACGTATCTGCTGCTTCAAGATATAGGCGAAGCATTGCTCAGATCACAGCGGGAGCGTGCAGACTTGCGACGACAGGTTCAGGATGTTGTTGCACGTGTCGAAGTCGTGGACGGCAGATTTGACAATCTGGAGCTGGAAGTGACCGGGATCGGCGGCTTGTGCCGCGCCACGGCCGAACCGCCGCCGCCATGCGGACCTGGTTGGATAGACCGGGATGTAGTGATTGAAACGATAGTCGATGATACCTGCTGGAAGTGGCGTCTGTGCATTCGCGCAGGGGAGTAGCTTTCGCCAGTGGGGCTTGGTTGATGGTCGCGCCCTGCCGGTCGCCCGCGATACAATCCCCTGATGACTGGTCGAGACGCCGCCGGTGCCGCAACCACCCAGTAAAACGACGCCGCCGTACGCCACGCCGACGCCATCAAGCGCCTGGAGAAGTACGGCAGGGTTATCAAGCGCGTCACGTCGACGACCCGCCCCATGAGGAAATGGAACCTCTCCCAGAGCGAGAATCTGTGCTACGAGGGGCGGCATCCTGTGCGACGATGATTCGTGTGGCAGCGGCGGCTTTGCCGATCACATCCTTCATGTGGCCAACATTCGAACAGCTCGCCGCCGCGATCAAGGATCGGGACGAGAGCGCCGCAGCGCGAGATGCGGCCGGAGTCCGACCTGCCGTCAGCAAATGTCGAGACCTACACGCTCGTCGGTCTGAGTTCTCCACCCGGCAGGGCCGGGACCAGGGCCGCGTCCCCGGGTCCGCGGGTCCGGTTACCCGGGTCGCTACGGGCGGATCTACAGGGTCGACTTCGGCAGTAGCCCCCACCGGAAGCCGTGTGGTCAAGCACCGTCCCCGCGACCTCTACGCGTTCAGCCCGTCGCGCGCCTCGATTGTCTTCGCTGCGCCCCTGCGACGCTCCTTTCTGCGCATCCCCGTCTCATGGTTTGACCCGGACACCACTGGTCGCCCTGCTGCTCGTTCGATCGCCAGCGCGCCGACCGGTGGCTGCGCCACGGTCACCGATGCCGCGCACCCCCAAGACCACCGTCACCGGGCGGGCTGTTTCGCGAGCGACGAGGACGACGACGACGGCGTCGGCGGCGGGTTCCGCCCGCCGCCGACGACCGCGGCAGATGGGGCGCTCGTAAAGATCCTATTGAACGTGGAGACTAGCTCCTCCCTAGACTTTTGTATTTGCGTTATTAGCACCTCGCTCTCCTTTTGGGCCTCAGCACGCCGTGTGCGCAGATTCTGATATTGCCTAGTCAGCTTGGCTTCTTCCAGCAGTATACTCAAACCGCTTGAGACGATAAGGAGCTCTTCGAAATTGAACCCAAAGTTAGTGTAGCCAAAGACAACTCGAATAGTCGGCTCCAGCACAATAAGTGATGCACCCGTTAAACTGGCCGCTAGCGCACGTTCGAAATAGCCCTCGCTGCTACCAGATTGAACCATTTTCTTGCAGCACCCGAGAATCAGCCGCGCTACGACTGCGCTAGCAGCTAACGCAACGATAACAACGAAAGGTTGCTCATGCGTTGCGTCCCAAAAGAACCAACGGTATATTGTATAAGTGGCATCGAATACTGCCAACCATAGAACTAGAGTCGTCAACTTGGTGACCAAACTAGCGAGTTTACCGACAGAGCCTTGGTTAGTGTTCATGGTTGCCTCTCCTTTGGTATACGCCACCTGACCCGGGCATCTTGCACAGTACGACTCGCCTCTGTCAAGTAGACACGAGAACGCTTCCCCAGGGAGGTCAAGAGACTCTTCAACAAGGTGCGCTCGACGTGGCGAGCGCACCGGCACCCTGAGGTTGACCCGGCTATGCAAAGCTCCGCATAGTCGGGGCAACTCCACCCGGAGCGGGTGGAGGCGTATCGACGCGCTGCCGGGCGACTGGTGGAGCGTGCAGACATCACACTTGGCTGGTAGCGGCAAGATGAAAAGGACTTTTTACCAAGGGTGCGGGTGCAGCTGCTGGGCGACCAGGTGGTCGGCGCTACGCGCTGGCCCCCTCTGGTTCCTGCTTGCCGCCGTCGTCGCCGCGCTGATGGTGGCGTGTGCGAACGTATCGAGGTAAGGACACTGCCCTAAACTAGTTGTCCATCTACGGGTTTTCTGGTCATACTGGAGGTGTGAAGCGCGACATTGAGCTGGAAGCGACCCTTGTTGCGAAGTATGCCGCCGTGGCGCCCGTGTTGGACGAGCGCAGTCGCCGCCGGTGGGCGGCTGCCGAGTCGCTCGCTATCGGCTACGGCGGCGACGCTGTGGTTTCGTCGGCCACCGGTCTGGCTCGGGGGACGATTCGCAAGGGACGCCGGGAGATTTCCCGCGACGAGGCGCCGACGGACCGCATCCGACGCCCTGGAGGCGGAAGGCCTCGCATTCAGCAGGACCAACCCGGCATCCAGGCCGCGCTCGAAGCCTTGGTGGATCCGCTGACGCGCGGAGACCCGACCTCGCCGCTGCGCTGGACGTGCAAGAGTCGCGCAAAGCTGGCGGCGGCGCTGAGCGAGCAGGGGTGGCGGGTGAGTTCGACCACTGTGGGCCGGTTGCTGCACCGCTTGGGCTACCGGCTGCAATCGCCGCGCAAACGACAGGAAGGCGCGACGCATCCGGACCGCAACGCGCAGTTCGAGCACATCAACCGGACTGCCGACGAGCATCTGACCGCTGGCGAGCCAGTGATCTCGGTCGACACGAAGAAGAAAGAGCTGGTCGGGAACTTCAAGAACGGCGGGCGGGAATGGCAGCCGAAGGGCACGCCGCCAGCGGTGCTGGTGCATGATTTCCCGACCGACGCCGAGGGCAAGGCGATTCCGTACGGCGTCTACGACATGGCGCGCAACGAAGCCTTTGTGAGCGTGGGTTGGGACCACGACACACCGGCGTTCGCGGTGGCGTCGATTCGTCAATGGTGGCGCCAGATGGGCAGGGGCGCCTACCCCGAGGCCACGACCTTGTTCATCACGGCCGATGCGGGCGGGAGCAACGGGTATCGGTCTCACGCCTGGAAGCACGAGCTTCAACAGTTGGCCGACGAGACCGGACTGACCATCGCGGTGAGTCATTTTCCACCGGGCACCAGCAAATGGAACAAGATCGAGCACCGGCTCTTCTGTCACATCACGGCGAACTGGCGCGGCACGCCGCTGACGACGTATGAGACCATCGTCGACCGCATCGGGCACGTCCGGACGGCAACTGGGCTCCAGGTCCGGGCCGAACTCGACGTTGGGGAGTATCACACGGGCGTCACGGTGACCAAGGAACAGATGGACGCGCTCGCGCTGGTCCGCGATGAGTTTCACGGGGAATGGAATTACAAACTGTTACCCCGATCAAGTTGATAACTTTGTAGTAGAGTCGAGGGGAGGCGCGTAACCGGTAGGGCTCGGTGGCTCGTCCGGCGCTTTCGCGGCCGGGCCGCAGTCCGAAGCCCGTAGGCACGTTTCCTCCCCCCGCTCTCCGAACCCGGCGTGCCGATTGCCGGCACCTTATGTGTTCGACAACATAAGGTGCCTTATGTTGTGATCTCGGTTATGTGGCGAGGTTGTCCCAACCGGTTGGAAAACAGCGTGGCAGCGGACAACTTCACAACATAAAACGAATCTGGCATGGTGGTCTCCTTTCAAGGAGGTTCACACCATGTTCGAGACGCTTTTTACGTATCCTGCTGTCCTTCGCCGTCACAAAGAGGGTCCTCTCGCCGTAGAACGAGCCCGGTATCTAACGGATCTGGCCGCACAATCTGTCCCGCGGACCACACTCTTGATGAAAGCTTCGTATTGTCGGCGAGTGGCCGTTGAGCTTCAACGATGGCCTTCCGACCGGTGCTTTGACAAAAACGAGGTGGAAGAGATGGCTTCCGGATACTCCGCCGACGGCCCCAGCTCGTCAAACAGGCGACAGCACGCCAAAGAACACTTCCGGTCTGTAGCGACCGATTTCCTGCGGAGTCTTGGCCGCCTGCGTCCCCCTCCTACGCCCTTACCGGATCAGTACGACGCGATGTTATCCGAATTCATCGCCCTGCAACAGGAGGGGAAGTGGCTGTCCGAACTCACCCGCCGGACAGCACGATGGCAGCTCACGGTTTTTCTTGACCATCTTGAGCGGCGCGGCATGGCCCTCGCGGATGTCGAAGCCACCGATATCGACGCGTTCTACGAGCACATGGCGTTGCGGTGGGGCCGGACATCACTGCACCGTTCCGCTACGGTTGTCCGCGCATGGTTGAGATACTGCGAGACGAAAGGCTATGCACGGCTCGGTCTCGCCGACGCCATCTTGTTGCCCCGCATATATCGTGACGAGGCGCTCCCAATGGGGCCGACATGGGACAGCGTCGGTCGCATGCTCGCCGCCACCAGTGGCGATGATCCGGTGTCGATCAGGAGCCACGCGATCATCCTGCTGTTGGCGGTGTACGGACTACGCTCCGGCGAAGTGCGGCATTTGCGCCTCGACGACGTCGACTGGCCGCACAATCGGATCCGTTTCGTTCGGTCCAAAAGCCGCCGCCGGGAAGAGGTCCCCCTCGAGGCCCGTGTCGGCAATGCTATCGCCCGCTACCTGCATGATGTCAGACCCCAGACGTCAAGCCGGTTCGTGTTCCTGAGGCTGCGGGCTCCATACGGGCCTCTGTCGCCGGGCGGCCTTTACTACATCGTCATGAAGTACCTTCTCGAAAACGAGCGGCCAAGAAAAGGGTGCGGTCCGCACGGCCTGCGGCACGCCTGTGCTCGGCATCTCCTCGAGTCGGGTAAGAGCTTCAAGGAAGTCGGCGATCATCTCGGGCATCGCAGTCCCGATACGACCCGGATCTACGCAAAGGTCAACCTGAACATGCTGCGGCAAGTTGCCTTCGACGATCTCGGAGGTCTGGCATGACGATGACACTGCTCGAGGCCATTGATGCCTACATCACCTTGAAACGTTCCCTCGGAGCGGTGTTCCGCGCGGATACGCGCGTTCTTCTTTCTTTCGGCCGCGCGTTCGGCGACATTCCTCTCGGCGGCATGGATCGCAAAGCTGTCCATGACTTCTGTCGCGGCAAAGGGCCGCCAACGGCGTGGTGGGAGCGGAAGGATACCGCTCTGCGCGGCTTCTTCGCATATCTGGTGAGCCGCGGGCACCTTGCAGCCTGTCCATTGCCGGAGCAGAGGCCCCGCGTCACGCGTTCTTTTCAGCCCCACATCTATACCCCGGAGGAGCTGCGGCGCCTCCTTGACGCGACAGCGATTCTGGAGGATAGCTGCTTCCCGCTCCAGCGCAAAACCTTCAAGACATTACTGCTGCTCCTATACGGGGCAGGGCTTCGCCCAAGCGAAGGCGTGCGCCTGCGGTGCCGTGACGTGGATCTCCGCGAGCGCGTTCTCACCGTCAGCGATACCAAGTTCTTCAAGTCACGGCTGGTCCCTATAGGTGCGGTGCTTGCCACCGCGCTCGCGAAATACTACCAGGAACGCCAGCATCTGTTGCCGCTGCCGGCCAAGGCGCTATCCGCCTTCTTCGCTTCGCACACCGGCGACGCGATCCGGCTCGGCAAGCTCGAGAGCGTGTTTGCCCAACTTCGTAAGGAGGCGGGATTGCAAAGCCCCCCAGGTGCGCGTTGGCAACCGCGCCTTCATGATCTGCGTCACACATTTGCTGTCAACAGACTGATCGCCTGGTACCGCGAAGGCGCGGACGTTCAATCCTGCCTCCCGTTTCTATCGACCTACCTGGGTCATGCCAACATCTCCGGGACACAGGCCTACCTGACCATGACCCCGGAACTTCTCACCGAGGCATCGAAACGTTTCGCGCGTTACGCCGTCGCCAAAGAAGGGAATAATGACAATGACTGATCACTTGATGGGACCCTTCGTCCGCAGATTTCTCCTCGAGGACCTGGTCGCGGACCGCAACCTCAGTCCCAACACCCAGAAGAGCTACCGCGACACCATACGTTTGCTGTTCAGCTATGTCGCCGAACACCACAAGACCGATCCAGTCCGGATCACGGTCGAGCAGATCGACGCGGCCGTCGTGCGGAGCTTTCTCGCCTACCTTGAACGGGAAAGGGGCAACGTGACCTCCACACGCAATCAGCGTCTCGCGGCGTTGCATTCGTTGTTCCGGTTCACCGGCCGCCAAGTTCCGGAACTCGTCGATCATGCGGCCCAGATCCACGCGATCCCGCTGCGGCGCACCGCAGTGCCGGCGATGCCGTATCTCGAAAAGAGTGAAATCGATGGCATGCTCGCGGTTCCCGATCGCACGCGGGCGCAGGGACGCCGTGACTACGCGCTGCTCCTGTTCCTCTACAACAGCGGCGCGCGGGCGTCCGAAGCGGCCCTGATCAAGGTGGCCGACCTCACGCCCACCAACCAGTGCGTTCGCCTCGACGGCAAGGGGCGGAAGACCCGCACCTGTCCGCTTTGGTCGCGCACCGTCGCAGTCCTTCTCGACCTGCTCGGTCCCCGAATCGACGGTCCCCCCGAAACGCCAGTCTTTCTCAACGTCCATAGGAAGCCGATCACCCGATATGGCATTCATGGCCTCGTCGCTCGAACGGCGGCAAAAGCGGCCGAAGCCGTGCCGTCTCTGCGGAACAAGCGCGTCAGCCCTCATACCATCCGCCATACCACGGCAGTGCATCTCCTCCGCGCCGGCGTCGATATCAACACGATCCGCGCATGGCTGGGACACGTCTCCCTTGAGACGACCAATCGCTACGCCGAGGTGGACCTGGAAATGAAGGCGAGGGCGTTGCAGACATGCGCCGTCTTCGGTTCGGATCCCCTGCCGGACCACCCGGAACACACACCAAACTGGCACGCGAACAGTGAATTGCTGTCCTTTCTCGCGGCCCTGTAGGCCTTTCGCATTATGTGGCGAACTTCGGCGCCGTCTCCAGCTGCGATGGGAGAGTCCGTAGACTTCGCCACATAATCGCGAACACAACATAAGGCACCGGGCTCTCCAGTGGAATCATGCGGCTCGCACACGGGTTCCCGGCCACGGTGAGCGCATGGGTCTCGCGAGTTGTGGCACCCAACTCGCACCCGTGCGCCGGACCGGCCGATGCGTCGTCAGGCCTGTTTACGCCCTGGCGACCGCGACCGCGCGGGTCGTCCCCTTCGCTTGTGCATGTGATGACGTCCGGCGTTCCTGCTCGTCTGCGGGGTACTAGGCCGTTGGCCACTCCCGCG
>MKWU01005107.1_pt1 | contig 14607 bp, 14 predicted proteins | sample 809101 | NCBI WGS metagenome assembly MKWU01 (sample SAMN05860141, study PRJNA318959) | sponge metagenome | host: Aplysina aerophoba | place: Slovenia: Piran, Adriatic Sea, Gulf of Piran | collected 2013-05-07 | reverse complement strand
CCCGGCGACTCGTGCAGGCAATTTCCGCCAAATCAAAGAGCGCGTCGCAGGATAGGGCCAAGGTCCGCGCAATCCGGCCGGCTCCCAAGATGGCGACTCGCTCGATGGCCGCGCCCGCTAGATATTGGAGACCCAGCGCGCCCGCCGCGCCGGTGCGCCAGTCGGTGAGGTGCCCGGCCTCTAGCCGATACGATCGGCCCTGTTGCAGATCTTCAAATGCGATATACGCCTCCCGCTTGGCCAGTCGTCCGCTCGCCACGTCTGAGAATTCTTCAATGATTTTTCGCGCGCGAAACTTCCCCGGCCATTCGGCCGGCATGTCCAAGCCAAAGTAATCGAGTGCTCCGCGCTTTTCGACGGACTCGGTGCGCGGCGGATTGTCGATGACCCCCGCGCCGTAGCGCTCAAACGCTTGGTGACAAGCGGCGAGAAAGTCAGCCGTGGAGAAGCGATGGGCAAAGATTTCTTCGCGCAGGAGATCCACATCCCCCCCTTTGTTTGCTTGACTCAACTTGCCGTTTTTTATTCATTTCATTAAAGATGTTGGAGCAATGGACCGACAAAATCCCTATGTGCAGGAGCTAATTTTGTGGGGGCTGGCCACTGTGGCCATAGCCCTTCTCCTCAAGGCAGCCTTCTGGCCGCAATCTGCTGCACCCGAGCCAACGCCCCAACAGGAAGTCCCCAAGCCGGAAACCACTCCCCAGCTTAGCCCCATTCGGGTCGAAATTCTCAACGGCGGAGGCGAATCGCAAGTCGCCGCCCGCCTGCGCAAAAAGGCACGCGCCCTCGGGTTAGACGTAATTCACGAGGGCAATGCGCCAAGCTTCAATCACTTGTACACCCTCGTCGTCGATTTGGACGGCGATATCGAACAAGCTCGACAAGTGGCGGAGGTCTTGGGAATACCTCATTTTATTCAGCAGCAGAAGGAAAGCCAGTTCAGGCTGGCGAGTGTCTCGATTGTCATCGGGCGCGACTACCGCCGCATCGGCCTACTCGATCCGGCCAAGTAACCACGAGAAGACATCCATGAGCCTGTGTCAAGAGCCGCGCATCACCCGCATCGTAGAAATTTTACAAGATAAGAAGGCCTTCGCAATAACCTTGTTGGACCTGCGCGATGTCTCCGACGCCTGCGACTACTTCCTACTCTGTACGGGTACCTCTGAACAGCACATTCGCAGTCTCGTCGATGCGGTGCGGGACCAACTCGCCGAGATGGGAGAAAAGCCTTGGCACGTTGAGGGCGCGGATACGCGGCGCTGGGTGCTGATGGATTACGTCGATTTTGTCGTCCACATCTTTCGCGAGGAGGCGCGCGACTTCTATGCTTTAGAGAGGCTGTGGGGCGATGCTGAGCGCACGGATTTCGCCGATGGGGACGCGCCCGAAGAAGTCGCAGAAAAGCCCTTTGAATTTTCGACTTTCTAATGCCGATGCAAACGCTTAAATGGCAGGACGATGCGCTGATCCTGCTTGATCAAACTCGCTTGCCCGAGGAGTTGGTGTACGCGACTTATCGCCACGTCGAGGATATCGCCCGCGCTATTGAAGGGCTGGTGGTGCGCGGTGCACCGGCCATTGGCTTGGCGGCTGCGTACGGCGTCGTGATAGGCGCGCGCGCCGCGGTCGATTGCGCCTCCGAGGCCTTTTGTCGCCGTGCGGAAGATGACATTGCCCGTCTCGCCCGCACCCGGCCCACTGCGGTCAACCTGTTCTGGGCCTTGGATCAAATGCAGGAGGTGTTGGCGGAGAATCGAGGTCGCGACAATCACGCCATCTGCGATGCCTTGCTAGCGGCGGCACACCGCCTGTTTGAGGAAGACCGCCAAATTTGTCGCCAGATCGGTGCGCACGGCGCGGCACTTTTGCGCGATGGCAGCCAAGTCATTACCCACTGCAACGCCGGCGGCTTGGCCACGGCTGATTACGGCACGGCCTTGGGGGTAGTCTATGCAGCCCAAGAGGCAGGTAAGAAAGTCGCCGTGTTTGCCGACGAAACCCGCCCCTTGCTCCAAGGTTCGCGGCTGACGGCGTGGGAGTTGATGCAGAGCGGCATCGACGTCAAGGTCATCTGCGACAATGCGGCCGCAGCCGTACTGCGGAGCGAGGATATTGACTGTTGCATAGTGGGTGCTGACCGCATCGCCAAAAACGGCGATGTAGCCAACAAAATCGGCACTTACGGGCTGGCCATTCTCGCCCGCGAGCACGGCGTGCCCTTCTACGTGGCCGCGCCGGTCTCGACCCTCGACATGGAATTGGCCTCGGGTGCGGAAATCCCCATTGAGAAGCGCGACGCAGCTGAGGTCCGCGAAGGCATGGGCAAGCCCACGGCCCCGGACGCGGTGCCCGTTTACAATCCGGCCTTTGACGTCACACCCTGCGGATTGGTGTCGGCGATCATTTCGGAAAAGGGCGTCGCCCGCGCTCCGTACGAACCCGCCTTGCGCGCTTGGACCGAACCATGAAAAGCTATCCGATTCTATTGCTGGCCCTACTCGCCACGGCTCACTGCGCGAGCGCGCCGCGTTGGCGCACAGATTCGGGCGACGCCGCGCCTACTAGTCGCGAAGAATTCGACCCGCGCAGCCTTGACGAAGACTTGCTAATTGAGCCGGTTCAACGCGGGAAAGAGGAAAGCGACCAAACCCAAACCCCAGCGGAGTCAGCGGTCCCCGCGCAAGACCGCGCTCCGGTAGCGAGCGCTTCGGTCTATCGCCTCCAGCTAGTTGCTCTGAGTAACGAAGCCATGGCCCGCCAGCGCCGCGTTGAGCTAGAGCGGGCGCTGGGCGTGAGGGTTTATCTAGTGGCCCGCAATGAGCACTCAGTGCTGCAAGCCGGCCAATACGCCACTCGCGCCGAGGCTGCGGCCCTCAAAGAGCAGGTCTCCGCACTCGGTCCGGACTACGTCGACGCTTATGTCGTCGAGGTTCCGGCGAGCGCGGTGTCCGATTCTGGCCCTGTGGAACCTGAGCTTGAGCTAGTGACTACCATTGGCTGGAAGGTGCAGATCGCCCAGTTCCTAGAACACGACAAGGCCAGCCGCCTCGTGGCCGACGCAAAAAAGCGTCTGAAGCGCGAAGACATCAACGTGGTCTTTAAGGAACCTTACTACAAGATCGAAGTCGGCAACTACCGCACCGAGGCACAAGCCCAGGCCGCGGCCGAACGAATCGGGAAGTACTATCCCCTTGCCCTCAAGGTCCGCTCCCAGATCCTCGTCCCGGAGGAGAACTGACGCGTCATGCGCTTGTATTGTTGTATCATCGCATTGCTCTTCATGGCCTGCGCCCATGGCAAAAGCACCGGACCTTTGGTCTTCGACGAGACGACCACACTGGTCATGCCTACGGTTGTGGACCCACCGCCAGATATGGCCGACCTGCGAGCCGTTCGCTGGCACTTGCTTTTCGCTATCGAGAGCCACGCCCTCGGGCAGACCCAACGGGCGCAAGAGGCCCTCGATGCGGCTAGGGGCATTTTAGCCGACCTCGACGAGCACGACGCGCTCGTGGATACCGCGCAGGCCGCCACGCTCGAATCGGCTATTGAACAGGCGTACCTCGACTTGTTGCCGCACTTGAAGGACTTTCCCGACAACAGCCGCTTGCTGCTGCTGTCCGAGGAAAAAATTGAGCACCTGCCGGCTGATGCCAAGCTTTCGGTCCGCATCCGCCAGCTCGGCCCTCGCTGCGACATGCCAATTGACGACAATGACCGCGTCGTCGCCAAGCTCCGCTTTTTCCAGACGCGGGGTCGGAAGACCTTTGCCATTTGGTTGCAGCGCGCCGGGCGCTACCGCACGCTGATCGGCGATATACTTCGGCGCGAGGAGATGCCCAGCGACCTTTTCTACGTAGCGGTCATCGAGAGCGGCCTCAACCCAAGGGCCTATTCGCGGTCGCGGGCCGTGGGGTTGTGGCAGTTTATGGCGCGCACCGGCCGCATGATGGACCTCAAGCTCACCCACTGGATCGACGAACGGCGCGACCCGATCAAGGCGACCGAGGCTGCTGCTCGGTACCTAAAAGATCTTTTCGCAGAGTTCGGCGACTGGCGCTTAGCGTTGGCCGCATACAACGGCGGGCCAGGACGAGTCCGCCGGGCCATCGCCCGCGCTGGCACAAACGACTACTGGCAGCTCGATCTGCCCCGCGAAACGAAAAACTACGTGCCGCTTTTTATGGCCGCGACCGTCATCGCCAAGGACCCGCAACTTTTTGGTTTTAAACCCCAAGCCGAAGAGCCGGCCTTTGCATACGAGAAAGTCGTCCTGCCCGAAGACTGGCCGTATGTCGATTTGAAAGCGGCAGCCCAACTCTTGGGCATCGAACGTCAGGTATTGCACGACCTCAATCCCGAGTTGCGCCAAGACATCACACCGCCGGGGAGCCGCTCAGCTTATACCCTGCGGGTCCCGCCCGGAAAGGGCCGGCTTTTGCTCGACCGGTACGCCAGCCTGCCGACCCCGCAGAAGGCCGCAGTCCATCAATACCGGGTGCAGCGCGGCGATACAATCTCTGACATTGCCCAGACCTTTGGCGTCACCACGCGGGTCATTACTGCGGCCAATAGCCTGAGAAATCCCAACCTCATCCGGCCGCGACAGTTGCTCTATATCCCGATCTCGGCCGCTCCGGCTACCAAGCAAGCAAGTGGCATCCGAGGGACTTATACCGTCCGACCGAACGACTCACTCAGCCTCATCGCCTCCCAGCACGGAGTGAGCCTGCGCAACCTGATGAAATGGAATGGCCTCAAAACCACGCTGATCAAACCCGGTCAGAAATTGGTGGTGCGACAACAGCCTATCCCCCGAGAGGTGCCGAGCGGCGAAACGTACACGGTGCAGCCGGGCGATACGCTGTGGGAGTTGGCCCGACGATTTGCGGTTAGCGTCGCCGACTTGCAGGCGTGGAACGGTCTCGAAAAGGCGCTGATTAAGCCCGGTCAACAGCTAACAGTGGCCAGCGAGCAAGCGCGGTTGTACACCGTAGTCACGGGCGATACGCTGCACAGCATCGCCCGCAAATTCGGTCTTGCTCCCAGCGATATTGCCCGGCAGAACAATATCGGCCTCTCGGAGACGCTGCTGGCGGGCACCACCTTGCAAATCCCGAGGTGACATGATTGTGGTCCGCCATATTCTCTTGCTGGCACTGGTCTTCATCTTGCAAACCACTTGGGTCGATTCCATAAAGGTATGGTCAATCAAACCCGATTTATTGATTATGACTTTGAGCTTCATCGCGCTGCGCAGCGGGCCGGTTGTTGGGGCTTATATGGGACTGGGGGTCGGCATCTTCCAGGACATATATCTGCCCGCCGATCTCGGAGTCAATGCGCTTGCCAAGTCGCTTATCGGTGCGGGTTTCGGCTACAGTCACACTCGCATGGTCGCCGATAGCATCCAAGTTCAGACCGCGCTGATTTTTGGTGCCGTGATCTGCCATGATCTCATATACTATGTGGGTGCTGGGGCCGATGTGCCCTTTGAGGTGGGTAGCATCTTGGGCCGCGCCGTGTACACCGGCCTGATCAGTATGGTTTGCTTAGCCAGCTTGACTGTCAAACGCTATATCTTTCCCGCTTGATTATGCAACACCAGCTACAACAAGATCAGCGCCCGCCCCTCAACCGCCTCCTCGTGCCCGTCGTCTTGCTGTTCGCGGTTTTGGTCCTGCGTCTGTTCTATTTGCAGGTTGTCACCTCGGCTGACTACGCCCGCGAGTCCGAGGAAAACCGCATTGCTCAGCGGCGCGTCAAAGCCCCGCGCGGACTGATCTACGATCGCGATGGCCGCATCTTGGCTCGCACCCGGCCGTTTTATACCGTCTCATTGGAGCGCACCTCGCAAAAGGATTTCGACGCGGCTACTGCGGCGTTTATAGAGGCCATTGGCGAACCAGAACTAGACGGCAAGTACAGCCGCAAATACCGCACCATCCGTCTCAAACGCGATGTTGATTTCCGCACGGTATCGATTGTCGAGGAGCGGCTCAAGGCCGACTGGCCCCTGCTCGACATTGAAATCGAGACCCAGCGTTACTATCCCTATGGTACGGCCGCCGCTCATTTGCTCGGCTATATCGGCATCATCCGCGACCAGGATCTCCAAGGGAACAATGAAAACGCCTACGTGCTCGGCGATTTTATCGGCAAAACTGGGATCGAGAAGGTGTACGAAAACAGCCTGCGCGGCCGCGACGGAATGTTGTACGTCGAGATTGACGCGGCCGGGCGCACGGGTCGGGAGTTTCCAGAGCGCGACCAGCTCCCCGTGCCCGGTGAGCCCCTGCACCTGACTATTGACTTGGAGGTACAACTCGCGGCTGAGGGCGCCCCAGTCGCCGGGCGCCGGGTGAGCCCCGGCACTTGACTATTGAGTTGGAGTTAAAACCCGGGGCGGAGCGCGCCCTGCCGGATAGCCTAGCGGGTGCGCTGGTCGCGCTCGACCCGCGCACCGGGGCCGTACTGGCTCTGGCGAACAAGCCGACCTTTGACCCCAACATATTCGTGTCGTTCCAGGCCCAAAAAGAGCGGCGGCGGGTGTTGCAGAGCGCGACCGTGCTACTCAACCGCGCTTTGCAAGGGCGTTATCCACCTGGCTCGACACTCAAGATGGTTAGTGCCATCGCCGCGCTCGAAATGGGTGTCACCGATACGCTGAGCCTGTTTGAGCCTTGTTATGGTGCACTGCGGGTGGGTAGGAGCACGTTTCGCTGCCACAAGCGGACAGGCCACGGCGGTCTGACCCTCCCCGGGGCGATCGAGGTCTCCTGCAACGTCTACTTCTACCATTTGGCCCGACTGATGAGCATTGAGACGTGGCACAAGTACGCGGCTAAATTCGGCTTCGGCCAGCCGACGGGGATCGTCCATCCCGGAGAAGCCGCCGGCCTCCTGCCCTCGCGCCAGTACTACAAAGAGCGCGGAGGCTGGTCTTTCGGCCACCAGCTCAACCTCTCCATTGGCCAAGGTGCCATGCTAGTCACGCCCATGCAGATGGCCCGCTACGTGGCTGCTATTGCCAATGGCGGCTATTTGGTCACGCCATACATCAGCGGCGACCCCCCCCCCCGCCAACGCATTGACGACATTTCGTCAAGGACCTTCGCCATCGTGAGAAAGGCCATGCGCCGAGTAGTGGCTAGCGACACCGGTACCGGCCGCCGAGCGCGGGTTGACGGCGTCACAATCGCGGCCAAGACCGGTACCGCTCAAGTGCCCAGTCGAGACGATGACGCTTGGATGGTAGCCTTTGCTCCGTACGAGAAGCCAGCCATTGTCATAGCGGCCGTGGTCGAAGGAGGCGGCAGCGGTGGGGCGCGAGTCGGCCCAGTCGTGCGCGAGGTCGTCAAAGCCTTCTGTATCCAAGAGGGCATCATTGAGCCAGAGGTAACCGAGGCTGACACGCTCTTAGCCAACAACGGAATACTCTAGTTCATGCGCTTGCTCCGCCAACTCGACTTACCGCTTCTAATTGCGACTTTGACGATCGTGATGCTCGGTATCATCGCGATCTATAGCGCTACGTATCACAACGACTCCACCTCGGTGCAGAACGCTTGGAGCAAGCAGGTCCAATTTGCGATCTTGGCCTTCGCCGTGGCCATAGCTATCGTCTATGTCCCGGAAAAGGTCATTTACAGCGTTGCTTACCTGCTATACCTGTTCGGCATTGTGAGCCTAGTCGCGGTGTTGGCTTGGGGCACGGGCGACGCTACCCGCTGGTTGCGCTTAGGGCCGTTGATGGTGCAGCCTTCGGAGCTGGCCAAAATCGCGACCATCATCGCCTTAGCGCGCTACCTAAGCGACCGCAATATCGAACACATCAATTCCTTCCGCGGCTTTTTCGGGGGCTCGTTGCTCATATTGGTGCCGATCGCCCTGATTGTGCGTCAGCCCGACTTGGGGACTGCGGTTTCCCTTGGTGCTCCGCTCTTCCCCATGCTCTATTGGGCGGGAATGCGCAAGTTTTCCATCTTTCTCGTCATCTCACCGCTCATCAGCGTCTTCTGCTCTTTTGATCCACTGTGGCAAGGGGCGACTCCTTACGTCTTCGCCATCTTTGTCGTCGGTAGCACCTTCTTGATCCACCATCTTCTACGCCAGCTCTGGCTGACCATTTCCATGGCCGTCATCAACTCCTTGGCGGGTTTGCTCACAGTATATTTTTTGGAGCACTTCCTGCATCCATACCAGAAAGCCCGCATTATGACCTTCTTTAATCCGGAGAGCGATCCCCTTGGATCCGGGTGGAACATCATCCAGTCCAAGATCGCCATTGGTTCTGGAGGACTGACAGGTAAGGGCCTGCTAGAAGGTACGCAGACCAAGCACGAATTCCTGCCGGCGGCTCACACTGATTTTATTTTTTCGGTCATTGGGGAGGAAGGGGGATTCGCTATGGCCCTGATAGTACTGGGCTTGTTCTTTTTTCTTATCTATCGGGCGCTGCGCATCGCCTCCATGGCCAACAACGTCTTTTACAGTCTGACGGCCGTCGGCTTGGCCGCGATGCTGACCTTTCACGTATTTATCAATATCGGCATGACTATCGGCGTCATGCCCATCACCGGCCTGCCACTTCCCTTTCTAAGTTCGGGAGGCTCCTCGCTGTTATCCAACCTCATCGCCATCGGCTTACTACTCCACATCGACACTTACCGCCACGAGTTCTGAATGCACATCGCTAGACAGGCCGTTTGCTGCGCTCTGCTTGGCACGTTCGTCATTAGCAACCCGCAATGTGGTGCTTATCGAGCCGAGCACGCGCAGATAGCGCATGCCTATTTGCGCGATGGCCTCTACGGCCAAGCCTTGATTGAAATCCGTCGAGCTATCCGCCAAGACGGCCCGGACGACCGCTCGCTCCTCATCGCCGCTCTCGCCCGGCTGGGACTAGGCGAAGTAGATGCCGCGCTGGAGCTGATCGGCCAAGCCATTGCCTTGGCACCAGACAACGACGGTCTGTACAGCGCCCTGCGCGACATTTGTCAAAGAGAAGAGCGATTCGCCCAAACTGAAGAACTCCTCGCGCAGCTGCGGGCAGACCACGGGCCGAGCGCGTCGCTGTGGGCGACCAAGGGCTGGCTCCACGCCCGTCAGGGGCGACCCGCCGCCGCTGTAGAAGCGCTGCGCCAGGCCATCCAACTCGACGAGAACCAGCTTTTCGCTCACATTGAACTCAGTGACCTCTTGATTGCCGAGGGACGACTCGCTGAAGCCGAGACCGCGCTTACCGTGGCCGTGCGCCTCCAACCCGATAATCCGAAACTCGTCCTCGCCTTGGGGGATTGCCAACTCCGCCAGGGACTTGCTGAACGGGCTGCCCGCACTTTTGACCGCGCACTGACAGCCGAGGTCGTTAGTGCTGTTGACATCGCCCTCATGTACTACGAGCACAAGCGGCCCGACCGCGTCATTGAATACTATGAGCGTGCCTTGGCTAGTGCCCCAGACGACCCCCTGATCCTCAACAACTTAGCTTGGACCTATGCAGAAGAGGGCTTGCGCCTCCGCTATGCGCTGGATCTGTCGATGCGTGCGGTCAAGCTCAATGCGGAAAGCCCGGTCTATTTGGACACCTATGCGGAATTGCTGCATCTGTTGGGGCGGCATGCCCACGCAGTAGCCATTATGCGCCAAGCTCTCGCGCTCGAGCCGACCGACGGCGAGCACCGGGCCTATCTCGAGGGCCAGATGACGAAATTTCGCCGTGCGCTCGCCGCACGCCTGTGAGTTAAGTTCGGTAGTGTTGGTAGTTGATATCGAGGTTTTCTAGCTTTGCATACAGGCTTTTGCGCGACAGCCCCACGTCTTCGGCCACTTGCGAAATCACTCCTCGGTGCCGATGCAGGGCCTCGCAGAGGAAGTGCCGCTCAAACGAATTCCGCGCTTCCCTGAATCCGCGTTGGCCTAGGTCGGGATCTTCTTCGTCCTTCCAGTGGACGATCTCTTCTGGCACGTCCTCTTCCCGCAATACGCTGCTGCTCGCCAGGAGGATCATGCGCTCGAGCGCGTTTTCCAATTGTCGCACATTGCCCGGCCATGGATAGTCCAAGAGGTGGTTTAAGGCCGCGGTGTCGAGACCGCGAACTTTGCACCTGTTTTGAGCCGCCAATCGGCAGATAAAGTGTTCGATCAACAGCGGAATGTCTCCTTTACGCTGGCGCAGCGGTGGCAGCTTCAGCGGCACGACGTTGAGCCGGTAGAAGAGATCTTCGCGGAAGGCTCCCTTGCGGACCTCCTTCTGCAAATCGACGTTGGTGGCGGCGATGACCCGCACATCCACCCGCAAGGTCTCCGCGCTCCCAACTCGCTCGAATTCGCGTTCTTGTAAGACGCGCAGCAGGCGTAGCTGCACGCGCAGGTCTGCCGCGCCAATCTCGTCGAGAAACAAAGTGCCGCGATTGGCTAGCTCAAAACGGCCTAAGCGCTGGCGGACCGCGCCAGTAAAGGCCCCTTTCTCGTGTCCGAACAGTTCGCTTTCCAATACGCCTTCAGGTAGCGAGGCGCAGTTAAGCCGCACAAATGAGGCCCTGCGTCTTGGGCTACGCTTGTGCAAGCGTCTCGCTAGCACTTCTTTGCCCGTGCCGCTTTCTCCGGTGAGGAGTACGGTCGCCGGGGACTCAGCGACCCGGTCAGCTTGGGCTAGTAGGCGGCGGACTTGGGCGTTTTGAGTGATAAATTCTGGATGGTCAGCACAGCGAGGGGAGGACGCGTCCACCCGCGTAGCCGCGTCCGAGTTCGCAGACGTACAAGAATACACAGACAACCTCCCTTCTTTGTTTGGATATTAAATGCAAAAGTGGATATAATATGCGGATACAGATAATTGTCAAGGACAATCAATACAGAAGGGGAACAGAAGGAAGGATCAGACCAAGACAGAGGGCCTATCAGCGCAGATTTCGGAAACCAAACTGTTGTAGTTGTTGGAGCCTCTCGATTCCGCGTCGTAGAGTACGATGGGCTGGCTAAAGCCCGGGGCCTCGGCCAAGCTAATATTGCGGCTGATGATCGTCTGATACACCTTGTCGCCGAAGTGGTTGCGTACTTCTTGGGCCACGCGGCGACAAAGCTGCAAGCGATCGTCGTATAGGGTGAGCAAAACGCCCTCGATTTCGAGGGTGGGGTTGAGATAACGCCGCACCACGCGGATAGATTCGCTGAGATTGCTCACGCCTTCTAAGGCATAATACTCGCACTGCACCGGGATGAGTACGGAATCGGCTGCGCTCAGCGCGTTGATCGTCAGCAAGCCCAAAGACGGGGGGCAATCGATGAGTATAAATTCGTACTGCTCCTTTACCGGACGCAGGGCTTCGGCTAGCCGCTTATCGCGCCCAACCATGGCGGCCATCTCCACTTCGGCACCCGCGAGGCGGATGTGCCCGGGCACTACGAAGAGGTCCTTTACATAGGTGGGGAAGGTCGCCGAAGAGGTGCTGAGCTGACCTATCAAAACCTCGTAGGTCGAGGCGTAGTCGCTGCCGAGTTCGGCGTTACAGCCGCTAGTGGCATTGGCCTGCGGATCTAAGTCGATGAGTAAGGTTCGGTGCCCGGAAAGGGCTAGACAGGCGGCGAGGTTGACAGCTGTAGTGGTCTTGCCCACTCCGCCTTTTTGATTAGCGATAGCGATGATTTTGCCCATACCGATATTTTGCCTCGTCAAAGCCTACAAAAAAAAGGCTCAACCAGCTAGATCTGGACCGTGCCCAAACGCAACTTCGGGCTATTTAATGAGCAACAAATCAAGCGAGCCGACTGACTACTCCCAGAGCAGAAGGGAGCCGCCAAAACTGTACTTCAGGGGAGTTGTACAGAAGACTCTAATCACCGCCTGCAATTCAATATAAATCGGCGCAATGGCTTGTCAAGGGTTTGTACCAATTTGGTTACAGCCAAGCAAAAAACACATAAGGTCTTATAAAATAAATATGTTGCATGTTTTGGCGATCGGTTGCAACCTCTGCATCGCAAGGTTTTTATGCCTGCGGTGGGTACGGTTCCTTATTCTTCTTCTTCTCCACGCAAAATCCAGAAACGAAAGACGATGCAAAACGATTCCACGTTCTCAGAATTAGTTGCCATCATGGCGCGTCTGCGCGGCCCCGGTGGCTGTCCTTGGGACCGCAAGCAGACGCATGCCTCGCTCAGACCCTACCTGTTGGAGGAGACGTACGAGGCCCTCGAAGCCATTGACGCGGGAGACGACGCTGAGCTATGCAAGGAGCTGGGCGATGTGTTGCTGCAAGTGGTGTTCCACGCCCAGATCGCGGCCGAGGAGGGCCGCTTCGACATCGAGGCGGTCGGCCAAGCCATCGTCGATAAGCTGATTCGTCGCCACCCCCACATCTTTGACGATGCGAGTGCGGATGGGGCCGACGAGGTTTTGCTCCGCTGGGAGCAGATCAAAAAGCAGGAGCGCCGGGAGCAAGGGGAAGCCGAGCCTTCGTTGTTGGAGGGCATCCCCAAGCACCTTCCCGCCCTAATGCGCGCTCATCGGATCCAAGCTCGAGTCTCACAGCAGGGGTTTGATTGGGACGACATTGATGGCACCCTCGACAAGGTCGAAGAGGAATTCGCCGAAGTGCGCAAGGCTTGGAAGGCGGGTGAGGTCGCAGCGGTCGAGGAGGAGTTTGGCGACTTGCTCTTCTCGTTGGTCAACGCCAGCCGATTCCTCAAAGTAGATCCCGAGCAGGCGCTCAGGCGTGCAATCGCCAAGTTCGAGCGCCGCTTCCGCGCTCTGGAGGAGATCGTCCATGCGCGGGGTGAGGAAGTAGCCGCGCTCTCGCTGGCAGCCCTAGACGAGATATGGGACGAGGTGAAAGCGCGCGAAAGGGCCGAAGAATAAGGAAGCCACATGGAACTGGTGCTCGACAGGGTTCCTCTCCGCGTTGACGCGCTCTTTTTCGCTGCGGTCTTGGGCGTTTTGGCGCTCTCGGTGATGGCCGTGCGTGCCGCGGCCCAGCGGGCAGGACAAGCCGCCGATCTGTGGACGATGCGGGCGGCTACTGGCGCGATGCTCTGGTTGGTGGCGACCGGGCTGGCTTCGCTCTCGGACGCGTTGCAGAGCTTCTCGCTACCCTTCTTCATGGGCTTGATGATTTTAACGGGTGGGTTGGCCTTTTCGCGGATCGGGGCTGCGCTGATGGTTGCGGTCGGTCCGGTCGGGCTGATTGGCTTCCAGTTTTTCCGCGTGCCGGTCGCCATGTTCTTACGAGGAATGTTCCAGGCCGGGCAGGCACCGATGCAGATGACCTACGAGGGGATCAACTTAGACATCTTCGCCGGTTTGACCGCCCCGGCCATGGCTTGGCTGGTCTGGCGCGGCAAAGTGGGATCCTACGCGATATGGGCTTGGAATGGGCTTGGGCTGGTGCTACTGGCCGAGGCGATCGTCATCGCGGTTCTCTCCATGCCGACGGAATTCCGCGTCTTCACCAACGAGCCGGCTAGCACGTTCGCCACTTACGCGCCCTACGTCTGGCTGCCGACAGTCTTGGCACCAGCCGCCCTGTTTGGTCATTTGTTGGTACTGCGCTGGCTGTCGTCGAGTTGCTCGGGGTCGAGGTAATCCATGGCCGGGTCGAGTTTCCAGCGGCACTGGTCGGGGGGCTGTACGGTGCGGCCCCACGCGGCTAGGATGGACCGGTCGGCGCGAAGTGCAGCCATACGTGCGGCGATCCACTCTGGATCCCACTCGTCTAGGACTTCGGCTTTGAGCGCGGCCAGCGTCTCTTGGTGGGCTGGGTCAGCTGCTAGATCTTGGCACTCGCGCGGGTCGTCTTGGAGGTTAAAAAGCTGGCAGGGCTGGCCGTGGTAGTAGTTGAGCTTCCACGGCCCGCGCCGAATCATGCGCTGAAAAATGCCCTCTTCTGAGAAGGGACCGCCGGCCCCGGCCGCGTCTTGGCAGAACTCGGAGAAGGCGACGTCGTCCCACGCGACGTTTTGGGGATCCGCGAGCAAAGGCAGTAAGCTGCGGCCCCGCGAGTGAGGCAAGGCCGGGCAGTCCAAGGCGTCGAGCATGGTCGCGTTGAGGTCGAGTGAAGAAATTACCCGGTCGCAACGGGTGCCTGCGGGCAAGCGCCCGGGCCAAGCGAGTATGGCCGGCACCTTAACCGAGTCCTCGTAAAAGGTCTGCTTCCACCACAGCCCGTGCTCGCCGACCTGCTCGCCGTGGTCCGACGTATAGAGAACTAGGGTATTTTCCTCCAAGTCGTTTTCCCGCAGCGCGGCTATGATCTGGCCGATTAGCACGTCCATGCGGTGGACTAGCGCCCAATAGGCGGCGCGGGCGCGGCGGGTCTCTTCCGCGCTGACTTCCTCGATCTCGCAGGCTTGGCGCCAGCGCTTGATGTGGGGATGGAGGTGGTCGCCGAAGGGTTCGGGGGTTTGCGGCGAGGTGATGTTTTCATAGTAGTAGCGATAGTCTTGCAAGCGAGCGACAAAGGGCTGGTGCGGCAGCATGAAACCGACCGAGAGCGAAAACGGCTCCGCGGCTTGGCCGGCGCGCTTGGCAACGCCGAGGCGGTTGAGGTAGTCAATGGTCGCGGCGGTGACGTCTTCGTCGTGGACTTGGTAGGCGCTCTG
>MKWU01005106.1_pt1 | contig 14614 bp, 9 predicted proteins | sample 809101 | NCBI WGS metagenome assembly MKWU01 (sample SAMN05860141, study PRJNA318959) | sponge metagenome | host: Aplysina aerophoba | place: Slovenia: Piran, Adriatic Sea, Gulf of Piran | collected 2013-05-07 | reverse complement strand
CGTAGTCGGCGAACGAACCGTCCAGGGCCAGGTTCGCCCGCCACAACCCGGTCTGCTGATCGGTGCCGCGCACCGGACCATCCTGACCGTAGGAGCGGCCGAAGAACCAGGCCACCTCCTGCCAGGCCGGGGGAATACCTGCCAGAGACTGCTCCGGATCCCCGTCCCAGCGACAATAGTCCCTGTCGCACCAGGCATAGTCGCCGTACAGGTCCGGGTATTTGCTTGCCATGTCGACCAGTCCGGGATGATTTGCGCGTATGGTCCGGTTCTCGTCGATCAACCGGTTGGGCGGATAAGACGGTGAGGTATGCAGCGAGGGCACGCGGCTGTCCGTCATGAGCAATTCAGCGGACAGCGTAGTGGAATCATTCACCTCCAGGGAGAGTTCCGTGAACCACTGCCAGCGCTCTGTTTTCTCGGCCAGGCTGTAGAACGGCGTATACTGGAAATGGCAGAAACCACCGTCCGGATTACCCAGCACACCCTGGTGGGTACGGGCGCCGCCGAGTTTTTCGCAGTTCGGGTCGACGATACCGCTTGCCAGCATACCGGTGAAACCACCCACGGGCGCTGCCTGCCAGCGCTCCAGGGGCACTACAACTGACGGCCGGCCGATGCTGGACCAGCCGCCCAGGGGACTCTGCTCATAGGGCACTACCGCCCAGTCACGTTTGATGAGTTCGAGCCGGCTGCGCCTCATATAACCGAAGGAGCTGACCGCGTGACCCCGGTTTTGCAGCAGGTCGGCACCGAGGATAATGCCTGCTGCAGCATCGCCGGCAGAACCATCGATGCCCTTGTAGTCAGCCGAGACCTCCACCCCCGAAAAATCGCTGCGGGTGATGTAGTTCATTACTCCTGCTATAGCATCGGAACCATAGGTGGATGCGGCGCCTTCGCGTAATATCTCGACCCGTTCCAGGGCGACCGACGGCAGCATATTCACGTCCACCAGTAACTGGGCCTGGGCGCTGATCGCATGGGGCGACCATGTGGTGCGGCGCCCGTTGAGCAACACCAGGGTGCGGCTGGGTCCGAGCCCGCGCAGGTTCGCCGTTGCCCGGTCGGGTCCGGCGCCGGCCTGGAAGAAGTCGGATTCGCCGTCCGCTCCCTGGCTGAAAGACAGGTTCTTGATGAGGTCGATTATGGTGGGAGAGCCTTCGTAAGCCAGGTCATCCCTCGCCAGGCTGGTGACCGGCAGGGACTCATCCGCGTGGGCGCCCTTGATGTGGGAACCGGTTACCACAACTTCCTCAATGACCTCATCCGCTGCTAACCCGATAGCAGGCAGTATCAACGTAGCCAATACATAAACCAGAATCTTGAAGAAAGTGGTAATCAAATTGCGAACTTCTTCTTTAATTTATGCTGATTACTTGCTGGGTCAAATTCTCTTTGCACATCATCCCTGTCTTTGTGGCCTAAACGAGTCCAGGTCGTTGTTGAATTTTGCATAATTGTTGTATCGAGACTATTAAGGAGCGCAATTCCTACTAGATTACTTAAGACATATCTGTCATGAAAATCATCCCAGACAAAAATTTCAGCAGTCAAGCCCACTCTCTGCAGTGGTTGGGTAAGTTCATTTCTGAAACTAGCCTCCAATTGTTGAAGATCTAATATCTTCCTATGTTGTCCCGAGCCACGATAACAAACTCGATGAATCTCAATCAATGGTAATGGGTTGCGATTGCCCGCTCTCTTTATCAATTCAATAAAATCATTGTACTTGGGCTGAGTCGGATCTATATGCGGGTCAATAAACATAATGGAGTTGGCATGTCTCAGTACCAATGACAATGCGTTTAGATAATCTGTAAATGTTCTATTGAGGCGCATGGATGGTTTTCTTCCGCTCCACCATGGAGCGCTGTTCAATCTATCGACCCTTGAAACAAGGGGATTCCCTATGTAGCCGTCTGAAATCGTGTCCGTTACAATGATACCTGTCAAGGGTTCGATCCCATGAGTAACCAACGCCTCATCACACCACTCTGAATCTACGGATGGCTTCACTGCCAGCTGTGGCACAAAGGGTCTTAATCTATTTTGTGAGGCTAGCTTTTTGGCAAGCTCCTTAGCTCTACGATGCCAGGAGCGATGGTCACTTCTGAACAAGTTAGACCAGCTTCCATTTCTAAGATCGCGTATCACGCCCTCATTTAACATTACCTCGCGAATGAGCTCCAATCGTGCAGCACATAGATCCTCGTTGACATAGGACGTCGCATCAAATACGTCTGGAGTTATCGCATACTCAGCGAGCAACATCCTTAGAATATCTCCCGTAGACCTTCTTCGAAGAAACCGCCTGGCCACGCTTTTACCAGTTCGCCCCGGGCATTCAATGGCATCTCGCGCACAATACTACGACCACCATCTGGCTCGACGTAAAGAACCATCACATCTTCAGGATGTATCGGCTTAGTGCCTTCCGGTAACATTTGTTCATCTGTTTCTCGCATACGACGCATAATACGTAAAAGGAGGTGCTCACTGTGAGTTTCCAGTATGAATCGATTGCCGCGCCCTCCCAACGCCGAATTAATGAATACGTCACCTAACTCTGCCTGTAGCGCAGGGTGTAGGTGAATTTCCGGCTGCTCCATGGCGATCAATTTGTCTGTAGATGCATAGGCCAACACAAGCACAGGCAGTACCTGGGTAATACCGATCCCCACATCACGGTGTGACACCACCGTATTGGATCGTCTGTCAATAAGGACCAGCTCCTTGAGCTTTTTCAAATCGGACGTCTGGATCAACTCTTGAAGACGACGTGCCTCTGCCTCCGAATCCCGGAGTATCGGATAGGCTCCGCCACCCGTATACTCGGACTCCGGCTCATGCTCAATTTCCACCCCGTCATCAATGATCGTCTCAAGGCCTTCCTCCAATACAGGATCTAAATCGCTGATACCCACCAACTGACGGACTACAAGTTCATACGGTGTCTTCAATACCTCCGATCCCAGCCATTCATTGACCGCAGAGCGAACCGTGTCGTCCCTGCGTACAATATCCCAAGCGTAACCGCCACCTGCGTACCAGTTTGCGTCCTCGTGTTCCGAAAAGGCCAAGTGCCGGGGCGGAAAAGAACGGAGAGGACCAAGGTATTGCAGTTTCTTGAGTTCCTGCGCCAGAATCTGGCTAGTCCCCATGATGAGTTCATCAAGTGTCTTTGGCAGAAAGAAATTGATCGCATTAGCAAGGTCCTCACTCCGATTGCCCTTGCTAACCGGAAACAATGTGGCTTGCTCCTGTTCCTCATTATCGACACGCCGATCAGTCAGCCCTTCGGGGAACAGTTTAGTCACCCCTATACTCAGTCGAGGCACCATAACGTTGATGACGTCGTCAATCCCCTCGAAATCCTCCTTTGTAACAGTGTTCGTTGTGGTTGCAGTAGTGACGATAGCCTTAAGAACCTCACGAAAGACCAAGTGCTCGTGGTTCAGCCGGTCCAGCCGCAGTTTCCCATCCGGCCGACGACTCATGCGCAATAGGAGTTGGTCATCTCCGAATAACTCGTATCCTGTAACAGCCGGTTCGGCGCTTACTAACGGTCGTTCTTCGTTGTCCAGTGCCACACCTGTGAACATAACCACTTTGAGCGTATTGACTGGAGCCAGAAGTTCCTCTAGCCGACCCTGAAGTGATGACACATCTAACTCTGCACCCCATTCCATTCGACGCTTTGCCTCGCCACGATGGATGTACTGCCGGAATCCACCCAGGTCGATGGCACTACCGCCGACCTCAGTTTTGAATACATCCAACCGTCCGGTACGCTCGGCTTCGCTCGCTAGCGCTAAGCTATGGATGAAGCTCGATTTACCAGCGCTATTTGGACCAAAGATCATTGTAATCGGTCTGATTGGAATTCGTTGGGTCTCGGCGAAGGCTTTGAAGTTGCCGGTGAAGAGCGTTTTTATCATTATCAAATCCTCAAAAATTCCTTAAGTACCTGCTCTCGCTTGGTGCTCTATTTCTTGGAACTCCTCCTTCAGGTGGGCTCTTCGCCAGCCTTCAGTCAGCTTTCCTGAAAACGCATGATGCATTGTTATTTGAACTAACTGTGAAATTCTTTTTTCTGCCTCTCGCCTATAATCGTTCTCTTGAAGAAGCTCGCGCACAACAATTGAAAATTTTTCTATTAATTTTTTTGGAGGGAGAGGAACGCGAAAACTGCGCAAAAAGTCAGCGGGTACTCGCTGTTGGCCCACCGAACCGATAAAATTTCCTTTTGCGACATTTCTAAAAATGTCCAGTCTAGTCAACCCATAAATCCATTCTGGGGTAACCAGGTCTCCTGCTCGCAATACATGAAATTCTGTGGAACCATAACCCAATCCGTTACCGAGTCCTCTAGCTATGGCAGCCTTTCCATTTTCCATACAGGGTGTGATTTTGGCAAATAGAACATCGTTCTCCAAAAAAGAAGTAAATCCTTTCTTAACTTCACCTAGCTCCTTAATTTGGCAACCAGTAATCTGCCCCCAATCCTCATTTACATCAGCCATTGGAACGAAGCTAACTTCCAGATCATTAGGTAAGTCTCGGGATGGTGCCCGAGGATTGATCTCAGCAATACCAGCGTCGCCAAGGCAAACTCTTTCAAAGTCCTTGGTATTCAATAACGGATCGCCAAACATCTGATAGAACAATGCAGGTAGGATGCGGACAGCTTTAGTGTCAGCGTTTGTGCGACTCTTACGCAGAGCATGGGCCTGATCGAGAATTTCGACGATGCGATGTTGTTCGGCTATCGTAGGCAATGGAAGCTCAACATTCTTTACATCAGTATCTGAAACTGCAGGGTAATGGGCTCCTCTTACTTTCGACGTCAAAGCATCAATAAAACCAGACGTCTGGACAAAATAAAACAGATAACGTCCATTTATAAGATCACTTTCCGGACGCAGGACTGAAAAACCAGTAGAAGCGATTTGGCTGTCCAATTCAGGCGGTACGATTGCCACAGCATTCAAGTTTGGCCTGACAGTGGATACTAAGATGTCACCCGCATTTACTTCTTTCCGTGCGCGACTTGGGGCCTTGGCTCCCTTTATTTCAGGTGCCTGCGAAATAATTTTTTTATCGCGGTCAATTGATGATATATCTATATACTTAAACAGACTTTCTTGACGTTCCCGAGGATTACACACTTGTGTTTGTTGCGAAACTCGCTGTATTGTTGTAGTAGTCCACTTCACTGGGATGCTTCCAATTCTTGCAACAATCTTTCAAGCCCTCGGGTTAGCTCCTTTTCGACTATTAAAGTATCTTTTATTAATTCTAGCGGATCTTCTTCTGGTACCGCTTCTGCGACCTGCGGCTTGTAACGCCCCGCTGCCAAATGAAAATCATTAATCGCCAATGTCTTCACGTCCGCCCACCAACATCGCGGTATTTCATTCCCCGGTTCCAGAATTCTATTGGCTTCCACACCAGGCGGATTATCGAACTTAGATGCTTTGTACTCCTGCCATTTGGCGAGTAGGTCAGGAATCTCGTTGAGGTTGGGGGTTTCCACACGACCACCATCAGAGATCTTGTCGGGGTCATAGCCGTCGTTGCAAACCTCATAGAACCAAATCTTCTCTGCTTTCTCTATCTTGCCTCCGTTTTGGGGTTTGCAGAAAACCAGCACGCTGGTCTTTACTCCCGCATAAGGTCTAAACACACCCGCTGGCAGAGAAACCACGGCGAGCAGAGCGAAATCCTCAACAAGTTTCTTTCGGAGATTCTTATGCGCGCTGGTAGAGCCGAACAGCAAACCTTCCGGCACCACAACAGCGCAACGGCCACCTGGGGCGAGATGTTCCATCATTAAGCCCAGAAAGAGCAATTCACTTTTCCTGGAACTAGTGTAGAGGTCTGAGCGGATGGAATCCTTCGGGATCTGTCCAGCGAAGGGCGGATTGGACAGTATCACTTTGTAGCGACGCGATAAATCCTCCTCCGTAAGTCCTCCGTGGTCCGACAATGAATTGCCGCGTTTAAGCCTTGCTCGACGTACGCTGTGTAGTATGAGATTCATCATGCTTATGCGCATCATCTGACGAGAAACATCCACGCCAAAAATCGAGGCTTCGAGCATGCTCCAGTCTGGAATTTTTTCACCTGTACCCTTGCGATAGGTTTGGAGATTTGGTATTTCTTTTCTAGCTTCAGCGAGAGTCTGTCCACGCTTCTCCAACCAGTCTTCGCCGTAGATAGGATATTCTTGTACTGTCTCGCTGTACTTAGCAAGCAGATAGTCTACTGTGTCTATAAGAAAACCGGCTGTTCCACATGCTGGATCGAAAACGGAATCACCCAGTTCTGGATCGACCATTTCCACCATGAAAGAACGGATCTGGCGCGGTGTGCGAAACTGTCCATTCAGGGACGACTGACCAAGATGGGTTAATAAATATTCGAAGATATCGCCTTTGACGTCTGGCCCAAGCTTGCGAAATTCGAAAGTATCGATCTCGTCCACCACCTGCTTCAGCACATTAGGGTCTACAATCTCCAACACGGCATCGCGGAAATACTCGGCCACTTCAGGCTCATCTTTGGCTATCGATGCCAAGTAAGGGAATACTTCGTCCCGGATGAAGTCGCGAAGCTCTGGTCCGCTCATGAAACGCCACTTGGACCAGCGATAACGTTCGGCCTGCTGGGGGAACAACAGTTTAGCGTTGCCACTAGCGGCTCTGAGGCGAACGCGCAGTTCACGGTCCTGTTCCTCCTCATCCAACAACTTCAGAAAGATCAAATAAGAGATCTGCTCAATATAGGTAACCGGATTAGTAACACCACCTGCCCAGAGGACATCAGTGATGTGATCCAGCTTTCTTCGTAAACTGCGGTTCATGCGTTGTTACCACCTTCTGTCATCTATTGTCGCTGCTAAATAATGTATCGTTCATTTCATCAACGACCTTTTTCAGTCCCTGCTCGCCAAAGAATTCTATTCCGAGGTTTGCGGCATTGAGTATGGAGAGTGGCGGTTGAAACAGATCGTCCAGCGCTAGCTTGCCACGTGCAATACCACGGTTTTTCAGCATAGCCAGGTACTGTGCCTGCTCGGCACTGAGGTTGCGGGTAACCAGCCAGGCTCGGAAGTTCTCGTCCACTGTTTCTTCGCGGCTCTTGATCTTCTGCTGGCCCAGCGCTGCACGAATGAAGTCCACCAGCGAGCCGCCCGGATTGCGATAGGCACGACGCAGGTTTTCTTCATTGAAGTAGCGTTCGGGTTGGTTGAGTCGGACAGCAAGTTGCTGCTCTTCACCATCACTGAGCAAATTGCCCGATCGAATTTTCCTGATAATCGGATCGTGCACAACGGCATCACGAACGGTATTTTCCCAGTCGGTGACGTATTGACGCTTGTCGATGCGCTCTCCTTGGGGCCCCACTTCGACATAGTTAACTGCTTCCAACCATTCATCTTCGAGCCCCAGTTCAATGAGATCACGTTGGGACATGCTCTTTGGTTTACGGATCGTCGGAACATGGCCTGTACCCGTACCGATAAAGATATCTGTATCGCTATCGTTGAAGTACTGATGGTTACGAAAGAAGTCGTAAATCACAAACTTCCCCTTACTGATATGCGGTGCTGTGCGCGTACCTCGCCCGCGCATCTGCTGATAGAGAATGGGACTACGCACACGTCGACACATCACTAAGTGGAGGATCTCACGGCAATCGAAACCAGTATCCAGCATACCGACACTCACGGCTACTTGCGGGTAATCCTCGCGCTTGAACTTGCGGATCAGTTCATCCGTATTCTGCACATCACTGGTGATCACCTCAGCATAGTGTCCGTTGTATTCTGGATGCAAGTCGTTGAGATACTGAGCCAGACGTGCGGCATGGTGTTTGGTGATGGCAAATACAATGGACTTCCCCGGTGCGGGTTTCTGGCCTGGCGCCAGGCTTTGATAGTTCTGCCAAGCCAGCTTGTCAAACTCCTCCATCATCAGACGATTGGTCTTTTCGTTGGTCCACTTACGCTCGAACTCGGCGGGGTCATAGTGCTCCTCATCGACGTCCGCGCCTTCTGCGATTATCTCGGTAATACCTTCGGCGAAGCGGTAGGGTACTAGATAATCATTTTGGAAAGCGTCTTGGATAGGATAAGAAAAATCTGGCGTATTATCTTTGCACTGGTAGAAACTGAAGGTATTGCGCTCGATATATGCTGCCGGTGTAGCAGTTAAACCGATATGAATGGCATCGAAATGGGTCAATACCGACTGCCAGGTACCATATATGGAACGGTGGCATTCGTCCGCGATGACGATATCGAAATAACCACTAGTGTATTCATGGTAACGGCCGATCATGGTTTGCAACAGGCAAACAGTGATCTGCTGCTCGGTGCGTACTATGCCGGGCTTGAGCCAATAGTGACTGTAATGACCAAGCAGATCGGTGATTGCCTCAAGAGCCTGTTTAGCAAGCTGTTCCCGGTCAACCAGAAACAGGACGCGTTCCGCATGTCCTGCCTGCATCAGCCGTTGAATGTACTGACAAATGAGGTCGGTCTTGCCCGTACCAGTGGGCAACTCGATCAGAAAACGGCGCTTTCCAAGTTCCAATGCGCGATCCATAGCCCGCATAGCATCCCGCTGATATGGGCGTAATTCGCGAGTTTCACCTTGGCGGGTAAAGTAGTCAGGGATATCAATCGTCGCGAGCGGCATGCGTTCACTACGCATATGCACAAGTCGCTCCATGTCACGACGGGAGAAGAATGAGTTGACGATGCGGGCATCATCGTTCTGATAATCCCAGAAGTAGATCAGTTCACCGTTGGTCAGAAAGATGAACGGCGCACCAAGTTGTTTGGCATAGGGGAGCGCTTGTTGTTTGGCTACATAGGGATGGATGGCCTTCCTTTTTGCCTCGACCACCGCAAGGGGCTGCCCGCGCTGGTCGAGCAAAACGTAGTCAGCACGGCCGCTAAGCAAAACATCCCCATCAGATGTATGTAGAGCGCCAGGTTCGCTAGCGCTCCCAGGATCAGCTATACCACCGAAACCACCACTGGCCTTTACCTCGGTCTGGACCTGAGACTTATCTGAAGGCTCCCAACCTGCCTGACGTAGCCAGTCATCAATGGCGATCCTAGCATCGGTTTCTTTGGTGGTGTCTTTCGTCATATCCCTCGCGAGAGTTATTGATACTCTCTGAAATAGTCCGCCAAATTACGACCATTATAATACACGACGCAGACAATACGGCCACGGTCAATCCTATAAGCCTCTCCAAAACTAACTATCTCACCCTGGATTAATCTTGTGAGCTTTTGTTTCGCCAACTGCCCGGCAGCGGTATGTAACTCCGGGGCGTTATATCCGGTAGGCCGCACCCTTGAGCCGGTTTTGCCATGCCACTCCCAGCCCTCTGCCACTTCGAATGTATCCCCGTCAATTATTTTTGAAACTCTAAACTGTGTCATCGCTTTTCTCCTCTGGGCTAAGATGTCATACCCTGATAAAGCAAATGCTATGCCACATTTCGCAACAAATATTTATTTCATTTATTTTCAAGTAGTTATCTAAACAAAGCTTATTTTTGGATATCACCCATTTTCAATGGAAGTTTAAATTATTTAAACCTTGGTTAAAATCATGTTCTATTCTTCTGTACATATTTGTGTACGGCTTGGGGGGTCAATCCAAGAAGGAGCGCTGCCTTACTCTGATTACCACCGCTAATCTTCAGCGCCCGCATCACAATCTGCTTTCGCGCATCAGATAGAAAATTCTCCAATGAAAAACCCTCGGCTGGCTCTGGTAATGTTGACCAAGGCTCCGCATGGATTACTGGTTCGCCAAATATGAGATCGTCTGTATCTAAGACCGCAGAGCGTGTTAGTCGTGCGGTACGCTCAATTGTGTTCGACAGATCTCGAATGTTTCCAGGCCAATCATGCGCCTGTAATCGCTGTAGCGCGCCTGTGGTCAGTCGTTTCGGCGCTTTCAGACTTGTATTTACCTTATCTAGCAATGTGAGTGCGATTTTCGGAATATCGCTACGGCGTTCCCTGAGCGGTGGCAAGCGGATCTCGCCAACATTCAAGCGGTAATAGAGATCCTCACGAAAGTTACCCTGCTTTATGGATCGAGGCAGGTCGACATTTGTTGCACCAATCAATCGTACATCTACGTTATGAGGTTCACCAGTGCCGACAGGTTCAATCTGCCCTTCTTGTAAAACACGTAGCAACTTCGCTTGTGTATCTAACGGTAGTTCCCCAAGTTCATCCAGAAACAACGTGCCACCATCTGCTTGTGCAAATTTGCCCTTCTGGTCGGATACTGCTCCCGTGAAGGCGCCTTTACAGTGACCAAATAGTATGCTCTCAACCAAGTCTCTAGGAATTGCTGCGCAGTTGATTGCTACGAAGCAATCCTTAGGTCGGCCACTGGCCAAGTGGATGAATCTGGCCAGTAACTCTTTGCCAGTTCCGGTCTCTCCAAGTAATAGAATTGGCACACTCGAGGAGGCGAGCGTAGCTGATATATCAAGCGCTTTCGAGAGTTCAGGGTGGTCACCCACAATTCCTAACGATTGGATGAGTTTGTTGACATCTAGTGCCGTGTCGGGAGACTCCAGTCTCGACAAGCTAATACTCCGAACCTCAGGAAACTCTTTCGATGAAAGGTCGATTTCACTTACGAGAGGTTTATCCGTGGTTACAAATCGAGCTGGTCTGATATGCAAAATTCGAGCAGGTATTTCGCCGCTTGATACCAAGAGTAACCATGCTGCGTGCATTTGTGGTGTACCAGACGCAACAGCAACAAAGAGGTTTATCTGTGTTTCAAATAAATTTAATTTTGGCAAAAGTTTGGTGCGAAGTAAATTTAATATTTCTGCATAATCCGTAGGGTCGCTCAAACCAGCTTCGATGATTAAGATACCCACTTCAGGATTCAACTCTTTGAGTACAGATTCCGTCGCTGTCGTGTTTTCCTTCGTATTCAGCGTAGAAATCAATATTACATGGTCGAATGATTTTGCACTTACCAAGGAAACGATCGGGCCAGCCTGTTGCTCCTCCCCAACTAACCCTAGGCTGTATGGATCATGGAACCCTGTGAAAGTAACTAAAACATTCATAGAAATAATTTGCTTCTCGGCATCTATGAAATTTCGATTGGGATAACTTTTTTTGTTACTGCAAGGTGAGCAGCAAATTGATGACGAGTAGTAAATCCACATTTTTTCTGCTCCAGCACCCAAATGTATCGTTCCGATAATTTACCTGATTGTGTGCGCGTCATTACACGTTTGACTAATAATAAATACGCAGCAAATACTGATAAATCGTTAAGTGATGACATGACTATCATCAAGCATGTATCATTTCGCATGAAGCTTACGTATTTAGACACTACAAAGTTTCCTAATACCAAAGATAAAATTAGAATGCGGACGTTGATCAAAGCTGTGAGAATTGATAGATTGGCCACGGTTAACTGTATCATATCATCAACAAGCTGACACTCCAGCACTGTCTAATCTTCTAAGTTCTTCATGACACCTTTAGATAATGTATCCTGGGTCGGAAAAACCTTCGACGACTTCCTGTTTCGCCCGCAAAAAGGGATGGCGGGCTCGCGCCGGGACATCAGTCTGGCTAGTGTACTGACCGGCCATATCTCCCTGGAACTGCCCATCGTCTCGTCCAATATGGACAGCGTGACCGGCGCGGACATGGCCAGGGCGATGGCGATGGAAGGCGGTATCGGCGTGATCCATCGCGCCATGACCATCGAGAGACAGGCGCGCAAGGTAGCGCAGATAAAACGCAGCCAGAGCGCGGTCATCAATCAGCCCCTGTGCCTGCCGCTGGGCGCTACCATTCAGCAGGCCAGGAATTTCGCTCATAATCATTCAATTACCGGCATTCTGATCGAGACGGAACCCGGCAGCAATATCCTGGCCGGCCTGCTGTCGCAGCGGGATATGCCCTGGAACAGCGACTACGATGACCAGCCTGTGGAGCGTTTCATGACTTCTTTCGACCGGCTGGTTGTCGACAAACCCGGGATTTCCATCGAACAGGCCTCGAAGATACTGTTTGAACATCGCATCGAGCGCCTGCCGCTGGTAGATGCCGAGCGACGCATCCACGGATTGATCACGCGTCGCGATATCTTTTCCCTGCGGGAACGTCCCTACTCCAGCAAGGATGACAAGGGACACCTGCTGGTTGCTGCCGCGATCGGCGCACGGGGCGATTACCTCGACCGTAGTGCGGCACTGCTGGAAGCAGGAGCTGACTGCCTGTTCATCGACATTGCCCACGGCCATTCGACGGTGATGGAAGAGGCCGTTGAACGATTCCGCGGCCGCTTCGGCGGCGTACCCCTGGTGTGCGGCAACGTGGCCACCGCCGAGGGGGCGCGCTTCATGCGGGACATCGGCGCGGACGCGGTCAAGGTCGGCGTGGGGCCGGGCCGCGGCTGCCGTACCCGCCTGGAAACCGCAGCCGGCGTGCCGCAGTTACAGGCGATACGCGAAACCTGGAAGGCACTGGGCGATTCAATCCCCATCATGGCCGATGGCGGCATCAAGACGGACAAGGACATCTTTCTCGCCCTGGTGTGCGGTGCAACTACGGTCATGCTGGGCAGCGCATTGTCCGGCACCGACGAGGCGCCCGGCAGGGTCATCGAAGACCCCGTCACCCATACCAAGAAGAAGATTTACCGCGGCATGACCTCACCGGAAGCGGTGCTGGAATCACTCTATGACCCGGAGAACGCGGAAGCGACCGACGCCGCGCTCGATACCCCGCCCGAAGGCCAGGAAATACAGGTGCCGTACAAAGGCAGCGTCAACGACATCCTGCACCGCGTGCGCGGCCACCTGCGCTCGTCCGTCAGCTATGCGGGCGAAGCCACGCTGCAGGCAGCGCGCGCGAAGATACTCAGCAACCCGGAGAAATACCTGGTACCCCTGTCCGAATCCTCCCGCCGGGAATCCTACGAACGCTGAAAACAGAATGTCAGCTACACCTGGCCTGGCACTAACTCAGGGAAGTACCAGGGTTCCGCATGTTCAGGGATTGACCACTTGAGCGGTGACCGTGATGATGTTTCAGTCAACAGGCCTTCTTCCTTTAATTGCGCAAGCAACCTGCGGGCGCTTCGCTCAGACATGCCGCACAGTTCATACGCCATTTGCCGTTCCAATTCCCCGTGTATAAACGCCTGGTACAGGACCAGTGATGCTATTTCCTTGATTTCAGCGCTGATTGCCGGGACCCGGTTGTCATTTCGCGCTTGTATGTATCTGGAAATCCTTTTTTGTATCTGTCCCAGGTCAAGCAACCTGGTCATGTACGTTATCTGGTCAATCGCGGCAGCAAGCATGAATCGACAAAAATCCACCAGGTTTTCCTGACTTAACAAACCGCGACCATCATGCATACCTTGACGGGGGAAATCGGCGCGCGCCAGTAACCCCTTATAACCATTTGCTGCCCTGGCTACGCCTCGGCTGATATACCATACGCCTACACTGTTCAATCCGAGACTGGAGAGCGCAGCGTCCGTAAATAACCTGGCGACTCTTCCATTTCCGTCAAGGAACGGGTGAACCCAGACAAACCTGTGATGCGCACACATAAGAGCGATATATTTTCTCTCTCCGGAGTACCTTCGGGGATGGTATATCTCGCAAAACTGTTGCATCAGTGATTCCAGATTGTCTGCAGACGGGGGGACGTGCAGGCCAACCTTGACAGTATCCGTACGCCATTCTCCCGGTATGATCTTTCCCTTTGTGTTTCCTTCATCATCCTTGATTTCCCACATGCGTTCAGGGAGTTGTGTATAAAATTCCCTGTGCAGGGCCTTTAGAAAATCGCTCGAATATATCGTATTCTGGTCTAGGACTTGTTGCTTGATCCACTTCTGAACGTGTATATGCGCAACGGACTCCTTCTGTAAATCTCTTTTGATCGGATCATCGTGATACTTACCTCTTTGTGCGGCGCGGATTTCGTACGGTTGCGTATGATTACCTTCAATCAGGTTCGAATAATATGAATTTATAACTTCCATATATTGACGAATCGTTGCTTTTGTCACTTCCGTCAAATGTCCAGCCAGTTGCGCATCAGCGCCCACCATTGATATCACTAAATCCGGCAAGTCAGACCGGTTTAATGCCACATCGTCAGGAATAAAGGGTGTGAAATTATGACTTGTTGTAACCATTCATGGTCAACGCATATTTTGGCCACTTTGTTGGCCGATTAAAACTCAACTAACTGTCTGTTTTATAACTTATAATATAGAATAAATCAAGAATATTACAAATTTTTGGCCAATATATTGGCCGCTACAAACGCCTGACCTACCTGTCCGGGTCCTCCCGCCGGGAGTCCTGCGAACGCCAGGCTGGGTAATCATAAGCATCAACTCGGTGGTGAAGCGATGATTGTAACGGCTTTGCTTCTATTCTATTTCGGCGCCGGTTTTATACCAACGAGCCACCAGCAGGCGTTCTTCATCGGTCATCTGCGTCAGGTTCGCCAGCGGCATGGTCCTGGTGGTGACGGTCCTGTCGTGAATGCGTTGTGCCCATT
>MKWU01005104.1_pt1 | contig 14618 bp, 11 predicted proteins | sample 809101 | NCBI WGS metagenome assembly MKWU01 (sample SAMN05860141, study PRJNA318959) | sponge metagenome | host: Aplysina aerophoba | place: Slovenia: Piran, Adriatic Sea, Gulf of Piran | collected 2013-05-07 | reverse complement strand
TGTGTGTGTGTGTGTGTGTGTGTGTGTGTGTGTGTGTGTGGGGTGTGTGGGTGTGTGTGTGTGTGTGTGTGTGTATGTGCGACTAGTGTTTGCTCTTTGCCCTCCCTTCCCCCGAAACTTACATAATAGTGATGGTCCTGAACACGTGTATGTAAGCCATGTTAATGTAGTGTGGATGTACGTAGTTAGTACATTTTAGCATAATCACATTGTAAAGTGCCCCCACCCAGTTCCAGTTAATTGATCATTCATCGTTCCTTAATTTGGTAAATGTGAAAGCTTGCCCAGCAGGGGAGAAACAAGACACAACTTTCAACTGCCTCCTGGCGGACTTGGGTGCGCTTAGCCGAGGAGGGCAAGACGGCCCTATAATTGAAGGGAGTTAGTGAAACCAGGAACCTTGCAGAACTTGGTTGCGCTAAGCTGAGAAGAGCAGAGCGTCCTATAACTGGAAGGAAGTTAGTGAAACCAGGATCCTTCATTTACTTACTTCTGGGTGAAGACAAAGTCATGTTAAGTGAGTGACTGCAACTGATCTACACCAGCCTGCAGTGAGGGGCTAGCAGGTTGGACTGCACGAGGGGCAATCATCTCATCTAGATACAACACCTTTAATGACTAATGGACAGAATAGGAGGCTTGTCTCGGTTGCCTAGTCCCTGTGAGTCTCTTAGCAGTATGTGTGTCAGCCATTTTGTATGTGGTCATTTTCTCAGGCCCTGGTCAATTTACTATCCCCAGTGTCTCCATTGGAGCAGACAGAGACCTCATCACAGTGACCTACAAGGAAGTGAGTTAAGTTGCTATGTATAGCTACAGGCTGTGCATGACATTGTGATGTAATGCACTCCTGTATCAGGCTGTCCTTCAAGTGCACTGAACTGTTTGACATTTCCGTACTACTCCTGCGTACATGACCCCTGTTTCAGAATGAGTCCGACTGTCCCGGCACTGAGCGGCTTACAGTTGATGTTGACGGAGTGCAAGTTGCTGCGTTAATTGACAGTAGATGCAGTCCAGTTCATCGCCATCAACCACACTAACGGGTCAGTGACACTGTCCCTACCTCTGAGCCGATCATTGCCAGAGGATGCATTGACACTGACCATGACCAAGTACAACACTGTCCCTACCAACAGGAGTGACATTATGGGGAACATTGTCACTGAGATAGTGACATGGGGGACATCAGCTGTGTTTTGTGAGCTGGAATTGGCAAGATGAGATATGCATACTCTAGAGCTTCGGCTTTGTTAATTGATGATGCATGTATATATATGTTTGTATTACCTATGTGGGAAGACACAAGGGAATGATGAAGGTGACTCAACTCACTGTGCACTAAAGCTTGCACATATATGTACACTCACATGTCCTATACTATATATACACGAGTGCTGGTGATATATATGCTACTACTACACTATTATGTGTGTAACATACTGGTATATACTTACAGTTTGCTCAAATAATTGTATGTAAGGCAATGGGACCTCTGCATATAATATGCACAATACTACTGTATATAACTCAGTGTGATACTCGTCAATCTCCTCCTCACTACTGTATATAAATGCATACTGTGTACAGAATATGCAGCTGATCCATTGTCAAAGTATCTACATAAATGCCTCACTGTTGGGCTATTATGAGTGAATTATATAGTTCTTGGATGTGTCTAAAATTAAATATATTGTTGCTGATTCTTGGACTACACTAGCCTGGGGTTCGACAGATGGCAGTTGTCAATGAATTAGATGTTTCGACCCAGACTAGGGTCATCATTAGTAATGAAAGGTTACAAAACTGGCATGTTTAAATACACTCGGTTTAGGCGGGAAAGGCGACAGCGCATAAAAATTAATTAAGAGGGAGGGGAAAATGTGAAGAGATGGGTGGTTTGGATACTACTAATAATACTATTGATAAATATTAATACCTATGTAGTATACATATGGAGTACATAAGTATAGAATAAACAAGAAATAATCAAAAATATGAGAAAGGAGAAATGAAATATGCAGAGGAAGGGGGATGGAATGTTCAGGAGAGAAACTCAATGGTGGTGGCATCCTGAGGCAGTGTTAGGGCGATTTGCCTTGACAATTAGTTAGTTGTACACCGGGGGAAGGTTTCCCTCCTCCCGGTTCAGGATGGCATCTGTATTCGTAGTTGTTACAACTGTGTTATCTTGGCATAACTTCAAGCTGAAACAGAAGGGTATGCTAACTGCTAAGCCGTATAGATGTGATAGAGATGATAATTATAGTGAATGTTTCAACATGCAGTTGACAAGTGCTGGTTGTCTATTTCTCTTTCAGTCTCCTGACAAAGGAGCCCCTCCCACTCCTCCCCTCCCCCTCCTCTTCCACCCAATGGCCCTGACAGCATCCATATCCAACCAAATCCCAGCTACTGTTCAGTGGAGAGGGCCCATCAGTGACAATGCAATAGCTGCATGTTTGAGTGGATGTACGTATGTATGTGTGTTAGTCAGGGAAACAATACAGTCGAGTACTTAATTCTTTAGTCTGTATCTGAGCTGTTACTTGTGATTGTACAGTATAATGCATTTTAAGCTCGATAATGTTACAACAATAATGCCAAAGAAGCTATAAGGGTGCACATATGTATGTAGCTGTAATGATTTAATTAATTTTAACTCAAATACAAGACCCACTGCAAGTTAATACATGCACATACTGCATTGAGGCTCCTATAAAGCTCTGTTGAATGTAGGACTGCTAATTAGGGGACAGTCCCTGCTGAACTGTGCAAAGAACTTCAAAATGGCTGTTTGCTGTGGTCAGTTCATAGATTCACTCCATCCTGAGTCTGCAGGCTCCTCCCTCAGAGTTGTCCAGATGTGTACCCCACCTCTCTCCCACTCCCATCAGGTGCAAGGGGTCACTCAGTCTCCCTGTTGGCTCTCACTGTTGTGCTGGCACTTAACTGCTCTACTGGAGGAGAAGGTAGCTACTGTAGCTAGACAGACATACTTTGTGCTATGTGTGCTTCTGGTTTCACTGTTATTGCTTCATCTGTGTTCGTCATTAGCGCTATCTAGAGACGGAAAGTATGACTCTGTTCTCTCAATAATCACATGTGCAAGAACATCAGGAGTGTCAACGTAGCTAATATGTAATAAACTAAATGCCCCTAAATGCAGTACTGTAGGTACACAAGTATAATTGTTCAAATTCTGTTATATATAGTAGCTAGCTAATATAATTATAGAGAAACCTGAGTGATGACCTGAACACGTGGCATAAGGCTAGGTGCAAATACAGGAACTAACTCAACAGCTACTAAACAGGACATACTGTATGTATACACACTTTCACAGCAGCACTGTTACTCGTATATACATACGTATAAGTACATGAATGCAAACATAATTCTATACATTTTGCATGAAGCACTATCGTTATGAGCCACAAAAGATTTCACGCTGAATAATAGTATCGCTTTGGTTGCCAGTCCTATAAAAGAATAGTGTTAAAGATTTGAGTAGTTTTGTCCTACAAGCCCCCCTTTTTGTTATTCCATATGTTACAGCTCTTTGACCATTCTTGATGTAGATCTATGAACGTATATAGCTTACTTTCGCCATTATTCTGCATGTTACAGGGTTTCACTCCTATACATACCATGTTTTGGGAAAATGAAACTGCCTATGCCTTCCCCCATTGCTTCCACTCTCTGATAATTATACAATAGCTAGTATTATATGCACTTTACATGTACATTAATACCATGCCTACATACAGTATAAAGCGTGGCTACACTTTCTTGTGCTTTACTCTCATATATGCCTTGTTGTTGTCATCTCACAGCTGCCTTCAATGTCTCCCTGGAACTCCAAGGAGGAAACTGTTTGGACCAGCTCACCCTCATCTGTAGACACAGTGATGTTCTCAATGACCCAAACTGGATACACAATGGGACAGCGCAGGGAGCTCAGCTCATAGATACAGCCTTCCCTGGTGTAATGTACTCTGTTCAGAGTAATACAGAGCACCGAGTGACAATCAGTGGAGTGGGCAATGTGACAGCTCTTGATGGATACATCATTCAATGTGTGTACAGCATACTGGGCAACCTCATCAAGAGCAATGCAGTCAAGTACTCCTTCATCCCTCCTGGTCAGTGCATGTGCTGTATACAGGATAATGTCGCTCATGGAGTAATATTTTATATATGTCCACATGAGCAAGCTCAGTATACGCATTAGTGTACAGCCATTCATGTATAGAATGCATGCACTATATATTGTGGAACTAGCCCTGACCTCTCACAGTAGGCTATGTGGTATAGAGGTTGTGAGAGAGGAGGATTCTTTCAGTGACATCCCACTGTCACATCACACCAGAGAAGTGCAGATAGCTACTACTTACAGTACATTACGTAATGCTGCACACCCTCTCCACTCCAGACTACAGACCAGCACTCTCCTTGATGAGTGTCACAAGCAACTTCTCCGAGCACCTCTCCACCTTCACCTACTCCTACCAAGAGAGCTGCAGCCTCTACCCGAGGTGCACCCTGTACTTCTCAGTGGAGCACACTGTGTCCCCTCAGTCGGCAGTCAGCAACTCCTCCGGTGGGTGCAGTGTGGAGTACACCATCCACAACCTGATGAGGTGTGTGAGCTACCAGTTTACTGCCACCGCAAACCTCAGCAACCAGAGGGGAAACCCTGTTGACGTGGTAGACACAGTCATGTTAAGTGAGTGACTGCAGCTGATTTACAGCAGCCTGCAGTGAGGGGCTAGCAGGTTGGACTGCATGATGCCAGGGCATGTGTTTCACCTACGATGTACGTATGCACAACATTGAATGTCTAATGGGTCCAGTGAGAGGGTTATAATTGCCAGTAGTGTGTCACAGTGTCTGGGCAGGTTAGTCCTATTTGCAGTGTACTCCAAAGGCGTCCATTGTCGCAGGTCCTGGTCGATTTCTCCTCACCAGTGTCACTGTCGGAGCAGGTCGTGACCTTTTCCATGTCACATTTGTGAATGTGAGTCGTGGGATATGTGATCACTATTAACTATTACAACAATGATTTGCATTTGCACCATACCCCACTGCTCCACTCTCCTGTGTACATGACCCCTGTTTCAGAATGAGCCCGACTGTCATGGCTACCCCACTGAGTGGTACACAGTTGATGTTGATGGAGTGCAAGTTGCTGACTTGACAGCAGATGCAGTCCACTCCCTAGCCATCAACCACGCTAACGGCTCAGTGACTCTGTCCCTACCTCTGAGCCAGCCACTGCCAGAGAATGCAGTGACACTGAACATGACCAAGTACAACACTGTCCCCACCAATAGGAGTGACAACAGGGGGAACACTGTCACTGAGATGGTGATATGGGGGACATCAGCTGTGTTTAATTTTGGTGAGCTGGAATTGACTGCTAGAGAGAACCTACATAAATGCCCTATCATACGTCCATGTCTTACATAGACAATGTCTATTGTACACATACATGTACAGATACAGTGGATATAAATGCTACCTGTTAATTAAGAATTGATAATGCAAGTAGCATGCATGGTTCATGTATAATTATTATTATGAATATATGTGAACCATGAACCAAGGTCACTTTACGCATTTTGCTTTGTTCCTCCAGATATTCAACAGATGACACCTCAGCCAGCATCTCCCAGCCCAATTAGTGCACGTGAGCATATACGTATATTACTGCATGTGACCACCTGGTAATGGTGGGTGAGAGGGAGCATTGGAATACTATGGGTGGGGGTGGGGTGGGGACACTATATATGTGAGTACATACTGTACATAGATAAGTGCATTAAAGTGACAATGGTAGTATCACTGGATTGTTACACCAACCTGACCAGGTCAGCCAACTGAACCATGGCCAGAGGACCATGAAGTACTATAAAAATCCAGTGATTACTACATACCAGTTAAAGTAGAGGCTCATTGCCGCGTAGTATCGTTGATAGGAGGAATTATTTGGAGCAGATCACAGCAGGAATACATTCAGTGGAACAAGACGTTTTGATCCGTGAATCTTCATCAGTTGTATACATACAAAACATAGGTGAGACGCGACAAACGTCTTGTTCCACTGAATGTATTCTTGCTGTGATCTGCTCCAATAATTCCTCCTATCTAAGTACATACCAGTTGTCACTAATTTCCAACACTGGACACAGTGTACAAATCCCACATCTGGCCTGATGTACATACATATGTATATAGTGATATACAGTATGTATATATGTATATCCTGCGTACAGTTGACAAAGGCCTACGTGGCCGAAACGTCCTGCAATCATTGTTATTGAATCTGCTACGTATCTGCTCACGATCAGTTCGCCCAATGTCACATGACACGTTGTCACCTGCAGGTATAGATCTCTGTTCCCCTTCTTCAGGTGTCTTCATTGCCACCACTGCCCCCTTGGTGGCACTGTGGGTTGCCACTGTGACTGTTTTCGGAATTGTTACAGCTGTGTTGTGCTCAAAGATCCACAAACTGAAACAGAAAGGTAATCTCACCATTATGTAGTGCATGTTGCAATATACAACTTTTGTTATGTAATGCAATTTCTGTTATATTATAATTATTACGCTTTCTTTCTTCTTCAGTCCCCCACCAAAAGGACCTCTCCGTTAGTCTTCCTACTCTGGAGATATCTTATGGTGACCCCACCTCCTCTGCTGACCCCACCCCCACTCACATTCACATTCCCTCTGATGACCCCAGCACCATCCATCTCCAACCCAACCCAAGTTACCAATTGTTGGAAATGGGTTGTCAGCAGCAGCAATGAGCACCCAGCTGGAGAGTGAAGCTGAATATACCAAATACTTGTAATTCCTCTTACTGATCACTGTTGAATGAACAGTACATTTCTTCCAACATCACTGACTTGAGTCTTGAGCTCAGTTGAACTGTGGTGTGTGTACTATATACTGCACTTGTGTGATTGAATGATGCATTAACGTTCATGATGCTATTGGTGTAGCGATCAGCTGAGTGTCTTCACTCACATGATGGCAGACGAGCAGCAGCAGCTTAGACGTCGTTTCTGTAATTTGTCACGAGTGTCTTATGAGGTATATGCGTACTACATGTACACTGCCAAAATTATGCTCAGACTCAGCAACACAACACAAGTCCTATACCTAGTATGGTCGTCACTCAAGTGTGTGGGCCTGCCTTGAGCTATAGTCTAGAAGTTATGCTCCCAACGTACAGTTCAGTTATTCTTGATTTAATACCATATACATATATATTATGGTGCAGCCTTATATATCACTTGCTTAGACTGGACAATCCTCCACCATGTTTTGCATGGACCTGATGAATATATGCATATGCCATGTATTCATAGCTAGTGGGGCCATCTGGTCAGGCCCTATATATAGCTACATGGTAATCCCAGATCCCCCTGAAGTGCCACCACACAATGATATTCACGAGATGCTATAATTATATATATAATTATATATACTTCAGATGTACAAATGTGTGCATAGCAGTATTGGGGTACGTGCTTGCTTCAGTAGAAGCACAATAATGTTCTATAACTCAAGGCCATCTGCAAATATGTGCATAAATGCCCTTTGAGCAGGTCCATACAAGGCTTGAGTACTGCAAAGCAATTACTGTATTCATTGCGCAGCTTGTGGGCAATGTTATTATGTATGCACTTGCTTATATTATGCTCTGTCGAAAACATCTACAGTTGGCATTTGTCCTTTACCCGGAAATGTCCTTAACTCGAAAATACAATGAGGAACAATGAATGCCTGAAACTCGTAGGAGTGAGGAACCATTCTATGAACCGAGTGTAGATGCTTCCACTGAGGCAGAGGGAAGGCACAGTATATCAGTGTACAGGAATCAGATGTACACTAGCTTGTACATTGTGTATACACATGTAAATGTACCACTATTTGCATTATGTCCACTTCCGAAATGCCACCAGCAACAGGTACTGCAGTTCACATCAATAGATACATCTATGTAGTTGAATATTAATGGTAAGGTACTGCATAAATATATGTATGCATATAGCTACTTGCATGGATTCATGATAAAACATGTCTTCGTGCATGCAAAATTTAATTGTTGGTTGAAATTAATATGTTGCATGGTTTCTTATGTTGTGGCCAAAGAAACCTCTGCTATATACCTACTGCTAAACCACACACATACATGAACGTTTAGTCCTGCATACCGTGCACAGAGAAGACCAAGACTTGCTTTTTGCCACTTTTGATTGAAAGTGCATTACACATTGCATGTAAAGTATGCCCTAATCACATGCACAAGGCACCCCCACCCACATATATACCCATGGATGCACTTCAGTGACCCCAAGTGCACAGATGTGCATACGTACACATACGTACGTAGCTGTACATGCATGCACAAGTAAAAAATATATAGCTTTATTATATTATACTGTACATACAAAAGGTGACTATATACGTATATGTATAAAACACTACAATCACAAGGTTAGTGAGTATTGTATGGCCGAAAAATTTCGCGAGGCTTTAAGTTTGCAATTTTTTTTGCAATTTGGCCAAAAATGTTTCGTGAAATGTTCTCCCCTAAATGGGACAAGTCTGATTTTTGAATGAAATTGTTCACATTCATGTATTTGGGTGGTGTTCCATCCTCGCACTGAGGTCGACATCCCATTGGAGTAGTCATGGCAACTGAAGTGTAGGCAGGACTAGCTATAGCCTGCATCTCAATCTTGTCAACCTCACACTCATGATGTGTGCATATACATACATGTACTGCACACATATACTGTACATGTGCACATGCAATAAATTATATTCAGCAACCTCATGAGTTCCTTGGTTGGCCATGCAACTGCTAACAGATTGACTTACGTACGTACATATTAGCAGAGCCCATCAGGTAGGTACGAACATCCTGTATGTATGCGTGTCATCCTATAATAAAGCTACTGAGTTGCTTGTCATCTTCTAACCACAGCACACAGTATGCAATCCTGCTTTCCTACCGTGTGTTGTCACTTCCCATGCATTCATAGCCTTGAGTGCTTTCAGGAAAGTTTTCGAACACAAAATGTGTCAAATGTCTACAAAACTAAACTCGCACGAAGCGTGGATCCCCTTCAAAGCCTTGAGTCCCTTTGCGTACCACATCAGAATACCAACTGCATAATGAGAATGCACTCTTACAAGATACAAATCATGTATACAGGCAGAATGCCAGACTATAAGTGAATAGAACAAAAGTCTCTATGCAGGTACAGGTGTGTATCTGCAGAGATCTAATTGCATTTCAGCAGGAACAGGCAGTAAAATATGGTACTGTTACACACACACACAATTTTAATACGTATATCATGCTTTTTTACAGCATGTAACTTCCCATGCAGGTATAAGCACTACTGTCAGCTGAGTTGCAGTTGGTAATCACACCTGAAAAAGGTAATAAAAACAGATGGTGTTACAATGAAAGCATGAACACAAACTACCACACATATTATGGGTATCAGCACTGTGCGGTGTGTTTCGTCACTCTGTGTACTACAGTAAGTCATACTCCACTGTTCTGGGACAGTAGGAATCCTAACTCATCTGTCAGCTTTCTCTTGTCCACACGAATATGACAGGTATAAAGAGACAAACAAGACAGTGATCTACACTTTACCACTAGCCCTCTGAATCAGCAGGAGTAAAAGTCTGTCTAGGTTAACGTTTCATAGTCAACATCCATAGAGTTTTAGAAAAGCATAAAAATGAAGCTTGACTTGTTAGGCAATTAAAGTGCATACGTAAGTGCATGTTATGTGTGGGATGACATATCGCTGCTGCTGGGGACTCTGACAAAAGGTATGAATACAGTACATATAATATACATATTCACACAATGTGAATACAATACAATATGAGTGGCAGTTAAAGTGGTACCTTAGCAAATGCACTGGCACATAGAGGATGAAATTGATACAATTACTGTACTTACATCATGCTACAGCCAAAGTAGGGTGTCCCTAATTCATGCATCCAACTGGGAATTATGGGAGGGAAGTTGGGACTGCCAATTGGTGGTAGGCAGTCTGGCATAAATGTAAGTGTACACATATAGGCTCTTGGGGGAAAAAAACTTTCTATCTAAATAGTACTAGTATAAAGCACTGCAGGTTAATTTTGAGAAATTGCAGACTCTGGTAGCAATTGACAAAGCCTCTCAGTTCAAACCGTCCTGCCATTCATTAAACAAAAGTGCAGAATTGCTCCATTGTCATCCTCCTACTTGAGTCCATGCATCACAACACTACGAGCCTCAACCACACGAGGCGGAAGAGCCATGCACATGTGCACAAAGTGAAATATGTAGCAAGGTTGGTTGATACCTGGCAGAGAATGGAATAGCACAACCTGATGATCATTGTGGCCATTGAGATTTTCATTGACAAAGTCACAGTTTAGGCTGCAGTACTGCAAAGGTTGATTTCACTGATACACAGTTGACCAACACTGAAACCAAACCGTCAAATAAATACGCAATATAGTATGGTGATTGTGCAACCATAAGATAAGATTGCAAGGTGGTCCTATATATGCAATATATACTTTTGGGCTAAAATGGCGCTGTTTTGGGAAGCGTTTTCAGACAAATGTATATGCGACCTCTGTGGTATATTACATTGCACGCCAACACACGAGACACACATACACACCATTGGAATGGTGTGATCACCACATACGTGATTAAGTCTAGTGCTTGCATCATCTCTGAAAGCAGTGGTAGTCTCATGTGGTTCCCCACCACCTGCTGTATCTCCCCTTGTCAAAGCCACTTTAGGCTGCTGTAGTGCAAAATGGTTAAGACACACAGGATTGTTAACTCCTTTGATAATTACTTGATAACGAACACGTCAATAATATTTATGGTAAACTTCAATGCACATTTAAGCTCATGCATGCATCGAAGCAATTGGAATGGCAGCTTACTCTTCCGATGCACTTGTAGCTATCACCAATTACACATTCATATTTCTGCAAAAGTAGAATACAAGTAAATACTGTACTTACATATGTATGTACGTATGTGCATAATGCTGTTATTACAACCTACACACTATTACACTTCTATACAGTACGGTGATTGTGCAAACCTAGGAACTTAAACATTGCGAGGTGCTCCTATATATTTGATATAAACTTTTAGGTGAACAAATGGTGTCATTTAGGGAACCATTTTCAGGCACAAGTTTTGGCTGTTGCACATCCACCATACGGTAGGTCAGTCTAAAGTCTCTACTACGTACGACCTTGGCGCCATATTTACTGAGGTGCGAAGCACCTCAGTAAATATGGCGCCTCAGTTGTATATATCGTCCTATAGACCTCCCTACCATTCTACGTATATATATACATACGAAGTTACTACAGTACGCGTCATAAAAAACGTAACGATGACCGAAAACCGACAGTGAAGAGTTAACGATTATGCAATAATGGTTAACGGATAAACGTTAACTTTTATCGGTTGTCGGTTATCGATTAATCGCTAACCGTTACTCGTGGAATTCTCTACAATTTACGACGTATGTGTAGGGAGTGGTAGGCCTTTTAAGCTCACCCGAGAAATGTTGGATGCTATAGAAGAGCGGATGAAGCAGGACGACGAGACCACGGCAGCGACCCAGCTCGTGAAAATGCTGGGCGAACGCGGTTTCAAGATCTCAACGCGCACGGTCGAGAGAGCCAGGAAGACACTAGGGTGGACTTTGACATTGCCCTCGTACCTGATAAGAATCTTCTCCATGATCCACTGAGGAACTGCAATCGAGCGCTACTGTAGTGATAAACGAGCGAACTCCAATACTAGCACTTTTACGATTTTCCATGAGGTGCGCGACGCTCTCACCATCCATATATATTCTGAATAATATTATTGTGGTTAACCGTTAACCGAAAACCGACAACAGTTAACCTTTAACCTTTAACTGTTAACTGTTGTGCGCATTTCGGTTACCGTTTAGCGTTATGTTTTTTATGACGCGTACTGTACACACCGATGAACCTCTTGGTCAGCATTGAGTTATTATATAGTATACCAGCAATGAATATGTACATACATACAGCTGATAGTCATCATAACACACGCACAACCCACACACAATGATTTTACTATACTATGCTTGTTTTGTTCAAAGATACCCAAGTCGACACAAAAAGAGATTTAACAGTGTATTTAATCCAAAAGAGACTAATACTCACAGCACTGCGATCCATTTCCTGATCTACAACAAAACTGCTTGTATGATCACTGGCACCGGACTTCCGCTCAGCCTGTTAAAGTGACGAACGAATACAAGAACAAGCACCACAAACCTACAAGCACACGTAATTAAACATTAGTGATCAACTGTAACATAAGTAACCTTACAATGCGCATATAAACATACATAGCTTCATGTTGTCCAACATAATATGCAATCAAATGAATGCAGTGCTCACCCCTTCTTCCTGCACAGGTTGAGGCGTGGGCTCTTCATCACTGTCCGTACCTCTCATCTCTGCACATCGCTGGGGAAAACGTATACGTACATATATAATACTTTTTGGCTAAAATGGCGCTGTTTTGGGAAGTCTTTTCAAACAAATGTATATACAACCTCTGCGGTATATTACACTGTACGCCAACACACAAGACGCACACACACACCATTGGAATGGTGTCATCATCACATACCTGACCAAGTCCAGTGCTTGCAACACCTCTCTCCTGTGGTTCCACACCACCTGTATTTCCCCTTTCCAAATCCACTTTAGGCTGCTGCTGCAGTGCAAAAGGTTAAGACTGTCAAATCCTTTGAACACTACTTGATAACAAACACGTCGGTAATATTTATGGTAAACTTTAATGTGCATTAGCAAGCTATGCACAGAAGCAATTGGAATGGAGCTTACTCTTTCTGTGCGCTTGTAGCCATCATCAAGTACACGTTCAGATTTCTGCAAAAGTAGAATACAAGTAAATACTGTAAGTACAGATGTTTGTATGTGCATACTGCTGTTATCACAACCTACACACTATTACATTTCTATACAGTACAGTGATTGTGCCAACCTAGAAACTTAAGTATTGTGAGGTGATCCTACGTATAGAGGTGGAGAGGTCTTCTGTTACACTGACACAATCGATGGAAACTGTCGACCCACTAAGAATCTGAAATGTGGCCACCCGTGTGTGTGTCAGAACCTCTTCTCTCTATGCACACACCTCCAGTGGCTGCGAGTCCAGAAGAGTCCGACTAGATCGATTTGTCGCGATAGCCACTGGAAACCGTTGGTCGCGTGGACAACCATCTAGAAAACGACTCCATTCAAGTCTCTACTGTATTTTTGGCTAATGCCTGAACTGTGCACGCGGTCCCTCGTCTTCTTCGATGACCGTTTCGTCATGCTAGCCACTCGAAAACCATCGACTGCAATCACTTGTCACTTTGTCGCCGCATTCGGCAGCAACCCAAAGTTTAGGCATGGTACTAGCGACGATATGCAAGTGTTTCTGTGCTGGAAAGGAAGAGTATAGCAGAAAATCGCATTTGCAATATATTAACTCGACGAACTGTTCCCCTTGTGACATCCTCAAGAAAATGGCTGACTTTCAGGAGGACGGCGATCAGAAGTAGCAGATTTTTGCCTATTTGCACGTAGGTGTAACAACTCTTAGTATCACCATTGGTCTTTACTCATGGTACTGTTTCATTTACCAAAATAATAATTTTGCGTGTCAGTGGCACTTTAAGCATTGCGAGGTGCTCCTATATATTTGATATACACATTAATTTTAGGTAAAAATGGAGTTGTTTATATAAGCATTCCAGGCACTAGTTTTGTCTGTTGCACACCCACCGTACGGTAGGTCAGTCTAAAACCTCTATATATGACCTTGGCGGTATATTTACCTAGGTGCTTTGCACCTCAGTAAATATGGCGCCTCAGCTGGAACGATTTGGAAAACTACAGTAGTCATATCCATTGAAGAAGGCCCCGGATCAGGCCGAAACGTCTGAAGATCCTCTCAAATCAGTCATTGGCTAGTGTAGTCTCCCAAATCGTTCCAGCATGCAAGAACCTAGCCACATAGAAGTTTTCCATATAGCGTCTCAGTTGTATATATTGTCCCATAGACCTCCCTACCATTCTACGTATATGTATACATACGAGGTTACTACACACCAATGAATAACCTCTTGGTCTGCATTGAGCTATTACATAGTATACAACCAATAAATATGTATACATACATACAGCTGATAGTCATCATAACACACGCACAACCACCACACGATGATTTTACTATACTATGCTTGCCTTGTTCAAAGATACCCAAGTCAGGATCAAAAAGAGATTTAACAGTGTATTTAATCCAAAAGAGACTAACACTCACACCAATGCCACCTGTTTCTTGACCTACAACAGAACTGCCTTTATGATCATCAGCACTGGACTTCTGCTCAGCCTGTTAAAGTGATGAACGAATACAAGAACAAGCACACGTAATTAAACATTACCCCACAAATCCATTACACACACACACAAAACACACACACACACACACA
>MKWU01005103.1_pt1 | contig 14619 bp, 13 predicted proteins | sample 809101 | NCBI WGS metagenome assembly MKWU01 (sample SAMN05860141, study PRJNA318959) | sponge metagenome | host: Aplysina aerophoba | place: Slovenia: Piran, Adriatic Sea, Gulf of Piran | collected 2013-05-07 | reverse complement strand
CGCACCGACATTGAGTTCCACGCCCTCGAAACGCCTGGTCTTGACGTTGATCACGCCGGCCACCGCATCCGACCCGTAGATGGCGGATGCGCCGTCCGCCAGTACTTCGATACTGTCGATCATGTTGATGGGAAACGACTGCATGTCGACTCCCAGTCCCAGTGAATCACGGATGGTATGCACCATGCGCCGGCCGTTCAACAGCACCAGGGTCCGTTCCGGGGTCAACTGGTGGATGCCGGTAAAATTCGCGCCGCGTCCGCTGTCGGGGTTATTCCTGGACGTCCCCTGCAGGCCGATCGAGGGAAGCTTGAGCAGCATGTCCTGCACGCTGTAATTGGGGGTGAGTTCTATGTCCCGGCCTTCGATGATTGCCATGGACCCTACATAATCAGCGGGGTCCCGGCTGATTCGGGAACCCGTCACCCTGATTTCCTCCAATTGTTCCGAATGAACCGGGGCGGCAGGCAGGCCGGTCAACGGTGCGCAGACTGAGGCTGATATCGATGCCAACAGGCACAATTTCTTCACTGGTAATTTATCCCTTGCCATTGTCTGAATACCAGACTATAAAACGACTGTACAGTCGTCAACCTTCGCCGGTACATTCCTGGAGACTCATTTTCGGACTGCGTACGTAAACCGCCGGGATTGCTGGTCGCTTCACTGTCCTGGGGCGCGGCATTCAAACTCACGGTTTTCATGATGGTTCTGGCGGTATTTGTCAACCGCAAATATGTTTATCCCGCCCCGGGTAATAATGAAATACATAAATCGTCCGGTTCACACTGACGGCAGTTCCCGGATAAAAGGGTAGCGCTTAATTCTTTACCCGCTGTGATTGCGGGCATATACTCCTGCAACATGAAGAAACTTATACTCATATTGCTGTTGTTTACCCCTCCCGGATTTGCCGACACTGTAGTCGGCGACTTCCGCCTCTCCGTAGTTACCGGCGAAGTGCCGGGAGCCAGGCAGATAGCCGAAACTGAATCCGGCCTGTTGCTGGTGGGGTCTTTGCGTGACGGCAACCTGTATGCCGTGGTACCGGCCGCGGAGGGCAAGGCTGAGGTTGTCACGTTCGCGAGCGGATTGACAGTGCCCAGCGGCCTGGCGCTGATCGGTGGAGACCTGTACGTGGGGGCACTGGACCGGGTCCTGCGTTACCGCTCCATTGAAACGACCTACCGGGATAACCCGCAACCGGAGATCGTGACCGACAAACTGCCGGACGAGCGCCATCATGGCTGGAAGTACCTGTGTGTCGGCCCGGACGGGTTTCTTTATGTGCCCGTGGGCGCGCCCTGCAATATCTGCGAATCCGAGGACCCGCGTTTCGCCAGCATCCTGCGCATGGACCCGGACACGGGCGAGACGACAATTTACGCGGCCGGGGTCAGGAACTCCGTGGGCATGGCCTGGCATCCCGAAACCGGCGAACTCTGGTTCTCCGATAACGGGCGCGACATGCTGGGAGACGATATCCCGCCTGAAGAGATCAATCGCGTAACAGTTCCCGGCGCCCATTACGGCTATCCCTATGTTCACGCCGGCGACATTCTTGACCCCAGGTTCGGGGAAGGGCACAGCCCGGCGGACTACGTACCGCCGGAAGTCAGGATCCAGGCCCATTCGGCAGCCCTGGGCCTGGCTTTTTACACGGGTGATCAGTTTCCGGCATCCTACCGCAACGCGCTGTTCATCGCCGAGCACGGTTCCTGGAACCGTTCCTCCAAGGTGGGTTACCGGGTCAGCGTGGTGCGCTTTACCGAAGCTGGACCGCTGTATGAACCGTTCCTGGACCTGTGGCTGAAGGACGAGAAGGTAACCGGGCGCCCCAATGACGTACTGGTCTCCCGGGACGGCAGCCTGCTGATCTCGGACGACAAGGTCGGGGCAGTCTACCGGGTGACCTATCAGGGCAAGTAGATATTTGGGGTCAGAGCAAATGCTCTGACCCCCTGCTCTGACCCCGAATATCTGCTGGTGTCACGGGACGGCAGCCTGCTGATCTCGGACGACAAGGCGGGAGCCATATACCGGGTAAGCTACCTGGATTAACCCTCCAGTGGCGCCAGGATTTCGTGCAGTGAAGGTCTGTTTTGTTTTATCTCATCAGGAGTCAGCCCTTCCAGTGAAAACGGAAACTTGATCCATCGCTCTGTTGTGTGCAGGTAATAATCAGGTTCACGGCCGGTTTTATTGTGGCTGGGTTTATACCAGGGCACGGCAACACGAATATCATCAGGTGTATTTCGTTTTGCCTGTTCCCGTAATTTTTCAATGACCGCATGAATCGTCAAGCCGGTGTCGAACACATCATCGACGATCAGCAGTTGATCGGTACTGCTTATCTTTTTAATCAGGTAATTCAGGCCGTGGACACGTACGTTGTCCGAACGTTTTTCGATGCCGCTGTAAGACGATGTCCGGATAGCGATGTGATCGGCTTCAACACCGAAGTAATTGAGCAATTCCTGTACCGCGATACCGACAGGTACGCCGCCTCGCCATATGGCAATAATGACTTTCGGTTCAAACCCGCTTTTCAGAATCCGGGCGCCTAACCTGAATGAATCTTCGAGTTGCGCCTGTGCCTGGAGATAAAGCTTGTTGGGCATTGTGAATTATTTTCTATAATACTGTTGAGACATTATATAAACTTTCTTGATCGATTTGCTGCCCGAATGATTATGGCCTGGAGAAATGGATAAATTATTTATTCAAGCAGAAGAGCAATTACTGGATTCTTACCGGCTTGGCGCAAAAATCCATACCAGCGGTTTCAGGCCGGATTTTATCGTGGGATTATGGCGCGGAGGCAGCCCGGTTGGTATTGGAGTGCAGGATTGCCTCGAATACCTGGGTGTGGAGACGGACCATATTTCCATACGCACCTCTTATAGCGGTATGAGCAGCTATACGGACATGATTGAGAATGAGCGGGGGATCCATGTGCACGGACTGCAATACCTGCTGGAAAACCTGGAGGCGGATAACAGGTTATTGATTGTCGATGACGTATATAGCACAGGTCTGAATATCAAGGCAGTAATCGACCAGCTTTCAAGGAAAACCCGCCGCAATATGCCGGAAGATGTTCGCGTTGCCGTACTCTGGTATAAGCCTGCCAACAACCGGACCGGGCGGGTACCTGATTATCATTTACATGAAACCGATAAATGGCTGGTATTGCCCTACGAACTGGATGGTTTGTCCCTGGATGAGATCTACCGGCATAAAACGGGCGTAAAAGACATTTTTGCAGAGCTGGAGGATTTCCTGCCTTCCTGACGGGCGGTGTACTGCTACCCTCCACCTATGGCAGGGACGAAAAACACCTCGTTGTCTTCTTCCAGTGGTTGCAGTGGACCGAGGTGGCTGACCTGGCCGTTGACGGCGACAGCGATGCCGGGTTTGAACCTGTCACCGTCCATCAGGGCATCCTTCACCCCGGGGTAGGTCTCGTCCAGGGCGACGATAAGCCGCCTGACGTTGCGGCCTTCCATCTCGACGGTTTCCCTGCCGCCGGTATAGGTCTGCATGGCCTTTGGAATCCAGACTAACGGCATGGGGGAATTAACATGGAAATTCAATGTTTTGCCTTGATGGCCGCGCAGACCTTGTGGGGCGCCATCGGCATGGAGTCCAGGCGTACCCCGACCGCATCATGGATGGCGTTGGCGATTGCCGCAGGCGGCGGGGCGATGGAGATCTCGCCGCAGCCGCGCACGCCGAAAGGATGGGCGGGATTAGGCGTTTCCAGTACCACGGTTTCGAGCATGGGCACGTCCAGTGAAGTAGGCAGGCGGTAATCCAGCAGGCTGGCGTTCTTCAGGCGGCCTTCCTCGTCGTAGAAATACTCTTCGTTCAGCGCCATGCCAATCCCCTGTACCGCGGCGCCCTGCATCTGGCCCTCCACGTAATCCGGGTGTACGGCCTTGCCCACGTCCTGGAATATGGTGTAGCGCAGGATGTCTACCTTGCCGGTCTCCGGGTCCACCTCTACATCCACCAGGTGCACGGCGGTACCGGGGATGAAACTCTGGGTAGTACCGGTCTTGTGGTAGCTGATGGGGCCGCCGGTCTCGAACATCCTTGCCGCCAGTTCATTGAATGACAGGGACTGTGCGGGGTCTGCCTTGTTGCTGAAGGTGCCGTTTTCGACGGTCACCTGGTCCGCATCCGTCTCCCACAGCAAAGCGGCCCGTTCACACATCTGGTTCAGTATCTCCTGCGCTACCTCGCAGACGATAGTGCCCGTGCCGTACGTGGTGCGGCTTCCCACCGACGGTACCGAGAAACCGATGGATTGGGTATCGGCAACCGAGGGGTTTACCTGTTCAACGTCTATGCCCAGCATTTCTGCGGCCTGCATGGCCAGCGCAATGCGCGTGCCGCTCAGGTCGGGGCTGGCAGTGGCCAGGATGACGGAGCCGTCCGGGTTGACCTGTATGCGTGCGCTGGAAATTTCGCCGATGTTGAACCAGATGCTGTAGGCAAGGCCCCGTCCCCGGTTCGGTCCGTCCAGGGGCGCATGGTAATGGGGATGCGCCCTGACGGTTTCCATCATCAGGTCCGTGTCTATGGGCGCCAGCGGGAAACCCGGCACCAGCCGGTCTCCGGTCCTTGCCAGGTTCTTCATGCGGAAGGCAATGGAGTCCATACCCAGTGCGCGGGCCAACTCATCTATCATCTGCTCCACCGCAAACAGCGCCTGGGGCGCGCCCGGGGCGCGATAGGGGCGCATGGTGGGCTTGTTGACGATGACGTCGAAGCCGTCGATATGGATGTTGGGTATGTTATAGCGTGACGTGGAGGACAGGATGCCGAGAAACAGGGGGCCGCCGGCGTAAGCGCCGGCCTCGTAGGCCATGTGCAGGTCGGCGGCGGTGATGGCGCCGTCCTGTTTGACGCCGAACTTCAGTTTGATATAAGTGCCGGAACTCGGCCCGGTTGCGCGGAACACCTCGTCGCGGCGCATGGCGATCTTGACCGGGCAGCTGGACTTTTTCGAGAGCATGGCCGCTACCGGGTCGAGATAAATACGCTCTTTCCCCCCGAAACCGCCGCCAATCTCCAGCGGCACCACGTTGATGTTGCTTATGGGCACCTGGATGATGTCGGCCAGGTGGTCGCGCAGGGCGAACTGCCCCTGGGTCGCAGTCCACACCGTCACGTGATCGTTGCTGTCCCAGTTTGCCGTGGTGACATGGCTTTCAATGTAACCCTGGTGAATGGTCTCCGCCGTGTATTCCCGTTCCAGGACGAGATCGGCCTCGGCAAATCCCTGTTCGGTATCACCGCTGCCCAGTTGCACGCGACTGGCGTTGGGCATGAATTTTTCCGTAGGCGCAATAAACCCCCCCGGGTGAAAATCCTCATGGATGACCGGGGCGTCATCAGCCATGGCCGCGCGCACGTTCATCACCGGCGGCAACAGTTCATACTCCACCTCGATCAGGTTTACGGCCAGTTCCGCATCGTGCGGGCTGTCCGCGGCCACCGCGGCCAGGGCATGCCCGTCATACAGGACCTTGTCTTTTGCCATGCAGTTCTCCGCCATCTCGCGCACGTTGAGCACGCCGGCCGCGCCCGCGTGGATCAGTTCATGCTTGACGGGAGGGAAGTCGGCGCCGGTGACCACGGCGCGCACGCCCGGAAGGGCTTGCGCGGCGCTGGTGTCGATGGAGATGATGCGCGCATGGGCGTGCGGGCTGCGCAGTATTTTACCGTGCAACATGTTCGGCAGGTGAAAATCATCGGCGAAGCGCGCCTGTCCGGTAACCTTGTCCAGCCCGTCAGGCCGTATCGGCGAGGTGCCGAGCACGTTAAAACCGTTATTCTTCGTTGCTTCAGTCATCGTTATGCCTCCGCCATATTATCTGCTGCCTTCAACACGGATCGCACCAGCTTGTCGTAACCGGTGCAACGGCACAGGTTTCCGGCCAGCCAGTGGCGTACCTGGTGTTCATCAGGCCGGGGATGTTTGTCCAGCAATGCCTTTGCCGACATCAGGAAACCCGGGGTGCAGATCCCGCACTGCAACCCGGTGTCTTCAAGAAAAGCCTGTTGCAGGGGGTGCAGTTCAGCGCCTGTCGCCAGCCCTTCTATGGTCTCGATGCTGCCGCCTTCCGCCTCGACGGCCAGCATGCAGCAGGCGTCCAGCAAGACGCCGTCGACGATGACGCTGCAGGCGCCGCAGTTGCCGTCGTTGCAGCCTTCCTTCGTGCCGGTCAGGTACAGGACATCCCGCAATACCTCCAGCAGGCTCTGCCTGGGTTCACACAGGAACTCTCTGGACTCGCCGTTAATCGTTGCTGTTACGAGTGATTTGCCGCTCATTCAACTGTTCTCCGTCAATCATTTCTGTGTTTAACATGGATGTACAGGATAAACAGGATATATATTCAATAAATCATGTCCATCCTGTTCGAATCATTGTTTATTTTTCTCCTGTGGCCCTGGCAATTGCACGCCGTAGCGCCCTTGACGTCAGTACCTCGACCAGTTGTTTCCGGTGTTCAATCGTGCCGCGCATGTCGTTGATCGGCGTTGCTGCATCCCGGGCGATGCCGGCGGCTTCGGCTATCGACTCGTCGCTCACGGGTTTGCCGTTGAGTGCGGCGCCTGCCGCTTCCACGAACAGGGGAGTCGGCGCTACCGCGCCTATGGCGATGCGCGCCGCCTTGAAGGTTGCGCCGGTCTCGTCCAGGTCGACCCGGGCAGCGGCATTCGCCACGGCAATGTCCATTTCGTTGCGGGGGATAAAGCGCAGGAATGCGGCGCCGGAGTTCGCCGCAGGTACGGGAACAGACAGCGAGACCAGGATTTCATCGTGCGCAAGCGAGGTCAGGCCGGGTCCCGTGCAGATTTGCTCTACCGGTACGTCACGCGCACCACGGGCGCTGACGATATGGGCTGTCGCGCCGTAGACGATCACCGGGGGTACGGTATCGGCGCTGGGCGCGGCATTGCACAGGTTGCCGCCGAACGTTGCCCGCCCCTGGATCTGGATACCGCCGATCAAGGTTGCCGCATCCGTCAAGGCCGGAAACCTTTCGGTAGTCTCCGTGTTCTCCCAGACTGTCCGGCAACTGACCGCGGCGCCGATGGTCAACCGCTCCGTATCCAGGTGCAGGCGCGTGAGTTCCGGGATTTGCTTTGCATCGATGATGACATCGGGAGACTTGCGGCCGTTGCGCATGAAAATGAGCAGGTCCGTTCCCCCGGCCAGAAGTTGCGCTGAGCCTGCGTGTTCGGCCATCAGCACGGCTGCCTCGTCCAGTTTACGCGGCGCCAGGTATTGAAAGTCCTTCATTGTTTTATTTCCTGTTATATATGTTTAATTCGTTCGACGGTCATATTATCGTCAATAATCCTGCCGTTTTCTATGATTACCTCGCCGTCCAGCGCCATGGTGCAATCCCGCATGGGCACGTCGTAATGCCCGCGGGTGGTGCGTTTACCGCCGCCCTGGTTATTGGGCCCGGTCGAGAACAGGAAATTGCCGGGAAAAGTGCGGGCCGCGGCGCGGCTGCGCTCCGGTTCATCACCGTTAAGGGCAATGCCGTACCACAGGGCCTGCGGGTTGAGGCCCCAGCCCAGGTGGGAGACCGCATAAGGGTCCCGGTCATCAGCGCCGGTCCGGTTGTCATCCAGCCAGTCCTGCATGAGTTTGGCATCGAGGCCGCCTTCCACCTTGTCGATAAACCCATCATTGATGGTCAGCCTGACTTCATCCTGGATATAGCGGCAATAAGGCAGGATCACGATATCTCCCGGCTGGAATACCACCGTGCCGCCGGCGCTGCCTTCATTGGGAAAAGTGTGGACATGGCCGCCGCCCCAGTGGTCGAACCGGCCCGGTGCTTCGGCAAACCCGTATTGACTCATCACCGGGTATTCGCCGCAGTCATAGGTCAGGTCGGTGCCGGCCTCACTGGTAACGTGTATTTTTCTGGTTTTAGCCAGCAAGGTGTCAGCGTAGAGTACGGCCTCCTTCAGGCCCGGCGGCGCCATCAACTGCTCCAGGTCGTCGGGCGAATCGATGATCATCAGCACCCGGGTACCGGCGTCCCTGACTTCCTTCAACCAGCCGGTAAACAGGGGTACGTGCAGGGCGACAATGATGTCGGCAGCCTTGGCCGCTTCCAGGGTCCCCTTGCACTGGCCGACAGTGGGGACGCCGACCTTGGTCCAGGAAGGAATGGAATTGACGCACATCTCGTAGACATCGGCGCCCATATCCTCGGCCGCCGCGAAGGCCGCCTCCACGTACTCACGCCGGGTTGCGAGGTCGCTGAGCAACATCACGGTCTCCCCCTGGCGTACCCGGCAGAGATCGAATTCTTTTTTAAACAGCATCCCCAGCTTGGCCGGGTTCAGTTCCTGTACGCGGGCTATTGCAGGTAACATGTCAGATACTCCCCATTCTCTTTATTCGTCATGATTGAATGACAACGTCCGTTTGTCAATATCAAGTAGTGAGAAAAGCAGAAATCTGCTTGCCATAACTCCGGCCAGAACATATCCTTTGACGTGACGAACCACCAACCGGAATAATATAAACAAACAGCCAGGGGGAGGGTTACAGTGGCCTTAACAAGCGTCGAATCATTTCATAGTCCGACGGAAGCCGCTGCAGTGGTGCAGCTTTTACAACAGCATGAGGACAGCGCGCTGATCGTTGCCGGCGGCACTTTCCTGCATGGGCTTGCCGCCAGGGGGTTGCTCACGGGTATAGACGCGCTGATAGATATACAGGGTCTGGGTCTGGACAATATCGCCGTCGACCCCGGCAACGTGGTTATCGGCGCCACGACCCGCCTGGCCCAGATTGAACAGGATGACGCGGTACAGCAGCAGGCCTGGCTGGGCGCCGTCAAGGATGCGATTACCTATCCGCCGGTGCAGATCATGAATGCTGCAACCGTCGGCGGGTCCATCGCTTCGGCCTGCCCCCTGTTTGACCTGCCGACCGGTTTCCTGGCATTGAACGGCGAGGTCCAGGCACTCGGGCCGGACGGCAGCCGCGCCATCCCCCTCGAAGCATTCTTTTCCGGGCTGTTCGAGAACAGCCTGGCCCCGGCCGAATTCGTCACGGCGATCAGGCTGCCTGTGCCGCCGCCCAACAGCGCCAGCGCGTTCATCAAGCTGGAAACCAATGCCAATGACCTGGCCATCGTCAATGCCGCGGTGGCCTTGACGCTGGACGGCGCTAACCGGTGCGAGCAGGCCCGTGTATTTATCGGCGGCGGAACGGGAGAGACGCCGGCGCGGGCAGGTTCGGCAGAGGACCTGCTGGCCGGCGCCGTTCTGGATGAAGACACCGTCAGCGGGGCCGGAAAAGCGGCGCAAGGTGACGTGGACCCCATCTCCGACCACCGGGCATCGAAGGAATATCGATCACACATGACCGGGGTGCTGGTGCAAAAAGCCTTGCGCAAGGCAATAGCCAGGCTGGGGGGAGAAAGTGCGATGACAAATCGTCAGGATAGACGATTTGCACGGCGCCAGCCGCCCGCAGGGTTGCGCCCAGGGATGGGCGCAATGAAACAAGTCATACAGCTTGACGTAAATAATGAAACGCACGAGATAGCGGTAGAACCCCATGACAGCCTGCTGCGCACCCTGCGGGAAACCCTGGGCCTGAACGCGGCCAAACGCGGTTGTGATTCCGGCGGATGCGGTTGTTGTACTGTTCTGGTTGACGGTAAGGCAGTGTATTCGTGCATGACCATGGCCATGCAGGTTGGGGACAGGACAGTGACTACCGTGGAAGGACTGGGTGGCGACGCCGGACTGGACCCCGTGCAACAGGCCTTTATCGACGCCGATGCGGTGCAGTGCGGCTACTGCACCTGCGGCATCATGATGGCAGCCAAACAGTTGCTTGCCGAGAACCCGGACCCGGACGAGGAAGCCATCCGTAAGGGCATCTCCGGGAACCTGTGCAGGTGTACCGGGTACCAGAAAATTATCGAAGCCGTGCAGATGGCGGCAGCGGGTTGATAAATACAACATGGGGACAGATTTGAAATCTGTCCCCGAAGGACATAACTATGGCTCAATTGAATGTTGTCGGTAAAAATGTCGTACGTCCTGATGCTTATGACAAGGTAACGGGCGGCAAACACTATATCGTAAATTACAGCCTGCCCGGCATGCTGCACGGCAAGCTGCTGCGCAGCCCCTATCCCCATGCGAAGATCATCAGTATCGACGCCAGCGAAGCGGAACGGCTGCCGGGTGTGAAAGCGGTGTTGACACCTGCCGAGGTGCCGCAGAACAAATTCACCCCCGTTTATTTCGTGCCGGCCCATGCCAAGAGCATGGTGCAGGATTTTGTCGTGATGAGCGACCGGGTACGCTGGGCCGGCCAGCCGGTGGCGGCGGTTGCCGCGACAACCCCGGAAGTCGCCGATGCCGCATTGCAACTCATCGACGTTGAATACGAGGAACTGCCGGCTGTATTCGACCCGGAGCAGGCCATGCAGGATGGCGCGCCGCAACTGCATGACGACGCACCGAATAACATTGCCAAGTCGCCGTCCTTTAATTTTGGCGACCTGGAGGCAGGATTTGCCGAGGCCGACCATATTTTTGAAGGCGTCTACCAGACGCAACGGGTGCATACCTGTTACATGGAACCGCGGGTTTGCGTGGTGGATACCGAAACCGACGGCAGGATTACCGTGCATTCCTCCATGCAGCACGGTTTCGGCCTCAGGGAAAAAATGGCGGTCGCCCTGGGTGTGCCGGAGAGCAGTATCAACGTGGTCAAACCGGCCTATATCGGCGGCGGCTTCGGCGGCAAGCTGGATATCGGGCACCTGGAGCCCATCGCGGCATTGCTGAGCCGCAAGGCGAAGCGGCCCGTGCGTATAGAGCACAGTCGCGGGGAAGATTTCATTACGACCACACGCAACCCGATCAAGGTGTATCTCAAGACCGGGGTGAAAAACGACGGCACGTATACCGCCCGCTATATCAAGAGCATACTCGATGGCGGCGCCCATGCCACCCACGGCGCAGAAGTAATCATGGTGCACGGACTGTACGGGACGTTTTTCCCATGGAAATGCCCGAACCAGGTCTGGGAGGGGTTTACCGTCTATACCAACAACATTATCGGCGGCGGTTACCGGGGCTATGGCGCGCCCCAGGGCTGTTTTGCCGTCGAATCCCAGAACGATGAAATCTGCGAGAAACTGGGTCTTGACCCGATTGAGTTCCGCTCCAGGAATACGCACAAGGAAGGCGACCCCCACCCGGTGCTGCAGGGCCACACGCTGAACAGTTACCGGCTGGACGATTGTCTGAAACAGGGCGCGGAGCGTATCGGCTTCGACCGGCGGCGCCCTGCCGGCGCGGATGCAGGAAGCAAAAAACGCGGGATAGGCTTTGCCTGCCACCCGTTGTGGGTGAGCGGTTGCCTGGGGTTCCCGGACATCTACGAGCATGCAGGCGCGACGGTGAAACTGAACCGGGACGGGACCGCGGACGTGGTGTCGTCCTGTGTCGACCTGGGCTCCGGCCAGACCACTATGCTGACCCAGGTTGTAGCGGAAGAACTGGGCCTGGCGCCCGGGGCGGTCAGGATCGTCTATGCCGATACCGATACCGCGCCTTTCGATGCCCCCACCCACGCCAGCCGCGCCACCTATTCGGCGGGTCTGGGGACCAAGGCAGCCGCCGTGGCGGTAAAACAGCGCCTGTTCCAGGCTGCCGCGGCCGTCATGGAGGCGAATGCCGATGACCTTTATCTTGAAGACGGAATGATACTCGTAAAAGGCGCGCCGGATTCCGGTGTGCCCATGACGGACATCATCACCCGCGCCGAGTCCCCGTTCATACAGATGACCGACAGCGGGCCGCAACCCACCACCATCGCGGAAAAAGGGACGATAATCGGTTCTGCCAGCCAGGCGCCGCCGTCCAACCCGTCGCCTGCCGCGGCGCAGTTCGTGGAGGTGGAAGTGGACACGGATAGCGGCGAAGTCAGGGTGTTGCGTGCGGTTCACGCTACCGATATGGGCCAGGTACTGCATCCCAAGTCTGCTGAAGGCCAGGTTGAAGGCGGCTTCCAGCAGGGCATGGGCTATGCGCTGATGGAGCACCTGCAGTTCGACCAGGATACCGGCGCCTGCCTGTCCGCCGATTTCCTGGACTACAAGATGCCGACGTCCATGGAGATGCCGCCGAAGGTCGAGAGCATTTTTGTCGAATCCCACGAGCCGACCGGACCGTTTGGCGCCAAGAGCATGTCTGAAGTCTGCCTGATCGTGCCCGCTGCGGCCATCGCCAATGCGATCTATAACGCCATCGGCGTCAGGATAACCGAATTGCCGATTACCCCGGAGAAGGTACTGCAGGCCCTGGGAAAATTGTAAAAGGATATTTTTGCAGGTACGCAAGGCCGGTTTGAAGATGCGGGTTGGTTCGATTATTGCGATTTTTGTCGCACTCTCTACAGCTGCCGGTATCGCTTTGAGTTACCGGATCAACGGCTCTGTGAATGCCTGTTATTGCCTGATGAGCCTGTTTTTCTCGATCAACCTGATGGTCTGCTATTGGGAGATGTGCCTGTTCTGGCGCCGGGATTACATTGAGAAACGCGTGGATTACTGGCGTGAATACTGCGCGGAGACCGGCCGTTCGTCTGCTGCCGGATTTATGGCTACCGAGGTTCCGTTAGGCAAAATCCTGTCCCCGACAATTTGGGCGGATGCCTGGGCTTCGTATTCCCTGTACGATGGTTCTTATGCCGACCGGCGCACGTACGGTTTCAACGTGGACATCGGCAACGGCTTTGTCACGGTAATTCCCTCACTGGTCCTGTACGCGGCGTACACGGTCAGTTTTCTGCCGGCACTGCTCGTGGGTATCCTGGGCGCCATGCTGTTCTGGCAGTGGGTGTACATGACCTCGGTGTACGTGGTGAGTTTTTATGTCGCAGGCAGGCATAAGCTGATTCGCAGGGGCGATACCTACTTCTATATCCTGGGAATAAACTCTTTCTGGGTACTGTTCGCGCTGCTGGGGTTGTACATTTCCGTTCGATTGATCGTCGATGGCGACTACAGCGTGCTGGGCCGGAGTTAGGCCGGTAATACCCAGAATGCCGCCGGGCTTCAGGGTCTTTTTGATGCTGAGCAGGACCTCCAGAGTCGCGGCTTCGCCTTTCTCGTTTTATATTTTGTACATTGCTTCCGCATGGTGTAGCTATTCCGTGAATTTCCTACATAAGATCAGAGACTACTGGAAAGGGTTAAGCAAACTGGCGCCACAATCCTTGTAGTCACTCACGTTCCTGGTAACAATGGTCAAGTCATGTATCAGCGCCGTCGCTGCTATTTGTTTATCCAAGGCATTCTCATGATACGGTACTCGCAGTTTCCCCCAGACCTGGGCCGCGTCCCGGTCAAAGCCAAGTATATTATCGCCATATTCCGTCAACAAACTGTTGAACCAGCGTTCCAGGTTGTCCGCTTGCTTAAAGTCCTGCCTGTGACGTATTTTCTCTATACCACGGCGCAGTTCGCCAACGGTGACCACGCTGATATATACCGGCGTTTCGTCTTTTACAACATGACGGAAAAACGCCCTGACGCCCCGGTTTGAGTAGCGTCCTTTTCTTGCCTCACTGATGACATTGGTATCAATCAAATACATCGGCGTCCCTGCCGTCGTTGTTGCGCTCAAAATCTTCATCCCCACCAACATTCGGCATGTCGGCCAGTACCTGGGCAAATGACTTCTTTCTTGGGCCGAGCAATACACTCGAGAGTATCAATCTATGCTCGGCTTCGGCGCTGCGTGAATGGCGCGCTGCCCGTTCTTTCAGGGCCTGCACTACGCCGTCGTCAATATTTCTTACTATCAGAACGCCCATATTTCCTCCGCTAAGCGGTTATGATAGCAATGATAGCATAACGCATACAGTGAATCCAATCACAATTCACCTTGCGGCCACCCGCGCACCGACACCCGATGCATGATTCGATCCTGTTCGGGCGAACGTGAGCGCTCGAGTAGCTCGGCGCTGTGCAGAAGCTGCGAGTTGTCCCAGATCACCACGTCGTGTTTGTTGTATGCGTGCCTGTATACAAAGCGCTGATCGGTCGCATGCTCAGCCAGTTCCAGCAGGAACTGCCGGGCGCTGTCGCCGGACATGCCTTCGATGCCGATCCCGGTATCGGCGGCGCCGTACAGGGCGCGCCTGCCGGTTACGGGATGCGGCCGTACCAGGGGGTGGCGCACCAGCGCCATGGACCCGTCGGTACGCGCCTCGTAGCAGTGGATCACGGTCATCGTATCGACCCGCTGCCGCATTGCCTGCGGTAACGCCTCGTACGCGGCAACCTGGTCGGCGAACAGCGTCCTGCCGCCGGAAGGCGGAACGGCAATTGCGTTCAGCATGGTGAAGCTGGCCGGTTCATCGGTGTGGACCAGGTCGGTATGCCAGTGGGCGCCACCGTTGAGTTGGCGGTCGTCACGGTTGTCTGCGTTCGACAAGGACATGACGCCGGGTAGTCCGTCAAGACGAAGATCCGCCTCGGTATGGTGAATGGGCTTGCCGAAGCAGGCGCCGAAATCGGCCAGTTGTGCCGGTGT
>MKWU01005101.1_pt1 | contig 14621 bp, 9 predicted proteins | sample 809101 | NCBI WGS metagenome assembly MKWU01 (sample SAMN05860141, study PRJNA318959) | sponge metagenome | host: Aplysina aerophoba | place: Slovenia: Piran, Adriatic Sea, Gulf of Piran | collected 2013-05-07 | reverse complement strand
TCTCGCACGACGTCATCCTCGACCCCACCATGACCGCCTACCTCGCCAGCCGCGACGTGATGCGCGCCCGCACCGCCGAGTGGCACGAGCGCTACACGCTGCCGAGCCTGTGGGACTTCTACGAGCCCAGCCGCGAGAACCACGGCTCCTACTACTACGACTGGACCACCCACGACGAGATCCGGTGGAAGAACTTCTACCGCGTCTGGATGGACCTCCTCGACGACTACAAGGACATGGGCGGCCGCGTCAGCGTGAGCTCCGACGCCGGGTTCATCTACAACCTCTTCGGCTTCTCGACGATCGAGGAGATGGAGCTGCTGCAGGAAGCCGGCTTCCACCCTCTGGAGGTCATCCGCGGCGCGACGATGCACGGTGCCGAGGCGCTCTTCGAGCCGAAGGGGCAGCCGATCGAGTTCGGGATCGTGCGCGAGGGGCTGCTGGCCGACCTGGTCATCGTGCCGGAGAACCCGATCGACAACCTCAAGGTGCTTTACGGTACAGGCCACGAACGGCTGAACCCGGAGACGGGCGTGAAAGAGCGCATTGGCGGAATCAGGTACACGATCAAGGACGGGATCGTGTATGACGCGCGGCAGCTGCTGGAGGATGTGGCGCGGATGGTGGAGGAGCAGAAGAAGCAGCGGGCAGCGGTGGGGGGCTCGTGAGCGTGGGGAGGGGCAGCCTGAGGTCGAATGCCCGGACGGCATTGGGGCTTTGACAGAGTAGTATCAGGTGTCTTCATCTAAGTGAAATCGCCGTCCGGGTTCTCCCTTCGCTTTCGCATGTAGCACGGTCTGGAGTTTCCGAACGCTCACCGACCCTGTTAGGCTCGCGCCAGTGGTCATGTCCCTGCCTCCTTTCCGTACCGTTCCCAACTCAGGGCCCCTTCCCTCGGCGGGCATTACCCCGCGTCTCAGTACTACTGGCGCATCCGCCACCCTGCCGGCCCGGCCTGCCCCTCGCGGGGTTCCGGTTGCCGCGTGCACGGCACCGGCGGGGCTTCCCGTGTTGCTACGCATTCCATCTTCCGCACCGCGCGCGACACGTCGCGGGCATCGGAGCGAATCAGGAGCCACTCGTCGCCGAACCGGTCAGGCGGACCCAACACAACCCGTCCCCGGCTTCGTCGATGGCGACCACTTCGCGGGCGTGTATCTTCCGCCCGTAGGCCTGCTCGATGATTCCGCTGTCGCCCCGGTATAGAGCTGCCCCCGCGAAGGTGTGTACCTGCCCATCGGTCCCGGGGTACCAAGATGCTGACGCGGGGCTCCGCCCCTTCGACCTCCAACAGAACAGACCTCCGCCCTCCCCGAGCCATCGCAGGGCGCTTGTCCGCGAGCGTGGCTCGCGTGTCACCGTATGATGGGCGGAAGTCTCCTGACCACCACCGACTCGACATCCATCTCGTTACTCTCGATGAACGCGACCAGGCCGTCCGGACCGAAGGCGTCCGGCAGCGTGATCGATCCCGGCGCAAATGTCCCTATGTATTCGCCTGGGGAGGTCAAGACATCGATGGCGCCGTCCGAGTCGGGGAAGCCATCTTGGCGCTGTACCCAGATCCCGCCGTTCCAAGTCACGGTCAATGCTTGGATGACCGAAAGCTCAGGGTAGAAGGAAACATCGACGCGTCCCAAGCTTCGCCACCCGGCACGCTCGGCTCGAAGCTGGTCGGCGGCCTGCCGCGCATGCCAAGCCTTCTGCATCGTTGGCGTCACCGGCTGCGGGCCGATGGGCCGAGTGATTACACGCGCTAGGCGCGCACCGCCATCGGAATCAGGTGAGGTGAGCTTGAGCCTGTAGGTTGACGAATCGCTGAACACGATGCTGCCGTCCGGCAACACCCCGTACAAGAGCTCGGGCTCGAAGATGGCGGGCATGGATATTGGGCCGAATCCCATGCTTCTGGCCGCGTCCATGACCGGGGATTCCGGCAACCAGCCCTCCGCGATGGTCTCCGCCTGCGCGACATCGCCCGCGAGGGACAGTCGCCGAAGGGGGCGCGTGGTCCACCCACGCATGCTTGTCGCGGAAGCCTCGGTCAGCAGGTGCCCGCCACGAGGGTCACCCTGGGTGTTCGTGTTCATCTGCATGTCCTCGGGCATGCGCACCATGCGGACGTAGCGGCCTGCGGGGTCGAAGATGTGATAGGCCCGGTGTCCCGCGTTACCCACGACCGTAGTGCCGTCTCGCATGACCACATAGCTGTTGGGCCACTTGAACTCGCCCGGCCCGTCGCCCATCCTGCCGAACTCGTGCAGGAATCCTCCCGCCGCGTCGAAGACAACGACCCGCAGGCTCGTCGGGATTGCGAGTTCGGCTGGCAAGCCCGCCATCAGTACTCCATCGAAGACGTAGAGGTTGCCCCCCTCGTCGAACGCAAGCTTGACGATGGCCGTAAAGTTCTCCCGTGGTTCCCCGATGGTTGTTCCGACCCGGAATACTTCCTCGAAGTCGGGTTCCAAGTAGCGTTCTTCGGCCGGAAGCTCGATCACCTCCTGGGCGCCAAGCGGCGCGGCGAGGCCCGCAATCGCGGCCAAGGCTATCATTGTTCCGTTCATGGGTAGCACCGCAGCTTGGGATAGGTCCGAAGGGAGCTTACCGCCCAATGTACGGCATAAGAAAGCGGTGGGCACCCCGGAAGCCGGAGAGCGCGCACAGGGCATATGGGCCCGAGGCGGCGCCCCTCGGGGTGCAGGGTGGTCGAGGCCGTCATCAGTTCACCGACTCCAGCATCCCCGGACACGGCCCGCCGCTGACCCGGCGCAGCGGGTGGAGTGCCACCTTGTTGGCGTAGGTGTGGATGGTCCTGACCGTCCGTCCGTTTTCGCGCCCCACTTCGCGGTACCTGTACGCCACGAGCGCACTGTCCTGATAGATGCCCTGAAATGTGGGCTGTAGCATGTTCGGTTCCGGGTTGCGTATGATCGCGTGGCAGCCGCTCGCGGGATCGAGCACGGCACCCACGGCCCTGAATCCTCCGGGCCGGTCGAACAGGGTGATGAAGGAAACGCCGAGTAGCACGACATGGCCCCGGCCATCGGTCTCGAGTAGTGGTCCCACCGTCAACGCCTGGTCCGCAGCGAGTTCGGCCGGGATCGGCAACCGGCCCTCGCGATTGCTAGCGCGGTAGTAGACGAAGAGGGAGTCCGTCTTGTCGGAGTGCTCAAGCACGACGAAAGCGGCATCCTGCGTACACAGGATTCTGGCGGCGCCGGCTTTCCACACCCGGTCCGTGATCCCCTCCACCTCAATCCACTCGTCGGGATTGCTGCCGAGCATCAAGACGTTGGGGCCGATCCCCTCCTCGACACCATCGTGGCCTCGCCTCAAGACACCGCCCACGATGGGCACCGCTGGCTGGCCATCGAAGTCGCATACCGAGCCGTCACGTCTCGCTGGCGCGTTCGGGGTCCATCCGCCGACGTATTCGCCTTGCGGGCCGTACTCAAGCACCCGTACCATCCCGGCGATGTACACGCGGCCGTCCGGTGCGACCGCGACGCTCTGGACGCCTTCAGGCAGCTCCCTTGGTCCGTGACCCTTGGGCGCCAAATAGGTCCGGACCCTTTCGCCGGTCAACAGCGAGAAGCCCAGGATCCCCTCGGGCTCCTCGGAATCCCGGACGTAGAAGATACCTCGCTCATGGTCGATAGCCGCTCGCCACAGGATGGCACGCCATGGATCGTCGATGATGGTTCGGCCAGCGGAATATTCGATGACGAGTTCCTGCTGGCCGTGGGCGGTGCCCCCGGCGACGCAGGTCGCCAGGGCTGCCAACCCAGCCCCTGCCACTGCGAGTGTTCCCGGGTGGGATCTGTGTCTCAGTCTCATCTTCATCCCGTAGTCCGGCTCCTGTCCGGTGGGCCGAGCACGGAGCATCGGCGCAACTCTCCGATGCGACACCCCCGTCGCAGGAAGCCTTCGACAAGTCACCAGAGCGCGCGACGCTATCCGGGGGCGAATGGCGCTGCGCCTGTCGGCCAACCTACTTTCGCTCAATGTGTCGCTTCGTTTGACGCGCAGCCAGTGCCCGAAGGTGTTCCTGTAATGACCATACCACCGACGGCCAGGGGGGTTGCAACTGCCCCCGAGCCTCTCTGGACCCCCTCACGGGAGCGCGTGGGCGCGTCCAATCTGGCGAGCTTCGCAGCCTGGTTGGCAGAGCGCGGCGCGGATCCCCGCTACCACCCCCTCTGGCGCTGGTCGATCACGGAACAGGAGGCCTTCTGGGCCGCGCTGTGGGAGTGGTGCGGCGTCGTTGGCGAGCGCGGCGGCCGCGTCCTCGTCGACGGCGACCGGATGCCCGGCGCCCGCTACTTCCCGGACGCGCGCCTCAACTTTGCCGAGAACCTCCTGCGCCGCCGCACCGACGACCCCGCCATCATCGCCTGGTCGGAGGCCGGCTCGCGCCGGGTGGTGAGCTGGCGCGAGCTGCACGACCTCACGTCGCGCGTCGCCCAGGCCATGCGCAACGCCGGAATCGGCCCCGGCGACCGCGTCGCCGCGCTGCTCCCCAACGTGCCCGAGGCCATCGTGATCCTCCTCGCGGCCGCGTCGATCGGCGCGGTCCTCTCCACCGCATCACCCGACTTCGGCGTCCGCGGCGTGATCGACCGCTTCGGGCAGGTCGAGCCGCGCCTCCTCTTCGTCACGGACGGCTACAGCTACCGCGGGAAGCGCTACGAGACGCTCGCGCGCGTCCCGGAGATTGTCGCGGGGCTCCCGACGGTGGAGCGGACGGTGGTGGTGCCGAACCTGGGAGACGCACCGACCGCCATCCCGGACACCATCCCCCTCAACGACTTCATCGCCCCTTACCCACCCACCGAAATCCCCTTCGCCCGCCTCCCCTTCGACCACCCCCTCTACATCCTCTTCTCATCGGGCACGACCGGTGTGCCGAAGTGCATCGTGCACCGCGCGGGCGGCGTCCTTCTTCAGCACCTCAAGGAGCACCGGCTCCACTGCGATGTCCGCCCCGGCGACCGCGTCTTCTACTTCACCACGCTGGGCTGGATGATGTGGAACTGGCTGGTCTCGGCGCTCGCGTCGGAGGCCACGATCCTTCTCTACGACGGCTCCCCCGTCCACCCCGGCGACGGCGCGCTCTTCGACTTCGCCGAAGCCACCGCCATGACCCTGCTCGGCACCTCGCCCGGCTACCTGGATGCGCTGCGCAAGTCCGGATTCCGCCCCCGCGAGTCCCACGACCTGTCCTCGCTGCGGACCGTCATCTCCACCGGCTCCCCCCTTTCGGCAGCGGGCTTCGAATACGTGTACGAGCACGTCAAGCGGGACGTCCACCTCGCGTCGGTCTCCGGCGGCACCGACCTGTGCGCCTGCTTCGTGGGCGGCGTCCCGACCCGGCCCGTGCGCGCCGGCGAGATCCAGGGCCCCGTCCTCGGCATGGCCATGGACGTCTTCGCCGACGACGGCACCCCACTCGACGCGGGCAAGGGCGAGCTGGTCTGCACCCGGCCCTTCCCGTCGCTGCCGCTGGGGTTCCTGGACGACGACGACGGCTCCCGCTACCGCGCCACCTACTTCGACCGCTTCCCGGGCGTGTGGCACCACGGCGACTACGCCGAGAAGACGGCGTCGGGCGGCTACATCATCCACGGGCGCTCGGACGCAACGCTGAACGTGCACGGGGTGCGGATCGGCACGGCCGAGGTCTACCGCCCGGTCGAAGCGATGGATGAGGTCGCCGAAGCGCTCTCGATCGCGCAGCTGTGGGGGGCCGGCGAGCGCATGCTCCTCTTCGTGCGGCTGGCCCCCGAAGTGCGGCTAGACGAGGAACTCGAGGGCCGGATCCGTGCCGTGCTGAGGACGCAGGCGAGCCCGCGCCACGTGCCCGCCAAGGTGGTGCAGGTGCCGGATATTCCGCGGACGAGGAGTGGGAAGATCGTGGAGCTGGCGGTGCGGGCGGTGGTGCACGGGGAGCCGGTGAGGAACGTGGAGGCGCTGGCGAATCCGGAGGCGCTGGAGTGGTTCAGGGTAGGATGAACCCACCGCACCGGGAGCCTCCGCGCCGGGGCGGGTGACGGTCGCGAAAGGCTGCCAAGCCGACGGAGTTCTGGAATTGTACATATTGTATATAGTGTACTCACACCCGAGAAAGTAAGGAGACCTCAATGACCAGAGTTGCCGCCTCCAAACTGCGAACCACGATATCGGACGTCCTCGACCGCGTGGTCCATCATGGCGAGCGGATTGCGGTCGAGCGGTATGGAAAGCCGGTGGCCGCCCTCGTCAGCCCGGAGGACCTCGAGCTCCTCGAGGCGATCGAGGACCGGATCGATATTGAGGCGGCCCGGAAGGCGCTGAGGGAACCCGGCAGGCGGCGTTGGGACGAAGTAAGGGCAGAACTCGCTCTGCAGGACGACCCCGCGTCTTGACCGACATTCCGCGATACACCGTCTACCTCAAGCCCGCGGGGGAACGGGCGCTGAGGAAGATCGCCGATCGTACGGCCCGCCGACGCATCACCCGGGCGATCGACGGACTCGCCACGACCGCGCGGCCGCCCCAAGCCGTGAGGATTCAGGGTTCCGACGGGCTGTTGCGCATCCGCGCCGGTGACTACCGGATCATCTACACCGTCGAGGACGTCACTCGCGCGGTGCTCGTCGTCATGATCGGCCACCGCCGCGAGGTGTATCGGCGATGAAGAGCGAGAAACAGAGAGGAAAAATGGGCAACACGGGACTCAGGATCCGACGCGTTCCTCTGCGGAGCAACGGCGCGCCAAGGGTGGCTGAACGGAGGACTCCAAGCCTGGAGGGGATGGCGGTCGTCTGGATGGTCGCACTGGTGGTCATTCCGGCCCGTGAAGCAACTGCTGGGCAGGCGACGGATCTTCGTGTGGATACGCTTGACGGACGCGTGTACGTATCCAACCCGGACCTGGCCGTCGCCGGTCGGCCAGGTGACCTGACACTCGGTGAGGAGTTGCGCATCGGAGCGGTCACTGGAGATTCCTTGACCGATCCGGCGGTGTTCGGCGACGTGATCGGCTTGGCCGTGGATGACTTGGGCAGAATCTACGTGGCGGATGGCCAGTCGCATGAATTCCGGGTATTCGACTCGGAGGGGGGGTTCCTCAGGCGCTTTGGTCGGAGGGGGGAGGGTCCCGGTGAGTTCGCGGAACTGGGAGGCATTCTGTTGCACCCAAGCGGACTGTGGGCCATGGACCGTCGGGCCAGGAGGCTTACGGTCTTCGACTCGCTTGGCAATGTCCTCGCTACCACTCCGCACCACGACAAGGTACTTAATTCGCGGTCCTGGGAGCCGATTGTGAATTCTGCAGGGGACCTGTTTGAAGAAGACTGGGGGTCCCCGCCGTGGGCTACACGCATCTTCAGGGTTGAGATCCAGAACCTCGGTGTGTCAGTGGTTGATACCCTGGCGCTGGCGGAGGTGTCGGCTCCGACGCGCACGTTTGAATCACGAGGACCAGGCGGGTCGCGGGGCATACAGATGGTCACGGCCCCGAGCAACGCCCCGCGTTGGTCCGCTGACTGGGAGGGTAATCTCTGGTACGGCAACTCATCGGAATTCAAGCTTCACAAGACGAGCCCGACTGGCGACACCGCGCTCACTGTGGAACTGCGTCGACCCCCGGTTCCCTTGGAGCGGCGTCAGTTGGATAGCCTTTCGGAGGCGACGGGCTTTCCCGTGGCTGACCTTCCGAGACACCGGGACGTACTGGGTTCCATACATGTCGCCCGAGACGGGCGGATCTGGATCCTCGATCCGCTGTGGAAGCGTCGGCCGAGTGTCCGAGTCTCGACCGGATGGGACGTCTTCTCCCCCGAGGGATACCATTTGGGGAGAGTCGAGCCACCGATCCCATTGCTCAGCTTCCCACGCCCGGTCTTCGGCAATGGTGTGATCACCGGGGTCGCCCAGGACGAGTTGGGGATCCAGTATGTCGTCCGCTTGAGGGTAGGCGAACGGCGCAGGTAGGAATGGACACGCTCACCATGGGCGTCGTCCGGCACGGTGACTGCGCGGAGAGATCGGCGGCGGGCGGCTACCCGGAGGGGGATGTAAAGAAAACCTTACCAATGGTAAAGCCTGGTTTACGGAATCCCCGTGTTGCATGGTCCGTAGAGTGGCCTGGCAAATGCTAGTGATACCTCGACGCCTGCCACGGGAGGGAAGAAGCGTGACTTTCGGCGGCGGAAACGCATCGGAAGCGGACCGTGTGCTCTCGTGGACCGTCAGGGTCCTCTCCCGGGGCGAGGGCCCGTTCGTGGAGTTCGGAGTGACCATATGAATTGTGCAGGACCAGTTATGACCGCCAGCCATCCCGACCACAACCCACTGTTACTGCTGGGGTTACAAACGGTATGACTCCGATTGCCGCCCATATGACCGATCGCGGCTCAGCCGGATCCGCCTACGGCGTCGCTTCTAGGGTGGTCCATGGTGATGCTCCATCAATTCGTTAGGAGTACAGATGACGGGAGGCTCGTACCCCGCGTTGCGACACACCCCTTCGATCCGGGATCTCATAGTCGCATTGGCGATGTGGCGGAAGTTCCATGTCACCACCACTCGCGGGTTACCTGCTGGAGGGCCACGACGACGATGTCGCGCGAAGGCCGGGACGTGAGGTAACTCACGACCGATGTCTCGATGTATGCGGTGGGCGTCATCCTTCAGCCGGATGGGACTGATTTGGCTAGCGGCGTCCTTCACGGCCGCCGGAAAGGCTCACCGACCAGACGACGAACTTGGGCTCGCCCTCGCTGTGCTCCGCGTAGGAATAGAGCCCGTCCCGCCCGATCAGGCCGATGGCGTTCACATCGACCCGAGTGCGCGCCAGCACGCGTCCCGAACGGGTATCCAGCACCTCGATCACGGTGTCGTAGAGATCCTCGCGCTGCGCCGAGGACGTCACAGTCTCGGTGCCGATCACCCTCGCAGGGGGCATCGGCCGCCAATTGTCGTCCGCCACGCTCAGTACAACCATCAGCAGACCGTCGCCCCAGTCTCGTACGCCGACGATGAACGGCAACGGCTCAACTTCGCGCGGCAGCCCGGGTGACCTTGACCAGGAACGAAACCAGGGCGCGTCACGGTCGATTCGCGCGATTCGAACGCCCTCCGGACTCCATTTGTCGACTCGATACCGGTTCACACGCGCCGCCCAGACATTCCCGTCTGCCGCCGGCGCAATCCGCCGCTCCAATGCCACACGGCTTTCGTAGCTCCTGTCTGCGGGAACTCCGTCGGAACCGAAGGAGCGGGCGATTCGGCGACTGCCCTCATCATACAGGTGCAGGGGGTGACCAGCCCGGTCGGGGTCGTATATGAGGGCAAAGAAGACATCGCGGCCATCGGGCAACGAGGCCCAGTCGCTAGGCATGAATGGCAGCACGCTCGTTGTGATCTCGTCGTCGCGGATGGTGGTTACGCGAGCGGTCTGCATGTCCAGAACACGGAGATTCTCCCCGCTGCCCCGCATCAGTACCGGGGAACGGTACTCGCCCGGGCCCTCGCCGGTTCGCCCGATGGCAGCGTGAAATACGCCGTCCGGAGAGAATTGCAGTAGCTGTCCCTCCGGCGGGAACGGCACGTAGTAGTCGCCCTCGTCGGAGCGGCCGATGCGGAAGACGTAGTCAGTGACGATACCTGGGCCGTCGGCATCGCCGAGTTCAACCACGACCGACAGATCCAGCGAGCAGGTGCCGCACTACAGCATTGGGCACCACGAGCGCCGAGTCCTGGGCGCTAAGAGGTACAACGAGTGCCCCAAGTACCGGAACGGCGCCAACGACGAGCGAGTGCGGAAGGAGCTGTCTCATAAATCTGGTGCCTCGTTAGTGTGAGATTGCCGACCCAACATCCACTCTTAAGGCACGACTGTATCGGATAAGGGTTGCTCAACGCCCTTCCCCCCCCAATTGTCCCTGTAGTACTGCCCTTCAACGAAAACGAACACGCGCGCCCACGCGGGACACCCCCGCCCCCGAGCGCACATCACTCATCCATGGGAGACATCCATGAGACGACTTCTCGCCGCACCGGCGGCCCGCGTCACCGGGCTGCTCGGCCTCACCCTTGCACTGGCCGGTGTAGCCGACGCCCAACAGGCATCCCGCACCGAGCCGGTTACCGGCATCCGGGACAACGGCACGGGGTATCACGCCCTGGTCGGCGCCCGGGTGGTGACGGGGCCGGGCCAGGTCATGGAAAACGCCACGATCGTGATCCGCGACGGGCTCATCCAGCGGGTGGGCCGGGGCGGAGACGCGCCCGCGGGCGCCCGGGTCTGGGACATGACGGGCCTCACGGTCTATCCGGGCTTCATCGACGCTCACGCCGACCTCGGAATGGACGCCGTGCCCGAAGGGGGCGACGTGGGACCGACCCACTGGAACCCCCAGGTCAGGGCCTGGTTCAGCACCACCTCCAACCTGCAGGACGACGAGGGTCGCCGCTCCGCGCTGCGCTCGCAGGGCTTCGGCACGGCTCTCGCGGTTCCGAAGCAGGGGATCTTCCGGGGGACCGCCTCGGTGGTCGGCCTCGGAGAGGAGGGGGTCCGTGAGCGGGTGCTGCGCCCCGACATCGCGCAGTCGATCGGCTTCCAGCGCTCCTTCCAGCTCGGCGGGTCCTATCCGAATTCCGCCATGGGGGTGATCGCCCTCATGAAGCAGACCTGGATGGACACCGAGTGGTATGCCCGCGCGTGGGATGCCTACGAGTCGAGCGGCCGCGCCTTCCTTCCGCCCGAGACGAGCGAGGCGCTCGCGGCGCTGCAGGACGCCGCCCAGGGCGCCCAGCCGGTCCTCTTCGAGACGAACAGCGAGGAGGACTACCTGCGGGCCCACAAGCTGGCCGCGGAGCACGGGCTCACCCCCTGGTTCCGGGGCAGTGGGCTGGAGTACCGCCTGATCGACGTGATGCGCGGCCGCAGCGAGCCCCTCATCGTGCCGCTCGACTTCCCGGATGCGCCCGATGTCGGCACTCCGGAGGAGGCGCTCGGCGTGTCGCTGGCCCAGCTCCGCCATTGGTACCTGGCGCCGACCAACCCGGCCCAGCTGGCCGACGCCGGCGTCCCCTTCGCCATCACCGCGGACGGGCTCTCGTCGATGAACGAGTTCCTGCCCAATCTGCGGGTGGCGGTGGCGCGGGGGCTGTCGGCGGACGACGCCCTGGCGGCGCTCACGACCACGCCGGCCTCCTGGCTCGGCATCGACCGCACCCACGGGACCATCGCCGAGGGCAAGGTCGCCAACCTCGTGGTCAGCGAGGGCGACCTCTTCACCGAGGAAGCCACGGTCCGCGACGTGTGGGTGCAGGGAACGGTCTACGGGATCACCCGCCCCACCCAGATCGATCCCAGAGGAAGCTGGGAGATCGCTTCGGACGATGAGTGGGGCTTCGAAGCCGTCCTCGTCCTGGAAGGTTCGTTGAACCGGTTGAGGGGGTACCTCGATTTGGCCAGCACCGGCCCCGAGCTTCCCGGCGGGGCACGGGTCGACCTGGTTTCGGCCAGCGCGGTCGCGGAGACCGGCCGGATCGACGCGCGCTTCAACGGCGAGGCGCTCGGCTATCAGGGAATGGCCCTCCTGTCGGGCTCTGTGCGCGGCGACGAGTTCTACGGATGGACTTCGCTGCCGAATGGGGCGGACCCGTCCTTCCAGGGCACCCGCATCGAGGGCTTCGAGGGCGCGGAGCGCGGCACGGTGGCCATGGACGTCCCCGAGATCGACCTCCCCTTCATCCGACCGATGATGGATTACGGCCGCACCTCGATCCCCGACCAGCCGGCCGCGGTGGTCGTGCGCAACGCCACCGTGTGGACGCAGGGCCCGCAAGGGCGCATGGAAGACGCCGACCTCCTGGTCCAGGCTGGCAAGGTGGTCGAGGTGGGGCAGGATCTGCAGGCTCCGCGCGGCGCGGTTGAAATCGACGCCATGGGCAAGCACGTGACCCCGGGTCTGATCGATCCGCACATCCACTCGGGCGTCAGCGCCGTGAACGAGAGCGGATTCGCCATCGTGCCCGAGGTCCGCATGGGCGACGTGGTCACCCACAACAACATCTGGATGTACCGCCAGGTCGCCGGCGGGCTGACGTCCGCGCACATCAAGCACGGCTCCGCCAACCCGATCGGGGGCGAGAACGTAATCGTGAAGATGCGCTGGGGCGCGCTGCCCGAGGACCTGAAGCTCGAGAACGCGCCCCGGACCGTGAAGTTCGCGCTCGGCGAGAACCCGAAGCGGCGCCAGGGGCGGTATCCCGACACGCGCATGGGGACGCAGGAGATCATTCGCGACCACTTCATGGCCGCGCGCGACTACGAGCGCGAGTGGCAGCGCTGGGAGGCCGACGGAGAGGGGATTCCGCCGCGCCGAGATCTGCGCATGGAAGCGATCCTCGACATCCTGAACCAGGAGCTCCTGATCTCGTCGCACGGCTACCGCGCGGACGAGTTCCTCGCGCTGGTGCGGCTCGCCGAGGAGTTCGGCTTCCGGGTGCAGACACTGCAGCACGGCGTCGAGGCGTACAAGATTGCGCCGGAGCTGGCCGCGTCCGGGGTCGCGGCGGTGGTGTGGAGCGACTGGGGCGCCTTCAAGCTCGAGGCCTACGACGCCACCGTGTACAACGCCCGCATCCTCATCGAGGCCGGGGTGACGACGTCGCTGCACTCCGACAACAGCCAGATCGCCAGCCGCATGAATTGGGAGGCGGGCAAGCTGCTGCGCACCGGTGTCACCGAGGAACAGGCCCTCTCGACGGTGACCAACGGCGCGGCGAAGGCCATCGCCATCGACGACCGCGTCGGCTCGCTGGAGGCGGGCAAGGACGCCGACTTCGTCATCTGGAACGGCAATCCGCTGTCCCAGTTCACCCGCGCGGAACAGACGTGGGTCGACGGACGGCGCTACTTCTCGCTGGAAGAGGACGCCGCCATGCGGGAACAGGTCGCACGCGAACGCAACGAGCTCATACAGGCCGTTCTTTCGGCCGGAGGAAACTGACCATGACAACGACAAAGCGAGGAGCCATGACGAACGGTATCCTGTCCCGGTTCGGCGGCGCGGCCGCGCGGATCCATCCCGCGGCACCCGTGCTGCCGGCCGCAGCCGCACTCATTCTGGCGGTCGCCCTCGGCAGCGCCCTCACGCCCGCCCAGGCGGACGCCCAGGTGCGCATGACCGTGCCCCCCCAGACCCAGGCGGTGGCGCTGCAGGGCGCGACGATCCACACCGTCACCCAGGGGGTCATCGAGAACGGCACGATCGTCTTCGAGAACGGTGTGATCACCGCGATCGGGACCGATGTCGAGGTGCCGGCGGGCGCCCGGGTGGTCGACGTCTCGGGCAAGCACATCTACCCCGGCCTGATCGACGCCTACAGCAGCGTGGGGATCGCCGAAATCGGCGCGGTCGATGTCTCCAACGACACCAACGAGATGGGGGACTTCAATCCCAACGTGCACGCCGACGTCGCGGTCAACGCCGAGAGCCGGCACATCGGGACGACGCGTTCCGCGGGCGTGCTCGTCACGCTCACGACCCCGGGCGGCGGAATGGTCTCGGGGATGTCGTCGGCGATGAACCTGGAGGGGTGGAGCTGGGAAGAGATGTCCATGGAGTCGTCCGCGGCCCTGAACGTGAACTGGCCCAGCCCGGGCGGGGGCAGGTTCCGCGGCTTCGGTGGGCGCAGGCCGGGCAACCTGCCCGAAGGGTTCGAGATGCCGGAGCGGCCCACCTATGAAGGGCAGGTGCAGGAGCTGAAGGACTTCTTCGCCGAGGCGCGCGCCTACCGCGACGCCATCGCGGCCGGTGAAGAGGTGCGCAGCGACTCCCGCTATCTGGCCATGATTCCGGCGCTCGACGGGGAGATCCCGGTGGTCGTCGCGGCCGAGAGCGCGTCCCAGATCAACGACGCCGTCACCTGGGGACAGGAGGAAGGCCTGAGGATCGTGATTCGCGGTGGCCGTGACGCCATCCACGTCGCCGACCGCCTTGCGGCCAACGAAGTCCCGGTCATCCTCACGTCCACGATGTCCGGCCCGAGCCGGCAGTACGATGGGTACGACGGCGCCTACACGATGCCCGCGCGCCTGCACGAGGCGGGGGTGCGCTTCGCCATATCCGGCGGCTCCGGCTCGCTCTACTCGAACCGGCTGCCCTGGGAGGCGGGCGTCGCCGTGGCCTTCGGACTCCCCGAGGAAGAGGCGCTCAAGGCGGTGACCATCAACGCGGCCGAGTTCATGGGGATCGACGACCGCGTCGGCTCCCTGGAGCCCGGCAAGCGGGCGACGCTGCTCATCACGACCGGAACCCCCCTCGACCTGACCAGCGACATCGAGCAGGCCTACATCGACGGCCGCGAGCTCGACATGATGGACATCCAGAAATACTTCTTCGAGAAGTACATGACGAAGCTGATGCAGCGGATGCGGGTGATCAGCTAGGGGGCTTCCTGCTTTTTGGGAGCGGGCGGCGGCGGTGGTGGCGGTGGTGGGGGGGGTTTCTTGTGTGGGGGGGGGGGGCGGGGGGGGGGGGGGGCGGTGTCTTCCGGGCGGGGGCCCCCCCGCCCCCGCCGACCCGGTCGTCCCTGTCCGGGAGCTGTCTAGACGGCGGAAATGG
>MKWU01005097.1_pt1 | contig 14640 bp, 13 predicted proteins | sample 809101 | NCBI WGS metagenome assembly MKWU01 (sample SAMN05860141, study PRJNA318959) | sponge metagenome | host: Aplysina aerophoba | place: Slovenia: Piran, Adriatic Sea, Gulf of Piran | collected 2013-05-07 | reverse complement strand
CAGAACCTCCCACTCCTCGTCCATCCCAAGCCTCCGAGCCCAAGTACCCGGAAACTCTAGCCAAAATCACCGCCACAAACAAGTTAGCTCTTATGGGATCAAGTCCGGGGTCCGTCGAAATGACGTTGTGGGGCCGCCGTGCTGCGCACGGCTACGCCCCGGAACGGCGACCGGAGCGCGGAGTGGCCTGCCCTGAGCTCGTCGAAGGGGAGAAACCTCCCTGCCCGCCTGCCCCTCCTCGTCATTTCGACCGGAGCGCGTAGCGCGCAGTGGAGAAACCTCGTCCCCACGGGGCAGGGAGGTTTCTCCACTACGCCGTGCTGACGCACGGCTCCGGTCGAAATGACGATGGGGGGGCGCCGTTCTTCGAACGGCTACGCCCCGGATCAAGTCCGGGGTCCGTCGAAATGACGTTGTGGGGGCGCCGCGCTGCGCACGGCTACGCCCCGGATCAAGTCCGGGCATGACGGCCTGGGGTGATGGGCCGTATCGAAGAGCCTGCCCCGAGCTTGTCGAAGGGACGGCCCTAGGGGGGTGAAACAGGGAGTGGCGTTTCGCCGCCGCGGCGGTCCGGATACAATAGCGGCGGACCGGACAAGGCGCGGAGGCCGCAGCGATGAGCCCGCCACGACGACCCGCGATCGACGGGCTTCAGCCGCGCTTCGTCGGCGGGACGCTGGAAATCCCGGTGTGGCACGCGCGCGGCGGCACCTCGACCGGCATCGTCCTGCTGGCCGGGCATTTGCCGCCCGCGACCGGGCTGCGCGAAGAGGTCATCCGCAACGTGATGGGGGTGCCGCTCGCCGGCGAGGCGCCGGGCAACCGGCAGATCACCGGGCTCGGCCGCGGCATCACGACGAGCAACAAGGTGTTCGTCCTCGACGCCTCCGGGCGCGCCGGGTTCGATCTCGAGAGCACCCTCGCCCAGCTCGCCTCCGACAAGGCGGCGATCGACTGGAGCGTGAATTGCGGCAACATGTCGGCCACGCTGCCGCTGGTCGCGTTCGAGACCGGGCTGGCGGCGCCGGCGCCGGCGCCGGGGCGGAACCGGCTCCGCATCCTCAACACCAATACCGGGATCGCGGTCGACGCGACGATCCGCATGCCCGGCCCGGGCGCGCCGCTCGCCCCCGATACCGAGATGCCGGGCGTGATGGGGCGCTGGCCCGGGGTGGCGCTGTCGCTGGTCGATGCGGCGGGCTCGAAGACCGGAAGGCTGTTCCCGACCGGCGCCCGGCGCGACGCGTTCGGCGGGATCGAGGTGTCCTGCCTCGACTTCGCCATGCCGATGGTGATCGCCCGCGCCGCGGATCTCGGCGTCGGCGCCGACGAGCCGCCGGAAGCGCTCGAGCAAGACGCGGGCCTGCGGGCCAGGATGGAGCCGCTCTGGGTCGCCGCCGGGCTCGCCATGGGGCTGGAACGGGACGGGCGCCGGATGACCGCCGAAGAGCTCGCGGCCAGCGAGACGGTGCCCAAGATCTGCCTGGTCGCCGCGCCGGACGAGGCGGAGGCGGCGAGCGGCGCGCATATCCGGGCGCGCTATTTCACGCCGCAGTCCTGCCACCGGACGATGGCGGTGACCGGCGGGTCGTGCCTCGCCGCGGCGGCGCTGATCCCGGGCACGGTCGCGCACGAAACGGCGGCGGGGCTGGAGCCGCTCGGGCCCGAGCCCGGCGACCGCGAGGTCGGCATCGGCAACCCCGCCGGGGTGCTGGCGGCGGTGGTCCGCGGCGCGCGCAGCGGCGAGGAGGTCAAGATCGACAGCGCCGCCTATATGCGCAGCGCCCAGATCCTGATCCGCGGCCACACGCCGATCTACCACGCCTCGCCCGAACTCGCCGCCCATTACCGGGACCGCCTCGCCGATGCGGCCGCGTGACGCCGTTCCGGGCGCGATGGCGAGGCTGACAACCCCATCCCGGATTGCTATATAGCGGGCCGACGCGGGCACACGCCTTTCCCCGGTAGCTCAGTTGGTAGAGCGGGTGGCTGTTAACCACCATGTCGCTGGTTCGAGTCCGGCCCGGGGAGCCAACTAGGGGGCTAAGTAGTTGGAAAGAAGTGGTTTTTTGACTACTTAGCTACCCCTGCCCCACGGTTCCCCACCATCCCCGACAGACAGGGGGAATCACCATGCGCACGATCATCGCCGCCGCCGTCGCGGTGCTCCTCGCAGGGCCGGCGGGGGCGGAAATCATTGCCTCATGCGGTCCGCTTGCCGGGCATAGCTATTTCTATCCTCATGAATTTAGCAAGGAACCGGGATGGCGCGACGGGTCGATCAAGACGACCACGATCTTCGTCAAGTCCGGGGACAAGCTCGACCTGATCATCAAGGGCAAGAATCTGCTCGGGGAAGGGACTTGGACGCGAAGTGCGAGCGACTATGGCGCTCCCGTGGTGCAGGTCGGCGGGAAGGCAGGGGAAATCATGCACATTCTGGTAGCGTGGGGGCCGGACACCGAACTGTACTCCCTTGACCTGAAGCGGAAGATGGTTGGCCTCGTAGCACACAAGACGTCCGTCGCCGACCTGACACGGGCCATGGTCGGCAGGTGCGAGTGATGCGCCCGATCATAGCCGCGTCTATCTGGACCCCCCGAATGCCGCGATCATGTCGGTTCGCTTGACGGTGCCGCCCATGTGCTCGTGCCGAGCCCCAAGGAAAGCGCCAGTCACAAGGCCGTCGCCGTCGACATTCACGAAGAAATTGCCAACGATCCGGACCCTGTAGTCGATGTCTCGGGTGGGGAACCAACGATCAGTCGACGTGCTCTCGAAGCGGTTGACGAAGTAGATGTCCCGGAAGCTCAGGTCGGGCTCGTATGCGGGATCAGCGAGCCTGGAAACGACAACCTGTAACTCGGCATCGCCGGCAATGGGCGATGGCCCCGAATAGCCCAGCAGGCTGCCGCGCCAGGTCGCCGATCCGAACACCCTGCGATTGTCGGCGAGGTCGCTATCCGGCAATCCGCCCCGCACCCAAGGCTGCGGCAGACCGTTGAACAGCGCCACCCCGAAATTCAGGTCGCCGTCTTCCGAGCGGCCGACCAGATGGTGGCTCACGTCCGACCACTCGCCCCAATCGTTATAGGCCTCGGTGCGCTGACTCATGTACATGATCTGGAGCACTTCCCGATCGATCTTACTGAGAATGTGGCCAAGGTTTGGAATGAACTCACCTGCCGTCCCCATGATGCTGTCCGGGAACTCGATGCTGTCGACGTGGCCCGCGATGCCAAGCGCATGCAGGAGTTCGTGGACGATAACCGAGCGCGGAAAGGTGTACTCGGACGTGTCGAAGTCGTCGGGTATGTACAACCAGGACAAGCTGGTAGAACGTGCTCCGCGACGGCTTTGGGCGCAGGCAACCGCCCCCGTGCCGCATATCGATCCGATGCCCTGTGCTGTCGTCAGGCTCACCCCGATCTGACCGGGGTAGATGGTGGCGGTTTCCCAGGCGCCGCCGTCGACGATCTGGAATTCCGGCGGCAGAGCATTGTTCAGGATTCGGATACTGCCGCTCAGGGCGCTGGCGATGCCGCTGTTTTCCGGCAGCAACAGATCGGGATCCCAATAGATCGTGGGCTGGACCGTGAAGGGCCTCAAGTTGCCGGCTCCGATGTCCACTTCGTAGTTCGTGAGCCGCTCTACCCCGACGCCATCGCGAACCGCCCCGATGTAGTACCGGATGCCGTTCTCGGTGAGGATGTGGCGGAGGTTTTCCCGCGGCTCCAGGTCGCCGCCGACGGTGACGTGCTCGGCGCCCGCGAAGTTGTAGGTGATGACTTGCGAGAAAGATTGAGCCTGCGCATAGGCGTGGGGCGCGGCCGTCTGCGAGTAGGCCAGGGGCGGCGCGGTCGATACGGTCGGGCCTTCCCCGCCGCCGCATGACGCCAGAACGAGCGTCGCCGCGACAACGGCGGCCGTCCGTATCCGCCTGTTCGTTCGCATGGGTGTTCCCTCATGGGCGAATTTTCTCGCCCCGCCCGGGCCGGCCGGAGTCCCGACAGTACAACGCGGCACGGGCGCGGGAAAGGCAACATGGGGAAGGTTGTAGGGAAACGCCCGTTAGAGCCTGAGAAACAACGATATTTCAGGAGGGTTAGATCGGCGCATCGGTGCCCGGTTGGGGAACCTACCGACGAAAAAAACCTAGTCGGCGCCCGCGTAGCAGGGGCCGCAAAGCATCCGGCGTTGGGGCGTGGTCGTGAACCGCTTCCCGCACCGGGCGCACGGCCGCTCGCGCTCGGTGTAGCGGTCGCGCGCATGTCCCGTCCCGGGCGGGCGCCCGCCGGATTTCTTGCGGGTCACTGTGGAAGCCGAGCCGTCTCCGGCCCGTCCGCGAGAAAGTCCATCAGGTCCTGCGCAGATTGCCATCCGTACTGCTGAGCGAGCGCATCGGCATCGTCGCATTGCAGCGCGGTCAGCAACTCCCGCCCGCCGCACAGAAACCGCTCTGCGACGAAATCGATATCCGGCGCGGCGCCCGGCCCGGTCGCGGTGCCGTGGTCGCGGCGAGGATCGCGGCGCGGAAGATGACAAGCGCAAGATCGGTCATTCTCGCAACTCCATGTAGCCGGCCATCAGCTCTTGCAGCGTCATATCCTGCGGCGCCTTCCGCGCCTGTTTCGGAGTCTCGCCGCGCGCTGCGATCGCTCGCGCGAGGTTCGCCCGCCGCTGCGTTCCCCGGGTCGCCATGCGCCCGGCAACCTGTCCGGCCACCGGGCCGGCCGCCGCGCCAATCGCCGCGCCTGCCGGCCCCGAGCGCGAACCCGAGACCGCCGCCTTGGATCAAATTCTGCATCGCCCGTTGCGGGCCGGAGCCGCCGCCGAGGCTGGCAATCCTGCGGAGCACGTTGGCAGTGAGGTTCCCCTGGGCAACCGCCTTGATCGCCTTGGTTTCGTCCGCCGTGAAGCCGCGACATTTCTTGTTCCCGTCAACGATGCCCCGATAGATCGACTTGAATTCGGCCCGGAGTCCGGCCTCCATGCCCTGCTGTGCGGTCTCCGCCTTGGCGATAGCGCGCTCGATAGTCTCCGCCTTCCGCATCCGCGACCACAGCCGGTTGGCATCCTTCATCATGCCGGACGCCGATGCCGAGCCCGACTCAACGAAATCGTCGATCAGGTCGACTCCGATGGAGCCGGGCCGCGATGTCGACTTGTCCATGTCGGAAGCCGCCGCGCCGAACTGGCGGCGGAGGATCATCAGATTTCCCATGTCGGGCGCCACGCCGGGCGGGGTGTCTTCGATCAGCCCGACAAGGCGGGCGATCTTCGGATGCAGCACCCTGTCCGCGCCCTCCTCGCGAAGCGTGCGAACGAGCTTCCGGCGGAACGGCGAAAACTCGCGCGAGGAAAAACGGACGGCCCCGATGCACCGGCCCGGGGAGCCAATTCTGAAAGAGGAGGATTATAAGCCAATGACTTATGCCCCCCTCTTGTCCAAGCTCGGCGAAAGGTTGGACAGTTCCCGTCCCCGGCTTCGTCGGCAGCTTCGAGGTGCCGCCGCGCACGGCGACAGCCGGGTTCGGTTGCGCTCCGAGCGGGTCCTCCCGCCCGGGCTGAGGCGGGGGTCTTGCCTGGGGCTACCCCATTCACTTGAGCTGCGCTCCGCCTTTTCGGACAGCCTGACGGCCGGGCCAGGGTTCATGCCGGTTGAATCTCGGGCCGCCGGTATTCCCTCGGTTCGATCTCCCGGTTGCCGCGGCGCCTGTGGGGAAGCGGGCAAGGCGCGGCTCTTCGTCGCAGCCTGGCGATAGGGCCTTGCGCTCGGGGGCGGGAGCGGACACCTAGGGCGCAGACCCGGATTTTCCCGGCATTTCTGCAAGGAAGAATGCGGGGGCCAGTTCGGGGCCGCGGGCGGGCAGCCGTCCGGGGGCTCCCCTTCCCCCGACAGTTTATGCGGTTTCAGGCCAGGGCCGGCGCCCGCCGCGGCGCCGGGGAAGGAGAGTTTGCGTGAGCATTCCGCGTATCGCCAACCATGTCTGGAAGATCGCCCGGGACGTGCTGCGCAATGCCGACGCCCCGGCCGGGTGTCGGGACATCGTGCTCCCCATGGTCTTCATCGTCCGCCTCGATGCGCTGCTGGAGCCGTCCCGGCGGGCTTTGCGCGCGCGCGCCGCGGAGCTCGAAGGCGCGGACCCGGCGGAACGGGACGACGCGCTCTGCCGGGTCGCCGGGCGGCCCTTCTACAATCTCTCCGCGTTCGCCCTCGGCGAGCTCGGGAAACGCTGCCGGCCCGAACGGCTGGCGGGCGACTTCGCCGCCTATCTCGACGGCTTCTCGCCCAACGTGCGGGACGTGCTCGACGCGTTCGGCTTCCGCGAGCTTGCCTTGCGTCTCGGCGAGACCTCCGCGCTGGCCAGGCTGATCCGGAAATTCACCGCCGGCGGCGTCCATCTCGGGCCGGACCCGGTGCGGCTCGCCGACGGCACCATCGCGCAGGCGGGGCTCGACGATTGCGCCATGCGCGCGCTGTTCGACGAGCTGGTGCGGCGCGGCAGGGCCGAGCATGGCGAGGAGCCGGGCGAGCACCGGACCCCGCGCGACGCGGTCGGGCTGATGGCGCGGCTGGTCTTCGAGCCGGTCGCCGCAGACATCCGGCCCGGCGCCTACTCGCTCTATGACGGGGCGTGCGGCATCGGCGGGCCGCTGGACGCGGCCGGCGAGACCCTGCGCGAGCTGGCCGGGCCGCAGGGCGGCGCGGTCTCGGTCCATCTCTACGGCCAGGAGGTGAACCCGGAGAGCTGCGCGGTCTGCAAGGCCGGCATGCTGCTCGCCGGGCGCGGCGATTCGGACTGCACCATCGTCGGCGGAGCCGGGCGCTCGACGGTGTCGCAGGACGCCTTCGCGGCGCACCAGTTCGACTTCATGCTGTCCAACCCGCCGCATGGCAGGAGATGGAAGGCCGAGCTCGATCGCATGGGCGGCCGCAAGGCGATGCGCGACCCGCGCTTCATCGTCGAGCACGATGGCGATCCGGCATACCCCCTGGTGCCGCGGACCAGCGACAGCCAGATGCTGTTCCTGGTCAACGCGCTGTCCAAGATGAAGCGGGACACGCCGCTCGGCAGCCGGGTCGCCGAGGTCCATAACGGCGCGTCCCTGTTCACCGGCGACGCCGGGCAGGGCGAGAGCAACATCCGCCGCTGGATCCTGGAGAATGACTGGCTGGAGGCGATCGTCGCCCTGCCCAGCAACATCTTTTACGACACCGGGATCGCCGCCTATGTCTGGGTGCTCACCAACCGCAAGCCGGCGCCGCGCCGCGGCCGGGTGCAGCTGATCGACGCCACCGGCTGGTTCCGCGGCCTGCCGAGGAGCGTCGGCAAGAAGAGCCGCGAGCTCGGCGAGGAGCACGTCGCGCGGATCTGCGGGACCTTCCACGCCTTCGAGGAGTCCGAGCACAGCCGGATCCTCGACAACGCCGCCTTCGGCTACCGCAAGGTGACGGTCGAGCGCCCGCTGCGGATCGAGGGCGTCGAGCCCGGCCGGGCCTACGCCGCCGACGAGATCGCGCGCCTGCGGGATTACGGCAGGGGCCGCGCGAACCCGCCGCCCGGGGTCGCCCCGATACCCCGGCCCGGGGCCGCGGCCCGGCCGCCGCGCGCGCCGCCAGCGAGCCCGCGCGCCGGGGGGATTCCGGCAGGCGCCGCGAGACCGCGCCGCCGGTGATCGCCAGGATCCACGGCCCGGGCGCCGCGGCCGATCCGCTGCGCGGCCTGTTCGCCACCGAGATCGGCGGCCGGTCGGCGGTGGTGGCGTACGAGCCGGATGCCGAGCTGCGCGACACCGAGCGGGTCCCGCTGCAGGAAGAGGGCGGGATCGAGACCTTCCTGGAGCGCGAGGTCCTGCCCTACGCGCCGGATGCGTGGTACCGGGCGGACAGCGAGAAGATCGGCTACCGGATCGATTTCAGGCGCCATTTCCACCGGCCCGGGAAGATGCGCGGGCTGGAGGAGATCCGCGACGAAATCCTCGCTCTGGAACGCGAGACCGGCACCCTGATGGACAACATCTTCGAAGGCGCGGGCCGATGACCGCCCTCAAACCCTATCCCGCGATGAAGGAGACCGGGCTGGACTGGCTCGGCCCGGTGCCGACGCATTGGGAGGTCGAGCCGCTCGGCCGGCTGGGCTGGTTCGCCACCGGCAAGGGCGGCGACTGGCTGGACGAGCGCGCGTCGGGGATTCCCTGCATCCGCTACGGCGACCTGTACACCACGCATCGGCGCTTCGTCACCGAGAGCCGGTCTTTCGTGCCGCGCGCGGAAGCGGCGAAATACTCGCCCATCCGGTTCGGCGACGTGCTGTTCGCGGCGACCGGCGAGACCGCCGAGGAGATCGGCGAATCGGCGGTCAACCTGATCCGCTCCGAAGCCTGCTGCGGTCGCGACGTGATCCGCTTCCGGCCCAACCGGACGGTCGACGCGCGCTATCTCGGCTACGCCACCAACTGCCTGCCGGCGGCGGGCCAGAAGGGGGCGATGGGCCTCGGCATCACGGTCGCCCATATCTATGCCGAACAGCTGAAGCGTTTGATCGTGGCGCTGCCGCCGCTCGCCGAGCAGGGCGCCATCGTGCGCTTCCTCGACCGGGTCGAGCGCAGGATCCGGAAATTCCTCCACGCCAAGAAGCGGCTGATCGCGCTGCTGGAGGAGCAGAAGCTGGTCGTCGTGCACCGCGCGGTCACCGGCAAGCTCGACGTCCGCACCGGGCGCCGCTACTGCCCGTGCCGGGATTCCGGCGCGGCGTGGCTCGGCCGGGTGCCCGAGCACTGGGTGGTCGAGCGGCTGAAATCGTCGATGGCCAATGTCGTGCAGCCCTGCGACCAAAGGCGGCTGGGCGACGCCTTTGTCTCGCTCGAACGCGTCGAGGGCTGGACCGGGCGGATCGCCCGCGTCGAGCCCGGCGACCCGCCCGGCGGCCGGCTCAAGCGCTTCGCCCCCGGCGACATCCTGTTCGGCAAGCTCCGCCCCCATCTCGCCAGGGTCGCCAGCCCGTCGACCGGCGGGCTGTGCGGCGGCGAATTCCTCGTCCTCCGCCCGCGGCGGTCGGCCTTCTCGGGCCGCTACGTCGAGCGGGTGCTGCGCTCGAAGCCGGTGGTGGCCGCGATCGACAGCCTGGCCGGCGGGACCGCGGTGCCGCGGGCCGAGTGGAGCGCCCTCGGCTGCCTGACGATCGCCCGCCCGCCGCTCGCCGAACAGCACGCCATCGTGGACTACCTGGAGGGCGCGGAGGCCGGGATCGACGAGCGCATCGCCCGCGCCAGGCGCCAGATCGAGCTGGCGGCGGAGCTGCACGCCCGCCTGGTCGCCGACGTGGTGACCGGCAAGCACGACGTGCGCGGCGCGCCGGTCACCCTGCCCGAGCTGGTGTCCTACGCCGTCGGCGGCGATGTCGAGGACGCACTGCAGAACGGGGCTACGCCGGCCCTTGCAGGCCGGCCACCGGCCGGCATATCCTGTGAATCGCAGGCACTGTGACAGGGCACGATGAAGAACATCACCGTATCCGTCGACGAGGAGACCTATCGCCTGTCCCGCGTGAGGGCGGCGGAGGCCGGCACGTCGGTCTCGGCGCTGGTGCGCGGCTTTCTCCAGGACCTGGTCCGGGGCGAGGATCCCGAATCCCGTTTCGACCGGCTGCGCCGGCTGCAGGACGAGACCCTGAAAGCGATCCATGCCCGCGATGCGGGCTTGCGCGCCGCCGACAATCTCTCCCGGGACGCTACGACGCGCTCTTCTCCAGCGCCTGCCTGATCCAGCCGTTCAGGCTCATCCCGCTTTCCGCCGCCAGCCGGGCAACGCGCTGGTGCAGGTCGGGGCCGAGGCGAACGTTGAGCTTGCCGGAGAACGGCCTTCTTGGCTCCACCCCGTCCTCGCGGCAGGATGCGAGATACTCGTCGATCGACCGGCGAAACTCGCGCCGCAGCCCGTCGACGTCGACCGCTTCGAAGGTGGCGATCGGATAGGCGCCGCTGTTGACGACCCGCCCGTGAAGCCGGCCGACCGAATCGTCGAACTCGACCTGGGCGATGTATCCCCTGTATTCCATCATGGCTCGATTCCCGCCGCCCCAAGAAACGCGGCGATGTCGCGCACCGTCGCTCTCCCGGTCCCGGTCTCCGGGTGCGGCCGGTGGATCACGATCCGCTCCCTGCCCTTCTTCAACAATACGCGCGACCCGGCGCGCTCGGAAACCTCGACGCCCGCCGCCTCGAGCATGGCAACGATGTCGGACCACCGGATTCCCGCGGGCGTCGGTCTCCTGAACACGCTGTCCAGGGTGCGTCGATGCTTCGTCCGCATCTCGATGGTAGTACCATAATCGGTATCATGACGCGAGTCTTGCCGGAGCGGCGGCGGGGGCCGGGCGGGCGAACCGGACGGCGCGAATTTCCTTGTGCATCCTTCGACATTCCGGCATGCGGTGGTTTGCCGATGCCTGCCGCAGTTGGACCGCCCATGCCCGCCGACCTCGTCCGCCTCGACCTCGCCCGGTTCACCGCGCGCGACCTGGAGAAGATCGGGGCGCTGGCGCGCAAGCTCGCGCTGATGCACCGCTGGTACCGCAGCGAGCGCGTCCGGCGCGCCGACGCCGACGAGATCAGGGTCTATTCGGGCGACCGCAGCAACACGCCCTATGCCTGCTACCGGATCGCGCGGCGCGGCGACGGCTCCTACAGCCTCGCCGACCACCGGTCGGGACGGGAGATCGCCGCGGCGCGCGCGATCGACCCGGTGATCGAGGCGATCCCGGGCGATTTCTTCTACGCCGGCGCGCGCCGCGAGGGCTGAATCGAGGAGGAACGGAGATGGAGCGGGAAGCGATCTACGTCGCGGGGATTTCCGAGGCGCTCAAGGCGGCGGGGGTGCCGCTGAGCCCGGCGGTCAGGGCGAACGGGTTCGTGTTCGTCTCCGGCACGCCGCCGATCGACCCGGCGACCGGGGAGGTCTCGAGCGCCGACATCGCCACCCAGACCGAGCTCGTGATGGAGAACCTGAAGGCCGTGCTGGAGGCGGCCGGCTCCGCGCTCGACAAGGTGGTCAAGGTCAACATCTATATCTCGAACAGCGGCTATTACGACCTCGTCAACCGGGTCTATGGCCGCTATTTCGACGACCCCGCGCCGGCCCGCACCTTCGTCGCCGTGGGCTCCTGGCCGTGGCCCTTCGACATCGAGATCGAGTGCACCGCGCTCGCCTGAGGGCTGGCGTCCCCGACCGGCCCGGGCCAGCCCGGATTTCCCACCACTGTCATGGCCTGCCCCGGATCACAGTCCGGGGCCTGCGCGGCGCTGTCCGGCCGACAGGGCAGGAGAGGCGCGCGGCGCGATGCGGGCCGTGACAGTGGTGGGAAATCCGGGCTAGCATCGCCTCCAAGCGCCCCGACGGCGCGATGGAGGCCGAGAATGACCCGGGTTGCCCCGTTCAACCTGCACAAATGGATCGACGAGCACCGCGACCTGCTCAAGCCGCCGGTCGGCAACGCGCAGATCTGGCAGGACGCCGACTTCATGGTGACCGTGATCGGCGGGCCCAACCAGCGCACCGACTATCACGACGACCCGCTGGAGGAGTTTTTCTACCAGATCGAGGGCGACATCGTGCTGCGCGTCATCGAGGACGGCAGCAAGCGCGACGTGGCGCTGAGAGAGGGCGACGTGCTGCTCCTGCCGCCGCATGTGCGCCACTCGCCGCAGCGCCCGGCGGGCTCGATCGGCATGGTGATCGAGCGCCAGCGGCCCGACGGGCTGCGCGACGCCTTCGAATGGTATTGCGACAGCTGCGACGCGCTGGTCCACCGCAGCGAGTTCCAGCTGCACGACATCGTGGACGACCTGCCGCCCGCCTTCGACGCCTATTACGGCAGCGAGGCGGCACGGCGCTGCCCCGAATGCGGCCACCTCAACCCCGGCAAGCCGGGCGGCTAGCGCGCCCTTCGTCAATTCGACCGGAGCGCGCAGCGCGGAGTGGAGAAACCTCCCCGCCCCATGGGGACGAGGTTTCTCCACTCCGCCGTGCTGACGCACGGCTCCGGTCGAAATGACGAGAGGGGGGGCCGCCGTGCTGCGCCCCCATGGTGTCGTCGTTCCCCGCCCCAGCCACCCCCTCGTCATTTCGACCGGAGCGCGCAGCGCGGAGTGGAGAAACCTCCCTGCCAATGGGGATGAGGTTTCTCCACTCCGCCGTGCTGCGCACGGCTCCGGTCGAAATGACGACGTGGGGACCGCCGTGCTGCGCCCCCGTGGCGTCGTCGTTCCCCGCCCCAGCCATCCCACTCGTCATTTCGACCGGAGCGCCGGAGGCGCGGAGTGGAGAAACCTCCCTGCCCCATGGGGACGAGGGTTCTCCACTCCGCCGTGCTGCGGCACGGCTCCGCCCCGGATCGAGTCCGGGGTCCGTCGAAATGACGTGGTGGGGGCCGCCGGGCTACAATCCCGCGCCGGCCCGAGCCCGCCGGCGCTTATCCCCGGACCCCCGGCAAGGAGCGGACATGGACGGCATCCCGCGCTCGGTGGAGCGCTATGACGAGACCTTCGATGTCGTCGTCGTCGGCTACGGTTTCGCCGGCTCCGTCTCGGCGCTGGAGGCCGCGCGCGCCGGCGCGAAGGTGCTGCTGATCGAGAAGACCGGGGTGCCGGGCGGCATCTCGATCTGCTCCTACGGCGCGGTGCGCTGCGCCATGGACGAGGAGCGCGCCTACAGCTACCTCGCCGCCACCAATGCCGGGCGGACCCCGGACGAGGTGGTCCGCGCGCTGGCCGGCGGGATGTCCCGCCTGGAGCCCTATGTGCGCGGCCTCGCCAGGGTCAACGGCGCCGAGCTGATGACCACCATCGAGACCGGCAAGACCGGGGCCAACTACCCGCTGCCCGGGTTCGACGCGTTCTACCAGACGGTCGTCGTCTCGGTGCCCAATTTCGACGCCCGCGCGGTCTACCCCTGGGCCAACGGCGCGCCGGGCGGGCCGATGCTGTTCAAGATCATCGACGACAACCTGGCCAACGAGGACGTCGAGATCAGGCTGAACACGCGCGGGGTGCGGCTGCTCGCCGCCGAAGACGGGTCCGAGATCCGCGGCATCACGGTGGCGGGACCGGACGGGGTAAGCCGGATCGCGGCCAGGCGCGGCGTGATCCTCGCCTCGGGCGGGTTCGAGGGCAGTCCCGAGCGCCAGGACCAGTACTGGGAGGGCCGCCCGGTGCTCCCCGCCGCCGCGCGGCACAACACCGGCGACGGGATCGTCATGTCGCAGGACGTCGGCGCCGAGCTGTGGCACATGTGGCATTTCCACGGCGCCTACGGTTTCAGGAGCCCCGACCCCGGCTACCCCTACGCCATCCGGGTCAAGCGCCTGCCCGACTGGCGGCCCGGCGGCGGCGGATTCATGGCGCGGCGCGACGAGACCGGCGAGATCAGCGACGCCCAGGTCAGGATGACCTGGATCCTGCTCGACCGCGACGGCAGCCGCTACATGAACGAGTACCCGCCCTACACCCACGACACCGGGCACCGCCAGATGCAGCTGTTCGACACCGTGCGCCAGGATTTTCCGCGCATCCCGAGCTACCTGGTGTGCGACGAGCAGGGGCGCAGGCTCTACCCGCTCGGCCGCCCGACATCGAACGACGAGGGGCTGCGCATGGAGTGGAGCGCCGACAACCTGGCCGAGGTCGAGTCCGGCATCCTGACCCGCGCCGGCACGCTCGCCGGGCTCGCGGCCGGGCTGGGGCTCGACCCCGCGACCGTGGAGGCGAGCGTCGCGCGCTGGAACGCGCTCTGCGCGGCGGGGCGCGACGAGGATTTCGGCCGCCCGCCCGGCACCATGATGCCGGTCGCCACACCGCCGTTCTACGGCGCCCCGGTGTGGCCGGTGGTCTCCAACACCCAGGGCGGTCCGGTGCACGACCGCCGCCAGCGCATCGTCGACGTGTTCGGCGCGCCGATCCCGAGGCTGTATGCCGCCGGCGAGCTCGGCAGCGCCTTCGGCCATCTCTACATGTCGGGCGGCAACATCGCCGAATGCTTCGTCTCCGGCCGCATCGCCGGCGCCGGCGCGGCGGCGCTGGCGGGGTGGGGCTAGGCGGCGGGGCAGGCGGTACCGCCCGGCTCCCCCTCGTCATTTCGACCGGAGCCGTGCGCAGCACGGCGGCCACCCCCTCGTCATTTCGACCGGAGCCGTGCGGCAGCACGGCGGAGTGGAGAAACCTCGTCCCCGTGGGGCAGGGAGGTTTCTCCACTCCGCGCTGCGCGCTCCGGTCGAAATGACGAGGGGCGGCGAACGGCGACCGGCTTCCCGGGACCGGCCCGTCGCGAGATGCCCAGGCCTTCGATCGGCCCCTCCACGCGGCCCATGCGCTCTTCCACGCGGGCCATGCGCTCTCTCGGGTCTCCGATGCTGGGCGTCATGCGCCACGCGAGGGCCAGATTGGCGATCCCTACGCCCGCCAGCGCGACAAAGGCCATCGCGATCGCCGTAGCGGCGCGCCGCTTCCGCCGGGATTGTCGCTAGCAAGTAGATTTGTCCGGTTTTGCTAGCACATCGATTGACCGCTTCTGTTGAGGTTGTTGGGCCTGTGGGGAAGTGGTCAGGCGCGGAGCGGCTGTCCACTTGTCCACAGGCCTGCGGC
>MKWU01005096.1_pt1 | contig 14644 bp, 13 predicted proteins | sample 809101 | NCBI WGS metagenome assembly MKWU01 (sample SAMN05860141, study PRJNA318959) | sponge metagenome | host: Aplysina aerophoba | place: Slovenia: Piran, Adriatic Sea, Gulf of Piran | collected 2013-05-07 | reverse complement strand
TCCGCGAGGACACACCGGCGTCCATACCAGAACCATACCGGGACTGGCATTGGCAGCGCCTTCGCGACATCCGAGAATCGCCAAAGCGGCTCTGCTACGACGAGTTCCATCGCGCCGCCGGCGCGCCCGCCGTGCGCGAGACGCGCAAGCTCCCGGTGCGGCATGCGCGCGCCAGTCGTGATCATGAGCGTTTTGCACGAGCGTCGGGCATCATCGGCGGTGCTGACGTCATCGACGTCGACGGCGGCACAGGCTTTCTTGGTTGCCTGCCCAACTTTTCAGCGGATGGTTGTTGTCGATGGTGGGACGCAGCGCGCAAAGTGCGGTGGCGCACCAGAGTCTGACGCGAGAATCTTGGCACGCCTTAGATTGATCTGGGGGTGGGATTCGGGCTCTCGTGTAATCCATCCGACGCTCGTGCCTTTTCGGTCTGATTATCTGCCAGCCCCACACCCTGCCCAACACGGGCGGTCAGATTGTGCCGGACCTTCTGGAGTGGCAGACTCAGTACCTCACGACGACCGAATGCCCAGAACGGGGCCAGCCCACCCGGTCCTCGTCATCCCCGAAGTGCCTTTGCCACCCAGGCGTTCCGGCTGCGCGACCGGAGAAAGCCCCGGCAAGGCAGACATATCCTGTGTGCATTCCTCCCTTGTCGCCTGCCTGACCCGTTCGATCTCCTCATCCGCTACAATACCGCGAGCGCCCCTGACCTGCTGCGCGAGGCGTAACGCCGCCTCGGCTTGGCCGAGATGCTGGCAAGCTGCATCCGTGACCGGCCCAATCACGCGCAGGTAGTCCGCTCGCTCTCGGCCATGCTGCGCTTTCACATGCAAGCGACCGTCTGCGGCCATGCACGAAGGCGCATACGACTGCAACGCGCTGCGCGCGGCCCCCTGTTCAAGCTGGCCTCAAGACAAGGGCCGCGCGCTTTGCTCGCAGCCGATCATGAGCCGCCTGGAGAACGCACCGTCTACATTGAGGTGGCACGCTTGACCGCGCCGGTGGTCGATCTCTTCTGCCGTTCCTTCCCCGCCCCTGCCGCCGCCAACACGCTGGACATCGACGACACCTGAGATCCGGCGCACGGCCACGATCAGCTGTCGCTGTTCCACGCCCATTACGACACGCGCTGCTTCATCGCTCCAGTACAGATTGTTCGCGACGAGCACCGCCCGAATGAATGGCGGAAAGGCATCGAGTCCACCATTCTTCCACCGTGACTCGACTCACTCGACGGCGCTCCAAACCCTGCCGATCAATCAGCTGACGGCTATCGCTACCGGGACAATCGACAAGAGGCTGTCCTACAAGGAGCTGGTCGGGAAGTGAGTGAAGACGACCCGAGGGATCCGCCGACAGAGAAAGGCGGCTACCTTGCCACCTTTTCGCCCCAGACACCGGTCGCGGGCGCGGACCCGGGGGTAGTGGCCTGGACCCTCCTGAAACCGCGCGCCAAGCGCAAGCCTGCCAAGCCGGAGAACGCCGAAGACGCGGCGTGACCAAGCCAGCCGTCAGCGAGCGCCGGACGGAGGCTTGTCACTTCCGTCCGCAGCGAACAGGCGTTCCTCTCTCCCCAACGAGATTTGGGCGCACAGCATCTTGCGTGGCTACAAACCGATCATCGACGTGAACCCCCGCAGCTCGGTCGACATGCAAGAAGCGTTGAAGCGCGAGAAGAAGGCACGGCGGACGCTCGACCTCGTCTTTCCCGAAGAGCGTCGCTACGTCGAGCGCTCGGGGTTCGAGCGGATCAATGGGCGGCTCAAGGATGAGTCCGGCGGCCGCCATGTACGCGTGCGCGGCTACGACAAGGTTCTCGCCCACCTCATGTTCGGCATGGCCGTGCTGACGGCGAGCCAGCTGATGCGCCTTATCGTGCTGCTGATCTGATCCGGCTCGTCTCCTTCATCACCGCCGCAGCCGCACTTACTGAAAGGCGGAGCGGCCAAACGCGCCCGAAGTTCAGCAAAAATTCCGAATCGCAGGTGGCGCCAACGCTTATCCGACCATGGTGGCCATCAAGATCGCGACAATTGCCGCGCACCGAGGACGGCGCTAGTATCGGCGGTCTTGCGCCGATGCGAATCGCTCAGAGATTTGCAAGCGGCTCTTCATTCACATAACCGTGGAAGTAGACCTGATTCTACATCTTGAGCGATTTCTTCTTTCCATTCATCGTAACTTGATTGTTTTGTAGCCCCATTGTCACGAGCCCAATCCTCGAACTGTTTCGCACCGCCTGAGCCATCAATGTCGTAAAGATCTCCCACAAATGCTCCCTTAGCAGACAATGGCGGACGATCTTGATTCCGATACTCTGAGAAGTCTGTTTTCCACAAGAAAGCCATATCGAAATTCGCATCCGATAGCCAAGTATGTGCAAGACTGGCTCCATTCAGTTGGGCACCTGAAAAGTCCGTTTGCGTGCTTGTTGCATGGTCGAGTTTGGCTCCTTCCATCCGTGTGCCGACAAATCTTGTCTTGGTCAGATCTGAGTGCTGTAGTTTAGCGTGGCTCAAGTCAGAACAAGACAAATCAGCGTCTACTAGAACTACATACCTGAGATCAATGAACTGCATGTCCATATCACGAAGAACGACTCCAGAAAGATCTGTTCTAAGACCAGGATGCAAAGTTACGAGCCTCTCCCAGCTTATGGTGTGGGGCGAGTCATCATGTGCTGAGTCTGCAACCAACCTACCCTCTTCCCTAAACTCTTCAGAATATATGCGCATTTCTCTGATCTTCAGTTCTCGATCCAACCTTAGAAACTCCTTAAGAGCCTCTTTCCTTGTGCGAGGCACTTCATCCTCTTTGTAAATAGAAGACAATAGGAACGTTCTTCTTTGCAATCCTTGAAAATAGAGATTATTCTGCTGTTCCTCTAGTGTAGTTCGGCTTTGTTCTGCGAAGAGCTCGTTTTGATCACGAATGAGGGAATTTTGGTTTGAAATTATGGTGTTTGCTTCGATAGCGATGTATAGGCCGGCCGCCCCCAAAAAAGTAGTCCCGATACCTGCGACCACTCCGGGTGAAACGAGCCAAGAGAGCAGTGTACGAATTGCAGAGCCACGACGAAGTGGATCGTGGGGAGACCTCCAAAGGTTGAGGAAACGTGTAGCCGAGCGGTTATCTTCTTGTAGGCGGGAGAGAGACGATTCGACAGCTTGGAGGCGTTCGTTCAGTTTGGAGATTTCGTCTGACATACCGGGAGCATATGGTTCGAAGGACGAGGCCTCAATACCTGTATCGCTATCACCTGCTCAAGTGAGCGAGTACGCGCGAAACGAAATGATCGTCTACAGATGGTCGCTACGTCGTCGAGCGCCTCCATTCGGCGGACTCACGGTGAGGTCCGTCCCTTGCCCGTGGGCGCACCTGGCGTTCGGGAAAGGAGGAACACGGCGCGGCACACATTTCGCCAGCTTGGGCTACGTCAAGAAGGTGCGGTCCGCGAGCGTCGAGAACATCGTCTTTATCGTTTGCACGGCAGTCAACCTCCAAGGCAGCGGCATTCAACTCTGCGAAGGGAGTGGGACCCTCAATATCCCGCAACTTATTGAATTGGTCCATTTGTTAGCCCCGTCGACTCGCCAGCCCCACACTCTGCCCAACACGTCCCGATGGAACATGGATGACCTCGCAGGTCTTCACGCCAGCATGTCACGATGGCACCTGGGAATGCGCCCGCCGCGCCGGTGCCAGAGGAAAGAAGGACCAGACCGCCCTGCAGTGCGGCACGCGTTCGCGCCCAATATCAATGTGGCCTGCTGGGTTGCAGGGATAGACGACTTCAATCCGGCTTGCCGCGGTTTCCATTGTACAGGCGCCGGCCCAGCCGCACCTGATAGTCGTGCGTTTGCCAGTTCGCGCGGAACAGCCATTGCTCTTCCGGCTGCCGTTCGGCGAGTGCCGGGTCGATTTCCACTTCGTCGAAGCCGCTCCGCCTGGCCATGGCGTATTGATCGGCAAGAATGCGCCCGCCGGCGCGGAGTCGGCCCCCGTAGCCCAGCAGCCGCAAGTGGCGGGCCAGCGAGAATCCCCGGCCGTCCATGTACGACGGGAATGCAATGCGAATGAGGGCGATTCGCTCGAAGGCGGGCACGATTTCCACGGCCAGCGCGGCGTTCCCGACATCCAGCGCGGTTTGGGCCGGCCGGACGGGAAGGGCGTCCTCTCCCGTCCAGCGGGTGAATTCGCCCGACCAGTCGTCGTCCTGGAACCCGGTGTCGCGGACAAGAATTCTGCGGCTCCGGTATCCGTAGTCCGCATCCGCGCACTCTTGCGCGGGCGCCGCCGGGCAGGGCGCGTCGCGTTGTGCCTCGGGGTTGGCTTCGCTGCGTGCCATGCTCTAGCTTCCTCCGCTGGCGAACGCGTCGGGATAGAGCGCCGCCGTGAAGGGCTGTATGCCGACGCGCCGGTAGGTCGCGAGAAAGGCTTCGTCTTCGTCCGACCGGAGTTCGAGGTAGGTATCGATCAGCCGGTCCACAACTGGGACGATGTCATCTGCGGGAAAACCCGGTCCCGTGCGTTCGCCGAGTGCAGCGGTTTCCGTTCCGTCACCGCCGAGAGTGATCTGGTAGTTCTCAGCGCCGGCACGATCGAGGCCGAGAATGCCGATGTGCCCGACATGGTGGTGCCCGCACGCATTGATGCAGCCGGATATCTTGATCTTGAGATCGCCGATCTGGCGTTCGTCCCCGCGTTCCTTCATCCGGGAGGCAATGCCCTGGGCGATCGGGATGGAGCGGGCGGTGGCGAGATTGCAGTAGTCCATGCCGGGACAGGCGATGATGTCCGATGCGAGCCCGACATTGGCGGTCGCGAGTCCCGCCTCCCGCAGTACGGCATGAACCGCCGGCACATCGCCCCTGTGCACGTAGGGCAGAATGCAGTTCTGCTCGTGGCTGATCCGAATCTCGTCATGCCCGTAACGCTCCGCCAGGTCTGCGATGGCGCGCATCTGGTCTGCGGTGGCATCGCCCGGCGTTGCGCCGTGGGCCTTGAGCGAGATGGTGACGATTGCGTATTCGAGATTCCGGTGCGGGTGCAGGTTGGTATCGACGAATGACCGGAACACCGGATCGCGTGCGAGCGCCGCATCGAAGGCTCCGGTCGGCGCCTCAACGTATGCCGGCGACGCGAACATCGCGCGGATGTCCTGGAGGAGCGCCTGGTCCGCGCCCCCGAATGCCCTCCGCTGAATCCGGAAGCGTTCCTCGACATGGTCCCGGAAAGCCTCGATTCCGAGCTCCCGCACCGTGATCTTGATGCGCGCCTTGAACTTGTTATCGCGGCGCCCGATGGCGTTGTAGACCTGCAGGATGGACTCGACGTAGGGAAGCAGGTCGGCTTGCGGCAGGAAGTCACGGATGACCGATCCGATCACCGGCGTGCGCCCGAGCCCGCCGCCGACGCATATCTCGTACCCGATCTCTCCGGCCGCATTGCGGATCATGCGGATGCCGATGTCGTGCGCGCGGGTCACGGCGCGGTCGACCGGAGAGCCGCTTACCGCGATCTTGAACTTTCGCGGCAGGAACGCGAATTCCGGGTGATCCGTCGACCACTGCCGGAGCAGCTCGGCGGTCGGGCGGGGATCAGCGACCTCGTCGGCGGCCGCGCCTGCGAAATGGTCGGCAGTGACGTTGCGGACGCAATTCCCGGATGTCTGGATCGCGTGCATCTCCACGTCGGCGAGAGCGTCGAGGATGTCCGGCACGTCCTTCAGCTTCGGCCAGTTGAACTGGACGTTCTGCCGTGTGGTGAAGTGGCCGTAACCCCTGTCCCAGCGCTCCGCGATACGGGCCAGCTGCCGCATCTGGCGGCTGTCGAGCGTTCCATATGGGATGGCCACACGGAGCATGTAGGCGTGCAGCTGCAGGTAGAGTCCATTCATCAGCCGCAGCGGCTTGAACTCCTCCTCGGTCAGGGAACCGTCGATGCGCCGCTCCACCTGCTTGCGGAACTGCGCGACCCGATCGCGCACGAATTCCCGGTCGAAAGTGTCGTATCGGTACACGCTTCAGCCCCCCGCCTGCTTGCCGTGGTGGTAGTTGGAGGGCCCGGTGGCACGGAACGCCTCCCGGAAGTGGACCGGCTCGGGCCCCTGACGTCCTCCCGGCGCGGCGACCGCCAGATAGGGGCCGATGACGGCGTCCTCCTGCGTTTCGGCTTCCGCGAGACAGCGGTTCGCCGCCGCCTCGTCCTCGAACAGGTGCGCGGCACTCAGGCGCCGCGTCCAGGCGCCATCCGGATCGAGGTAGACCACATCGCCATCGAAGAGGTCGTTCGCGGTCAGAACGCAGGGCCTGAAGGCGCGGGCCATCAGACGGCCTCCTGTCCAACCTCGACGCCCAGTTCTGCCTTCCGCATGGCGTCGCGCGGCAGGATGCCGAGCATCAGCACCACCGGTCCCGGAAAGTGCGCTTCGTCCAGCGCTTCGGGCAGCCGGAGCAGCGTCGTTGCAACGACCCGCTTGTCCGGGCGGGAGGCGTTCTCGACGATGGTGACCGGCGTCGACGGCGCTGCCCCGCGCATCAGCAGGCGTCCCCGCAGGAAGGCGGCCGCCCGCTTGCCCATGTAGATCGCGGCGACCGGTCCGGGCCGGGCCAGGGTGGCCCAATCCTGCTCGGCGAAGCCGTCGACATCGTTGCCGGTGAGGATCCGAAGCTCCGAGTTCCGCCCGCGGCGCGTCAGCGAGACCCCCATGTCTGCGGCGGCACCGGCGGCGGCCGTGATTCCGGGAACAACCTCCCAGGGGATGCCTTCAGCCTCCAGCGCCTCGACCTCCTCGTCCAGCCTGCCGAACACCGCCGGATCGCCGGACTTGAGGCGGACCACGTGGCGGCCCGTGCGGGCCTCGCGAACCATCAGCGCGTTGATGGATTCCTGCCGCCATGCAGGGCCGAAGCCCTTCTTGCCCGCGCAGATCCGCTCTGCCTCGCGCCGCGCGAGCTCGAGGACTTGCGGGGAAACGAGCCGGTCATGCACCACGATGTCCGCCTCGTGCAGACGGTTACGGGCCTTGAGTGTCAGTAGCTCCGGGTCCCCCGGCCCGGCACCGACGAGGGAGACCCGGCCGGCGAGGCGACCGCCCTCGGCAGTCTCGTCGAGAAGGGCGCTCAGGCAATCGCGCGCGCCCTTCTCGCCGTTTCGCGCAAAGGCGCAGGGCCCCCGCCGGGAGAAATACTCAGACCAGAAGGCGTGCCGCATCCGGCCCGGAGGAAGGCGCTCGGCCTGCGGACGAAATGCCTGTCCGATCCGGGCCAACGCCCCGAGTGAGCCCGGCAGCTGGGCCTCTATTGCCGCCTTGAGATGCCGCGCCAGCGCCGGCGCCGTCCCTTCGGTTCCGATGGCCACGAAGAGCGGGTCGCGGTCCACGATGGCCGGCGTGATGAAGTCGCTGTCTTCGAGATTGTCGACGATGTTGACAGGAATTCTGCACCGCCGGGCCAGTGCAGCGGCACGCGCATCCTCCTCGGGATCGTCGCTCGCGCAATAGAGCAGCGCCGCACCCTCAAGGTCGGTGCCCTCTATGCGGCGCGCGTCGTGGCGCAATGCACCGTCGCGGTGCCACGACAGGATGTCCGGGTCCGGGCCGGGGCCGAATACGACGATCCGCGCGTCGGTCTTCAGGAGCAGGCGCAGCTTGGCCGTTGCAGCCCGCCCCGCGCCGGAAACGACGACACGCCGGCCCGAGAGACGGAGGAAGATGGGGAAATGCTGCACGGCGACCACCTGCTGTCGACTACGCTTGGCGCAGGCGAATAGTACATAAATTCTAATATTGCGATAGATTGCTCGACAAATAAGGACAATTTCTATAGAATCGCACGCAATACAGAATTTACTTTCTGTCTGTGGCGGAGGTTGAGATGGCTGTCCAGCTCGACGGCGTCGATCGGAAAATCCTTGCGGCGATGCAGGAGGACGCCTCGCGCTCGCTGGACGACATCGCAGAGAGAGCCGGCGCCTCGCGCACGCCCGTGTGGCATCGCATTCGCAAGCTCCGGGCTGCGGGGATCATCCGGCAGAACACGGTTCTTCTCGACCCCGACAAGCTGGGACTGCAGGCGTGCTTCTTCGTGCTCATTCGAACCTCCGAGCATCAGAAGGATTGGCAGGACCGCTTCCTGGAGACGCTGAAGGGACGCCCGGAGGTGATGGAGGCCCACCGCCTAGCGGGCGATATCGACTACATTCTAAAAGTCCGCGTACCGAACGCCAGAGCCTATGACGATTTCTACCAGGCGCTCATTTCGCAGGTGAAGATCTTCAACATTACCGCGCTGCTTTCCATGGAGGAGATCAAGTCGACGACCGTGTTGCCTCTCTGAGCGCAAGATGCCTGCGCAAGCCTGCAGACTTGGACCGCCGATATTGAGATTGATCTCGTCACGGCGGAACATCAGGCCGTTTTTCCTCTGGCGCCGCCCGCCGTGGCGACGATCCTGCCGGATCCGCCCCATCCCATCGATGCGGTCTCATCCCGACTCTTGACGGGCCGACCCGTCGTCTCTAAAGAGCGTGCCATAGCGCCGATTTGAGCGACAGCTTGCGGGCGCTCTACAAATGCGGCTAAAGCGTTGGGCCCGCCCGGCTTCAGCCGCGGCGGGTATTTTCGTGCGGCGGGCCACGGAGACAGGGCGTGGCGGCAGCAGAGCGCCAGGCACGAGAGCCACGAACCGAGAGGCGCAAGGAAGGCCGGCCGGGCTCCCGAGCTGCCGTGCTCGAATCGGCTGCAGCCCGGCGCGTGCTGGTGCTGGACGGGGCCATGGGCACCATGATCCAGCGTCACGCGCTGAGCGAGGCCGACTTTCGCGGCACGTTCTACGCCGATCACGACCGCGAGCTTGCCGGCAACAACGACCTGCTCTCCCTCACCCGGCCGGAGATCATCCGCGACATCCATGCGGGCTTTCTGGCAGCGGGCGCCGACATCGTCACCACCAACACCTTCAACGCGAACCGCGTATCCCAGGAGGACTACGGCCTAACGGACGCCGTGCGCGCCCTCAATCTCGCCAGCGCCCGGATCGCGCGCGAGGCCGCCGACGCCGCAGCGACCGCCGAGCGGCCCCGCTTCGTCGCCGGCGTGCTCGGGCCCACCAGCAAGACCCTCTCGGTCTCGCCGGACGTGAACGATCCGGGCAAGCGCACGATCGACTTCGCCACCCTCGGCGCCGCCTACCGCGAGGCGGCGGAGGCCCTGGTGGATGGCGGGGTCGACCTGATCCTGCTGGAGACGATTTTCGATTCGCTGAATGCCAAGGCGGCTCTGGTCGCACTGGATGAGATGTTCCAGGCCATCGGGACCCGGCTGCCCATCCTCATCTCGGGCACGGTGACCGACCGCGCGGGCCGCATGCTCAACGGCCAGACTGTCGAGGCCTTCTATCTCACCCTCGCCCATGCCGCACCGTTCAGCATCGGGCTCAACTGCTCCTTCGGCGCCGCGGACATGCGCCCGCATATCGCCGACCTGGCGCGGCTTGCCGAGACGCGGATCGGCGCCTACCCCAATGCCGGGCTGCCCAACGAATTCGGCGGCTATGACGAGACACCGGAGGAGACCGCCGCGCAGCTGGGCGAGTGGGCCGAGGCCGGTCTGGTCAACCTGGTCGGCGGCTGCTGCGGTACCACGCCCGCGCATATCGCCGCCATCGCGGACGCGGTCGCTGCGCATCCGCCGCGCGCGGTGCCCGAGAGCACGCCCAAGCTCCGCCTTGCCGGCCTGGAGCCCTTCGAGAGCCGGGACGATGGCGGCAGCTTCATCAACGTGGGCGAGCGCACCAACGTCACGGGCTCGGCCCGGTTCCGCAAGCTGATCACCGCCGGCGACTACCCGGCTGCGCTCGAGGTCGCGCGACAGCAGGTCGAGAACGGCGCCCAGATCATCGACGTCAACATGGACGAGGGGATGCTGGACGCCGAGGCTGCCATGTCCCGCTTCCTCAACCTCATCGCGGCCGAGCCGGACATCGCGCGCGTGCCGGTGATGATCGATTCCTCCCACTGGCCCGCCATCGAGGCCGGCTTGCGGGCAGTCGCGGGCAAGCCCGTGGTCAACTCCATCAGCCTCAAGGAGGGGGAGGAGCCCTTCCTGGAACAGGCGCGGCTGGTGAGCCGTTACGGCGCGGCCGTCGTGGTAATGGCCTTCGACGAGCAGGGGCAGGCGGAGACCCCAGAACGCAAGCTCGCCATATGCGAGCGCGCGTATCGGTTGCTCACCGAGCGCGTCGGCCTCGCTGCGGCCGACATCATCTTCGATCCCAACATCTTCGCCGTTGCCACCGGAATTGAGGAGCACGATGACTACGCCCGCGCCTTCATCGAGGCGGCGCGTCGGATCAAGGCCAGGTGGCCGCACGTTCGCGTCTCAGGCGGGGTCTCCAACATTTCCTTCTCGTTCCGCGGCAACAATACGGTCCGCGAAGCGATGCATGCGGCCTTCCTCTATCACGCGACCGGGGCCGGCATGGACATGGGGATTGTCAATGCCGGCCAGCTCGCGGTCTATGAGGACCTGCCGGAGGCGCTCAGGACCGCGGTCGAGGACGTGCTGCTCAATCGCCGGCCCGACGCCACCGAGCGCCTGCTCGATATCGCCGAGCGTTACCGCGACGCAGGCGCCGGTGCCGAGCGGGAGCAGGAAGGCGACACCTGGCGCGAGCAGGATGTCGAAGGCCGCCTCCGCTTCGCGCTCGTGCACGGCATCGCCGATCACATCGTCGACGATACCGAGGAGGCGCGCCGCGCCGCCGACCGCGCGCTCTTGGTCATCGAGGGGCCGCTGATGGACGGCATGAACGTCGTCGGCGACCTCTTCGGCGCCGGCAAGATGTTCCTCCCGCAGGTGGTCAAGAGCGCCCGCGTGATGAAGAAGGCGGTCGCCCATCTCGTGCCCTTTGTCGAGGCAGAGAAGCGCGCAGGCGGGCGGGCGCCCGAAACCTCCGGCAAGATCGTCACCGCCACAGTCAAGGGCGACGTGCACGACATCGGCAAGAATATCGTGGGCGTCGTGCTCCGCTGCAACAACTTCGAGGTCATCGACCTCGGCGTCATGGTGCCGGCGGCGCAGATCCTCGACACCGCCCGGCAGGAGAATGCGAACTTGATCGGGGTCTCGGGTCTGATCACGCCGAGCCTCGACCAGATGTGCCGGCTCGCGGCCGAGATGGAGCGCCAGGGCCTCGACCTCCCACTGTTGATCGGCGGCGCCACCACCAGCCGCATGCACACCGCCGTCAAGATCGCGCCCGCCTACAGCGGTGCCGTGGTGCATGTGGCGGATGCGTCGAAGGCAGTGGGCGTCGCCGGCGCCTTGATCAGCCGGGAACGGCGCCAGGCCTTTGCCGCCGAGGTCCGTGAACGATACGACGAGATGCGTGCGGCTCACGGCCGGGGGCAGGCAGGCAGGCGGCTTCTCTCTCTGGAGGAGGCGCGCGCCAATCGGGCGCGGCTCGACTGGGGGCGTTACCGCGCGCCGGCACCGCGCTTCACGGGCGTGCGCACCATCGCCGATGTCGGGGTCGCCGATCTCGTCCCCTATATCGATTGGACGCCCTTCTTCCGAAGCTGGGAGCTTGCCGGCACGTACCCGGCGATCCTCGACGACGAGTTAGTGGGCAAGGCGGCGCGGTCGCTCTTCGACGACGCGCGCGCCATGCTCGACGGCATCGTGGCGCAAGGCTCCTTCGAACTGCGTGCAGTGGTCGGCATCTGGCCTGCCTGGAGCGTGGATGACGATATCGAGCTGTTCGCGAACGGCGGGCACGAGCGCCCGCTCGCCACGCTCCACACGCTTCGCCAGCAGATGGCGCGAGAGCGCGAGCGCCCCAATCACGCGCTGGCAGACTTCGTGGCACCGCGGGGATCGGGTGTCGACGATCACATCGGCGGGTTCGCGGTCACGGTCGGCGACGGTGTCGAGCAGTTGGCGGCGGCGCACGAGCAGGACCACGACGACTACAGCGCCATCATGGTCAAGGCCCTCGGCGACCGGCTGGCGGAGGCCTTCGCGGAATTGCTGCACGAGCGCACGCGCAAGGAGCTCTGGGGCTACGCGCCGAACGAGACCCTGGCGAACGACGAGTTGATCGGCGAGCGCTATCGCGGAATCAGGCCGGCGCCCGGCTATCCCGCCTGCCCCGACCACAGCGAGAAGCGCACCATCTTCGCGCTGCTGGAGGCCGAAGCCCGCACGGGCCTGCAGCTCACCGAGAGCTTCGCCATGTGGCCGGCGTCGTCGGTGTGCGGCCTCTTCTTCAGCCACCCGGAGAGCAACTATTTTGGGATCGGCAAGATCGGCCGCGACCAGGTGGCGGACTACGCAAGGCGCAAGGGGACCTCCGTCCAGGAGACTGAGGCCTGGCTTGCACCGAACCTCGCCTACGATCCGGACGCCTAACCGTAGTCCCGGAGGGATCGATGACTCAGATGCGCGCGGAATTCAGCGGCCGCAACGCCGTCGAGACCGGTGCCGGCGGCGGCATGGTACTACAAATGACTCGCCCAACGAACCAGCGCGAGAAGCCGCCCATGGTGACGCGGAGAGACTAGCCGTAGTCAGCCACAAAATGGCTTAAGACATTGCTTTTCTTTCTTTATTTCCTTCCTGTCCCATCCATCCCCATATCCATGCCCGAACTGGGAGCAGGCACCCACGATAGCTGACGTGAGGGAGTGGGACCCGTCGCCTCGGATAACCCGCTGCGCGGGCGTCCTTTTCTCGTCTTCCCGGCGATCAGCCCCACATGCTGCCCAACACGACCGATCGGAACTTGACGGACCTTGCGGGCTGTTCCCGTACCGATTCCGGGCAGCCGGCACAAGCAAGCGTCGCTGGCCGGGATTCTGACAACGGGCCCCGATTCACGGTGACGGATTAGGGATGGCCGATCTCACCGTGCGCGACAGGCCTGTCCTCGGCCCACTTGTCGAGGTCAATCACCCGCCATCTCACGGCGCGCTCGCTGATCTTCACCGGCTCCGGGAAGCGCCCGGCGCGCATCTGGTTGTAGATCCAGCTTCGCGAGACACCGAAGCGCTCCTCGACCTCCTCGCGGCGCAGCAGCTCGCGCGCCTTGCTGGTGCTCATCGCCTGTCTCCCTCTGTTTCGTACCGGCCGGGTCCGAGTTCCCCGCCGCGTTCGCCCCGCCGCCGTCACGGCCGCACCGCCAGCCGGCAGTCGACCTCGCCGTTCGTCCGCAACGCCTCGCGCTCGCAATCGACGATGGTCCGGCCGTAGGTGTTCCAGATGTGCTCGCCCCATCCGTGGGTGGGGTCGTGCAGGGGAATGACCTGGAACTGCATCTCGACCAGCAGGCCGAGAAGGACGCAGGCGGGGAAACCGATGGCCATCGCGAGACCCGCCCGGCGCCTGCGGCTTCGCCTCTCGTTCTCGGCCCAGCGCACGAAGTCGACCTTGAAGGTCCGGAGCGCGGCCGCCAGCTCCGCAGCCGCGCCCATCGCCGCGTCCCAGGGCGCCGCCGCCTCGTCCGGCGATCGCTCGGGACGTGCTTCTGTCGCGGCATCGCCCCCACCGTGCGGGTCGTCCGGCTGTTCCGCGTCTTCCTGCGCTGCCTGCGGCGGTTCCTCTCCACGCCCTTCGTACTCGGCGATCTTTTCCGCGACATAGCGCGCGAAGAGCCAGGTTTCGCCGCCTGCCCGCGCATCGCCGGCGCGCTGCTCCGCCGGAGCGGGGTCCGCCCCGGCATCGGGTGCCGCCCCGGCATCGGGCGCCGGCGGGGCCGGACCGTCGTCGGCAGACGCGCCGCCCGCGCCTGCCGACTCATCCTTGGCGGGGTTGCCGGCGCGGGTTTCGCTCCACGGCTCGTGCCGCTGCCCGTTGACGGTCTGCGTCTCCGCACAGTCCGGATCCAGGTCGACGCCTTTCGGCATCGTGGGCCTCCTTGCGCTCATTCCGCACCTCCCATGGCCGTCGTCGGCCGGCCCGCCCGGCCGCCCGCAGCGGCGTCGGCCGCCGCCATCTCCTTGCGCAGCACGAAGGGGTTGGGGTCGGCCAGGAAGCGCGTATCCGGCCTCTCCCAATAGTTCGCGTGGTGGAGATGAAGCGCGTCGCGCTTGATGTCCTTGGCCGCCCCGATCACGTACTGCCGGTCCGGCCCCAGCGTCATCAGCTCGTCGGGCGTCACCAGACGCTCGCGCACCAGGCTGAAGGACTCACCCGCCTGCCACTGGGTGTTGCCGGCGACGCGGCCGTCCGCGACGGTGCCCGAGCGGCTCTCGGTCCGGCCCTCGAAGGTGGCGGTGCCGATGGCCTTGGACATCTCCTCCGCGCCCTCCGCATCGGTGCGCGGGAAGCCCAGGATCTGGACCACCTCGGCAAGGTCCAGCAGCGTCTTGCGGTGCTCCTTGCCCCAGGTCGAATCCAATGCCGAGATCGATTGGGCGAAGCACCAGAAGTGCACCCCCTTGCCGGCGGCCATGGTATAGCCGTCCATCACGGGCTTGAGGTATCCGAGCCTCGGCATCTCGTCGATGACGATCAGCATGTCGCGCTCAAGCGGCCTGATGCTCGCCACGGCGTTGGGAATGGCGACCCAGAGGCGGAGCCAGCCCTTGACGTGCTCGACGGTGTCCTCCGGCACGACCACGAACAGGTCGATGTCGCCGT
>MKWU01005095.1_pt1 | contig 14647 bp, 9 predicted proteins | sample 809101 | NCBI WGS metagenome assembly MKWU01 (sample SAMN05860141, study PRJNA318959) | sponge metagenome | host: Aplysina aerophoba | place: Slovenia: Piran, Adriatic Sea, Gulf of Piran | collected 2013-05-07 | reverse complement strand
GCGGCTGTGATGCCAGATGTGATATTCGGTTTTGGAGACCGCTTGCAACCGAAAGATAAATCATCGGTTTAGCATGCGATCACAGCGGAGCGGCGCGAAGCGCCGGGCGCTTTGGGGGTGGGGCTCCTGGTCGACCTTCTCAGTGTCCCCCTCTTCTTCCGGACAGGCGCCCCACTCCCGAAGCGCTCGACGGGGTCGATGGCGGCGCGAAGCGCCGGGCGCTTCGGGGGTGGGGCCCCTGTTCGACCTTCTCAGCGTCCCCCTCTTCTTCCGGACACGCGCCCCACCCCCGAAGCGCCCGGCGGGGTCGGAGAGGCCGGCGCTCCGATGCTCCTGGCCTCAGTAGCGAACGAGGCGGTGGGCCGTCTCGACGACCCGGTCGGCGTTCGGCAGCACCGCGTCTTCCAGGACCGCCGCATAGGGCACCGGGGTATCGGCCGCCGCCACCCGGGCCACGGGCGCGTCCAGGTCGCCGAACAGGTGCTCCGCCGCGAGGGCCGCGATCTCGCCGCCGAACCCCCCGGTGAGACTGTCCTCGTGGAGCACCAGCAAGCGGCTGGTGCGGCGGACGGATTCGAAGAGCGCCTCCCGGTCCAACGGGACCAGGCATCGCAGGTCGAGAACCTCCGCTTCCACCCCTTCCGCCGCGAGACGCTCCGCCGCTTCGAGCGCCACCCATACGGCGGCTCCATACGCGGCAATCGTGAGCGCGTCCCCGTCCCGCCGGATCGCCGCCCGGCCGAGGGGAACGACTTCCGGAGCGCTCTCGAACTCGTCGTCCGGAACCCGAACGCTCCGGTAGAGGCGTTTGTGCTCCAGGAAGAGCACCGGATCGTCGTCACGGATCGCAGCCCGGAGAAGACCCGCGGCATCCGGCGCGGTCGCGGGAGCCGCGACCTTGATTCCGGGCGTGTGGGCGAAATGCGCTTCGGGGCTTTGGGAGTGGAACGGCCCGGCGCGGACCCCGCCGCCCGAAGGGCCGCGGAGCACGATGGGAACCGCGGCGCCGGCCCGATAGCGGCTCTTGGCGGCGAAGTTCGTCACCATGTTGAACGCGCTCGCGATGAAATCCATGAACTGGAACTCCACCACCGGCCGGAAACCGGCGAGCGCCGCCCCGACCCCAACCCCGGTGAAACCTTCCTCGCTGATCGGAGTGTCCATGACCCGGTCCGGGCCGAAGTCATCGAGGAACCCATCCGTCAGCCGGAACGCACCCCCGTAGAGTCCGATGTCCTCACCGAGCAGAATGACGCCCGCGTCGCGCTCCATCTCCGAGCGAAGGGCCCGGCGAATGGCCTCGAAGTAGGTGACCGGCACGGGGTTCGGAACGGTCAGGAATCCGGGTGGCCTGGGGCCATGGGGACCAATTCGTCCGGGGCCGGGACGATGCGGCGGCCCAGGACGTCCGCAAACGAGGCCGCCAACCGGTCGGCGGCCGTATCCACCGACACCGGTCGGCCGGTCTCCAGTGCCAGCGAGGTGGCTGTCGCGTCCCGGATGCCGCACGCCACGATGTGAGAGAACCAGCCGAGGTCGGTGGTCACGTTGAGCGCCAGCCCGTGGGAAGCCACCCAGCGGGAGACGCGGACCCCGATGGAGGCCAGCTTGCGGGGAGCGCCGCCGGTGGTGCACCACACCCCGGTCAGCCCCTCGCGGCGGGTAGCCGCGGCGCCGAACCATGCGGCCGTCTGGATGGCGGCCGCCTCCAGCGCCCGCAGATAGGCATGGACATCTTTCTTCCAGGCGCCCAGGTGCACGATCGGATAGGCGACCAGTTGGCCGGGCCCGTGAAACGTGACGTCGCCGCCGCGGTCCGTCTCGACGACTTCGGCGCCGCGCCCGGTGAGCGCTTCCGGCGGTTCAAGCAGGTTCTCGTGATCGGCGCTCTTGCCGAGAGTAAAGACCGGCGGATGCTCCGTGAGCAGGAGGACATCGGGAATCTCATCGCGCTGGCGGCGCTCGACCAGGGTTCGCTGGAAATCCCAGGCGGCCCGGTAGCCGAGCGGCCGGAGATCGAGCCGCCAGAGCGGCGGCGCCGCGGTCCCGGCGCGGATGTCCACGGCCGATCAGGCGTGGAGGGGCGCCCCGGAGGCGGCGAGCGCCGCTTCGGCCACCGCTTCCGAAAGCGTGGGATGCGGATGGACGCTCCGGGCGAGCGATTCCAGCGTCGCTTCGTGCTCGAGCGCCACCACCGCTTCGGCGATGAGGTCGGTGGCATGCGGGCCGACGATGTGGACGCCGAGCACCTCGCCGTAGCGGGCCTCCGCCACTACCTTGCAGAAGCCGGTCGGGTCTCCGAGAATGTTGGCCTTGCTGTTCGCGGCGAAAGGGAACCGGCCAACCTTGAGTTCGTGCCCGGCGGCGGCAGCGTCTTCTTCGGTCAAGCCCACCGAACCCACCTCCGGGACGCAGTAGGTGGCGGCCGGCATCCGGTCCCGCCGCAGCGGCGGGACTTCCCGGCCGGAGATCGTCGCCACCGCCACGTCCGCTTCCGCCGAGGCCACGTGCGCGAGTTGCGCGGTCCCGACAACGTCGCCGATGGCGAAGACACCGGGCGCACCGGTCCGGCACCGGCCGTCAACGGGGATGAAGCCACCCCTTTCGAGTGCGACGCCGACGGTTTCGAGCCCGATGTTCGCCGTTCGCGGCGCCCGCCCGACGGCGACCAGCAGCCGATCGTATTCCGCGGTCCTGAACTCTTCGTCTGCCTCGTAACGGACCCGCACTCCCGTTTCCGTCACTTCGGCGGCCTGCACCCGCGCGTCGGTGCGCACCCGGATCTTGCGCTTGTGAAACGCCTTGCTCACCACCTCCGAGACTTCGGCATCCTCCAGGGGCAGGACCCGCGGGAGCACCTCGAAGAGTTCGACCTCGGAGCCGTAACTGCGGAACATGGACGCGAACTCGGCGCCTACTGCACCCGCCCCGATGATTCCGAGCCGCGCCGGAAGCTCATCGAGGGAGAACATCTCCGCGTTGGTCACGATGCGGTCGCCGTCCACCGGAAGGAACGGCAGGGTTCGGGCCTCCGAACCGGTGGCGATGATGACGCTCCCGGCCTCGAGCTGCCTTCCTTCCGATTCCTCGGGAGCCACGACCTCGACCCGGCCCGGGCCGGCCAGCCTCCCGAATCCGCGGAACGACTCCACTCCGCCCCGCTTCAGGAGCAGGGAGACGCCCCCGGCGAGCTTGGCGATCACCCGGCGGGTGCGGCGTTTCAGTCCGGTCCAGTCGAGACTCGGGGCGGCGACCTCGATCCCGATCTTCTTCGCCGCCCGGATCTCATCGAGGAGCGAGGCGGTGTGGAGAAAGACCTTGCTCGGAATGCAGCCGACGTGAAGGCACGTCCCACCGAAACGCTCGTCCTTTTCGATGATCGCGGTCCGGAGGCCGGCGGCCTGGGCCTTGAGAGCGGCCACGTAGCCCCCGGGACCACTCCCGATGACCACCACGTCGAACGCTTCGTTGGTGTGTTGCTTCATGAATTGCTTCCAGTCGGGAAACCGGAATGTTACGCATCGGGATCGAATACGGGTGGTAACATGGCGGGTTAGGTGATATTCGTCGCCGACCGGGAGTTTCGGCTGCCGGTTGCATCCCGTTCCCCGGTTCCCGGCGTTGCCGTTGCCTATTTGGCCGCCGCAGGGATCCCCAACTCCTGCCGAGGAAAGGGAATCTCTTGAGCGATTCCGACGGCGGCGCACCCGCTACGCCAACCGAAAGCCCCCCGCGCCGGACCCGTTCGGCCGCCGAGTCCTTCCACGCGCGACGCCGTGGCGCTGTGGAATCCCCGGCGCCAGCCCGCGGGCCGGATCCGGTCCCCGAGTTCGAGCCGGTCACGCTGGGCGAATCCGGACCGACCGAAAGCGGTTACGGGCGCGAGCGGATGACGCTCCGCCGGCGCTTGCAGAAAGAACTCGACAGCGCTCCCCTCGCGGGACAGACCGGGCTCCGTCTGGACTACGCGGACAACGGCGTTTCACGAATCCACCTTCCGGGTGAGACCAGGAATACCGAACCGGGACCGCTCGAGGGCGGCGTCATCGGCACGCTCTGCGTTGCCGCGGGCCACCTGGCCGCCGCCTCCGTCGCTCCCGCCGTCGGGATCCGCCTGGTGGAATACAAGGTGAACATTCTTGGGGTAGTCCAGGGGGATCTGCTCGGCATCGGCGAAGTGGTGCGCAAGGGCCGCACGCTGGTGTCGTGCCGGGTGGAGGTCGTAGAAGACAACGACCGCGTGGTGGCGGCGGGTCTCGCCACCTACCTGTTGCAACAGGCGTAGCGCTCGACGCTGATCAGCCAGCCGGAACTGGCGGGCCGGTGGCCCCGGGAGGGTTTGCAAGCCGCGGTCCCGGGCGGTCCGGCGGTGAGGGAGGATGAGGGTGTGCTGTTCCGCTGCGCTCTCGCGCAGCGGGTGCCGGCTGAAGCCGGCGTTCCAAGCCGTGTGGGCTGCGCCGAAGGCTGGCGTTCCCTGCGCCTTCCCCCTACCTCCACCAGGTGTCCTGGGGCACTGCGGGGGTGCGGCGCTTGTGTTCGGTGGCGCGGTGGAGGGCCTCGATCCGGTTCGCGGCTTCCGCGGGGACCGGCAGCCCTTCGAGATAGTCGTCGATCGCCTGGTAGCTGATCCCCAGCGCCTCCTCGTCGGGCAGTCCGGGCCGCAAGTCTTCGAGGTCCGCGGTGGGCGCCTTGTTCAGGATCGCCTCCGGAGCGCCGAGATGGGCGGCCAACCCCCGCACCTGGCGCTTGCTGAGCCCGAAGAGCGGACACACGTCCACTCCCCCGTCCCCGTACTTGGTAAAGAACCCGACGAGGGCCTCGGCGGAGTGATCCGTGCCCACCACCAGTCCGCCGCGCAGGTTCGCGAGGTGGTACTGCACCGCCATCCGCATTCGGGCCTTGGTGTTTCCGCGGGCGAAGTCACGGGCCGTCTCGGAAGCGGCATCCAGATGGTCTTTGGGGAGCGAGGCTTCGAGCGACCGGACCGCTCTTCCAATGTTCACACGGACCACTTCCGACGGTTCGATCCACTGAAGCACGCGTTTGGCGTCGGCGGCGTCGCGCTGCCGGCCGTAGGGAAGCCGCACCGCGACAAAGCGGTACGCCCCGCCGTCACGGTTCGCCGCCGCAACGGCCAGCGAACAGAGCCGTCCGGTCAGCGCCGAGTCCACGCCGCCGGAGACCGCGAGCCACAGGCCGCGTTGCCCGCTCGCCACCAGGTAGGCCCGCAGGAAACCCACCCGGTTCCGCACTTCCGCGTCCGGATCGATCCGGGAGGAGACGGCGAGACGGCTCCTGATCTCGGATGGAGCGAGCCGGGCTTTCACGACGCGAATTATGAGGACTTGCGGCGCGCGGCAACCGGGGATTTCCCAACGGGAAGCCGAATCGCAATTCGGGTTATTGGAGAATCGAGGACCCAAATCCCTGAAGACATTCCAGAAAAACCTTTTTTCAATGAGTTACGGCTCCTCTCCGAGAATTCGTTCCTGGTGTGGGACTTGCGGTTCCACCTTGGTTCGGGTTGTCCCATAGAGTCCTGAGCCAAATGTTCTCTCGTCAAGGAGGGCCTTGCCCATGAAACGACATTTGCTGCGATCGCTGACGGTCACCGCACTGCTCCTGGTTCCGGCGTCGCTCGCGGCGCAGATCACCGCCGGGCGGCTCGACGGCGCCGCCCATGACGAACAGGGGCTCGTTCTTCCGGGGGTCACGGTGACCCTCGAATCGGACGCCCTGCTCGGGAGCCGGGTGGCGATTACCGACGTGGACGGTTCCTTCCGATTCCAGGGGCTGCCGGCGGGCAGCTACACCATGACCTTCGAGCTGGGCGGGTTCGGCACGGTGGTCCGCGAGGACGTGACGGTGGTCACGGGACAGACGTTCACCGTGAACCAGACGCTCTCGGTGGCCGCGGTCGCGGAGACGGTCACCGTCACCGGCGAGTCCCCGGTGGTGGACGTGAAGTCCAGCCGTTTCGGCGGCACCTTCGATGACACCGCGATCCTGGAGGTCCCGAACTCCACCGATCCCCACGCCATGCTGGCGCTCACCCCGGGCATCCGGATGCGCGGCTTCGACGTGGCGGGCTCCCACAAGGCCCAGCAGTCCGGGTTCGACGCCTTCGGGCTGCGGAACCAGAACCGCATCGTCATCGACGGGGTGGACTCCAACTTCAGCACCGGCGGTTTCGGCTTCTACATGGACAGCCTCACGGTCAACCAGTTCAACATCTCGAACGCCGGCGCCGACGTGGAGAACGCCTGGGCCGGGAACACGATCGTGATGGACATCAAGACGGGCGGTAACGATGTGTCGGCGCTGCTTTATGGGGACTACCTCGGCGAAGGCTTCGTGGGCGACAACCTGACGTCCGAGCTCGAGGGCCGGGGCGCCGGCACGAACCACATGCTCACCTACTGGGAAGCCCACGCCGACGTGGGCGGCCCACTGTGGAGGGACAAGGCCTGGTTCTTCCTCGCCTACAACAACAACCTCACCCACCGGGCGATCTCCGGCCTCGACCCCGAGGTGATCAAGGAAGAGGCGGTCCTTCGGAACTACTACACCAAAGTCAACATGGCCCTCTCCGAGAAGGACGAGTTGATCGGCTACAGCCAGTGGGGCCTCAAGAACCGGCCCAACCGCGGTATCAACGCGTTGAACTCCATCGACGTGCGGCTTGCCCAGGATTCCTGGACCTGGGTCCACAAGGCCGAGTGGCAGCGGGTCTGGTCCGATCGGGCCTTCTCGAACGTCAAGGCCATGTACTACGGGGTCACCTGGCCGATGGTCCCGGCGGTGGACCCGGGCACCAGCCCACCACGGTTCGACGTGGACACCTCCCGGCGTACCGGGGCGGGCGTGTGGCCGTTCACCTACGACAAGGAGCGGCCGCAGTTCGTCGGCATTCTGAACTACTACGTCCCGGACGCGGGCGGCAGCCACGACCTCAAGTTCGGGGTGGACTACATGGAGGACGCGCGGCTCTTCTTCTCGAACGACGCCTCGGGATCCATCCAGTACCGGGACCGTTCGAGCCTCGTCTCGTCAACCAATCCGATGGGAACCTCGGAGGTTCTCTTCGTCAACACCCCGACGGCCGTGTCCGACACCCGGGACGCCAACCTGCACTTCTTCGCCCAGGACACCTGGCAGGTCAATCCACGAGTGACGATCACCGCCGGGATCCGCGTCGCCCACCAGTACGGGTACTACAACTCGGCGGACCTTTCACCCGCGTTTCCCGAGTTCTTCCTGAGCGGGGTTTCCATCCCGGAAAAGGACATCTTCACCTGGACCGATTTCTACCCCCGTTTCGCCGTCACCTACGACGTGACGGGCGAGGGGCGGACGGTCGTCAAGGCCTCGGCGAGCCGTTACACCCACAACGTGGGCCCGGACGGATTCCAGAGCGCGAACCCGGCGTCCCGCCAGCAGGTCATCTTTCAGTTCCTCGACCCCAACGGGAACGGGATCTACGACGGCCAGAACGAACTCGGAGATCTGCTGAGTCAGTCGTCCGGCACCGGACTCCCCGTGGGCCGGGTCGAGGGCGGCGTCCCGACAGACTTCAGCAAGAAGCGCTACTACGACGAGATCACCGCCTCTCTCGAGAGCGAGATCATGCCGGAAACCAGCCTCCGCCTTTCGTTCGTGCGCAAGATGGACCGGAACGTCTTCGACACCTACCGGGCGGATCTCCTCGACGCGCTGCTCAACAACGCCATCCTTTGCGGCGACGCCGTCTTCCCCTGCCCCGTCAACCCGATCAACGGCCAGATGGTCACCACCTTGTCCCGGCCGCCGGAGGGCACCGGGACCGCCAACCAGATCAAGGCCGGTCCCCCGGGCCTCGATTCGAACGACTACGACAACGTCGAGATGGGACTCAGCCGCCGCTTCCGGAGCGGGCTATTCCTGCAGGGCAGCTTCCACTACCAGTGGCGGAACGAGCTCGTCTGCTGCGGCAGCAGCGGCAGCGCCGACACCCAGGCGGACCCGTGGACCCTCGGTATCCAGGGCAGCGGGCTGAACTGGAACTCGGCGGTGAGCACCAAGCAACAGCACACCAACTGGAACCTCAAGGCGATCGGCCGCTACCAGATCCCCAATATCGGGGCTGCGCTCTCCTTCCAGTACCGGGCGCAAAGCGGCTGGGCCTACGCACCCATCCTGCCGGTCTCGATTCCGGGCGCCGCGGGAACGAACCAGGTTCCGCTTTCCGACATGACGGAGCGGTCGGACAACGTGCTCATTCTCGACATCCGCGCCGAGAAAGACCTGTCGTTCTGGGACCGGGACAAGTTGTCGCTGTTCTTCGATGCGTACAACGTCACGAACTCCAACCCGGTCCTGAACCAGATCATCCGCGCCGGTTCCGCGTATAACTCGGTCATCGGCTTCCTGGAGCCACGCACCTTCAAGCTCGGCGCGCGGTATCAGTTCTAGGCAACTTCACGCCACGAGGCGGTGGGGCCGAACGGCCCCACCGCCGGTTCGAAGCGCCGGTTCGGAGCGCCGGCCTCCGGCCGGCATCGACCGCCGAGAGGCGGTCGAAATCGCACCCTCCAACCACCCCCACAGGCAAAGCCGGGAAGGAACCTCCCTCGCCGCTGAAGGGGTAGCGGCTTGGAACGCCGGAAACAGCCGGCACCCGCCGAGCGCAGCGAGGCGAAACCGCACACCGCTGTTACGCCTCATGGCGCCCGAAGCACCGGCCTGAAATCCGTCGCTGCTACCGCCTTCTGAGCGCCAGCACCCGCTCGTTCTCCGGATCGAGTTCGTAGGCCTGATCCAGGAACCGGCCGGCACTCTCCTCGTCGCCGAGGACCAGGTGGGTGGTGGCGAGCAGTACGAGGAGGTCAGCATCCGGAGCGCGTAGTTCGAGCGCCCGGGTGAGCGGACCGAGGGCGCCCTCGAAGTCGCCGGTGCGGACGCGCGCCTCGCCGAGTTGCACCGCCGTCTCGTAGCGGTCGGGATAGGCCTCGAAGACCGGGCCCAGAAGCGTCAGGGCCCCGGCCGGATCGTCCGCCTCGAGGAGATATTCCGCCAGCAGTTCGCGCGCCGGAACGTAGTTCGGCCCCACGCGGACCGCCTCCTCGGCAAACGCCCGCCCGATCGCCCGGTTACCGGCGGCTTCCCATTGCCGGGCCCGCGCCAGTTCCGGCGCTCCGGCCAGTTCGGGGCGGATCTCGCCCAGCCCGCCGTCCACCAGCGGCCGCGACAACACCGCCCGCGGGGAGATCTGAACCGGGACCTCCCGGCGCGAGAGTTCCCTGCCGGCTCCGTCCAACAGGCGCACCGCGGCAACGTACCGCCCTCCCGGCAGGCCGTCGAGCGGCTGGCTCAGGACCAGCGGGCCATCCCGATCGCCGTGCGCGGCGACGGTCCCGCCGACCGGCGCCGGGGGCTCGTCTCCAAACAGTGCGGCCGGATCCGGAGCAACCGTCCATTCCACCCGGGCGTCTTCCGGAGCGTTCAACGGTTCCGAGAGCAGGAAGAGAGTCGTCCCCGCGGCGAACACCGAAGAGGGGTTGGGTCGGATGCTCCGCCGCCCGAATCGGTAGCCGCGGTAGAGCGGGTCCCCTCCGAGCAGCGCGCTCCCGTAGGCCAGGACCGGCTCGGTCAGCTCCGGGGTTTCGAATTGGAGTTCGGACACTTCGATCGGGCCCTCGAGAAGCGTGTAGGCCCGGCGGCATTCCTCCTCGTTCCGGCTCGGGCAGGCGCGGTTCCGCACGATGATCCGCAGATGGTGCGATCCCGGAATCACCGGGACCACACCGCGGAACAGGAAGGGTTGACCGAACGCTCCGGCCTCTTCCTCGGACACCGCAAAGAAGGACTCCGCCCGGTCCTCGTAGAGAACGATATCCGGCTCCTCGCGGTCGCTGATCTCGATGGAGGCGATGAAAACGGCGCCATAGCGGCCGATCTGCGGATCGCGCACCACGATCACCGATTCGTTCGGGATCTCGATGGCCCAGTGCAGGTAGTACCCCCCGGGCCCCGGCAGCACATGGTGGAAGCCGGCGCTTGGGACGTAGTTGAAGAGGTAGTCGCTCTCCACGGACCCGAAGTCGAAGCGTTCCGCATACCTGGTGTCGACGCCGTAGGTGGGCGACCGATAGATCTCATCCACCAACGAGACCGTGCCGAAGGCCCGCACGTCACCGAAATTGATCCCCTCGTCGGTGCGGAAGGAGAGGGCCGCCGAGGCGAGTTCGGGACTGATCTCGTGGAGCTGGTCGAAGGCGAGTTCGGTTTGCCGGCGGAAATCACCCTGGACGAACGGCTCGGGCGCGATCAGCAGCGCCTGCGGGCCGTCTTCCACGGGGCTGTAGAGCTGCATCTCCCCGGCCCCGAAACGCCGGAAGAACAGCAGGTAGAAGAACGGCGGCACGCCGCGTTCCCGGAGGGCGGGATCGTTGTAGAACCACAGTTCCACCGGGTAGATGAAGCTGGAGTGAGAGAAGTCCTCCCTGGTGCGCGGCGGCCCGAGCAGGATGTGGAAACGGCCGCGGTCGGTGCGCCAGCCAGCCCGCCCGGTGTCCCGGCCGTAGAACTCGTTGGCGTAGGTGATCCGGGCGTAGTGCTCGTCCCGGTATTCGTTCTCGGCGGTGGTCGGATTGGTGTCGCGCCGCTGCCAGAACGCGTCGATGAAGGCGTCGCGGAGGTCCTCGCCCTCGAGGCTCACAAACGCCCGCCGCTCGGTCTCCGAGATGATGTAGACGACCTCCTCCTCGAGCCAGGTCCGGTGACGCGGGGCCATCTCCGGCTGCGCCGCCGCCGGCGAGCCGGCCAGCCCGACCAGCAGGGCGGCGGTAGGAGCGAGCCGGAGCCTCATCGCGGGGCCACCGTAACCGGACGCCCGGACTCGTAGAGGGCGATTCGGCCGGCGATTTCCCGGGCGAGGCCCGGATTCCCCGCATCGAGCGCGAGCGCCTCGGCGGTCCGGGCGGCAGTGAGCGCGGCCTCGAAATCCCCGGCGGCGGCGAGCGCCGCGCCCAGGGTGTCCGCTGCCGACGGGTTCAGGTGCTGCGCCAACTCGGAGGCCCGGCTCGCGTAGGCGACCGCGCGTCCGGGATCGCGGATCTCCGGGGAGACCGCCAGGATCCAGCCGGCGGTCTCGAGCGCCGCCGGATCGTCGGGGACCGCTTCGAGGGAAACGGCGAGATGGCGTACCGCCTCGGCGTTGTCTCCCCTCCCCGCCAGGATCAAGCCGAGGTTGCGGTGCGCTTCGGGCAGGCCCGGGTCCACGGTGAGCGCCTGCCGCAGGACCGGCTCCGCGCCGGTGGCGTTGTCGGCAGCCAGCAGCATCCGGGCCAGCCCCAGCCGGGGCTCGACCAGGGTGGGATCGAGTTCGATGGCGCGCCGATAATGGCGTTCCGCTTCGAGGCGCACCCCGACCCGTTCCTGGATGAACCCGAGGTTGTGGTGGGCGGCGGCATATTCGTCGTCGAGCCGGAGCGCGCGCCGGAGCGCGCCTTCCGCCTCCTCCCATTCCCCCTGGGAAAGCAGCGCAATCCCCAGGTTGGCGTGGGCGCGCGGGTACTCGGGATCGAGTTCGATGGCGCGCCGATAGCGGGACTCCGCCGCTTTGAGGTCGCCGCTTTCGCGGTAGGCGAAGCCGAGGTTGTGCTGGAACTCCGCGCTCTCCGGGACGAGGGTCGTGAGGTTCTCGTAGCGCTCCTGGAGCGGGGCGGCGGCCGCGCGGCGTTCGAGGCCGAAGAGCACCGCCAGGGGAAGGAAAAAGAGACCGGCCCACTTGATCGCGTGGGGGGTGAGCCACGGGCTTCCCGCGGGCTCGACGGGCCTCGCCCCCGGCGTTCGCCGGATCCCGAGCGTCGCGCTCGTCCCGCTCTCGCGGATCTTCCAGATGAAGCCGTCGAAGTAGAAGTGGAGCATGGTCGAGGCGGCTACGAGTGCGAGCACGCCGCGCTGTACCGCGGGGTTCGTCACCGCCTCGGGAATGAACCGGAACAGGCCGTAGCCGAGTACCAGGCCGATGTAGACGAAGAGCATCGCGCGCCCGCCGCCGAAAAGGACGCGCGTGAAGAATCCCGCGTCCTCGTCCCGCGCGCGCCTGCGGTTGAAGACCCACACGATCGAGAGGTACTGCACGTCGTGGAATACCTCGAAAAGGGCAACCCCGAGGACCGCGTAGGGCACGTGGACCGAGCACCACCACCAGAAGCCGAAGGACATGGCCGCGGCCAGGAGCTTGATCGGGTGCTGCCCTTTCCCCGCCAGCAGGTCGCGGCCGGCCCGGAACACGAATGCCGCGGTGAGCGCGAAGAGGGCGAGATCGAAGACGCCGCGGAAGCCGAAGAACAGCTCCGCTGAAAAGAGCGGCGCCCCAAGCGCGTACCAGAGTTCGAGGAGCTCCCCGAGCCGGCCGGGCGAATGGAGTACGCCGAAGGCGAACCACCCGATGCACAGGAACCAGTCGAGCCGCGCCGTCAGCCGCTCGGTCGCTCCTGCCCGCGCGTCGTAGATCCGGAGGAAACCGTAAACCTGGAGCGCTCCGTGCCAAACCCCCCAGAGGAGCACGATCAGGGAGACGCCGTTCAGGCCGCCCGCCGCGAAGCCGAGGGCCGCCGCTGCGAAGACGATCGGGGACACGACGAACCGCGTGCGGAAACGCCGGAAGAGGGCGCGGTCTCCGTACGCGCGCATCATCCCGGGGAGGTGATGGCCGAGGGCGCCGAATCCCGCGACCAGCAGCCCCACGGTGTAGGCCGTCTCCCGGCCCTCGAACGCGAGAGCGAGGGGCAGGATCAGGATCGGCGTGGCGACCAGCAGAACGAGGTCCTGGACCGGGCCGAATACCCAGAGCTTGCCGCGCGCGCCCGCCGCCGTCTCGCTCGCCAAGGTGCTTCCTGCCGAACGGGAATCTACCAACTACCCGGTCGGGGACCGGGTTTCCCAGTCGCCGCGCGCGTTTTCTCTTCGGCTCAGTTCCAAGCGGGTGAAAACTGATGGCAGCGAACCTCCGGTTCGCTGCCGGCGTGTTCGGGGGAAAGTGTGAAAGGGGGTAACCCCGGGGTTACCCCCGGAGCCTTCCGGATCAAGGCCCCGTCCGGAAGCCGCTGGACGGGGCACGGGTCACCCCCCGAGTAGCGCCTCCCCGGCGCCGATCATGTCGGCGCTGGCCACGATGAGGGGGTCCGGACGTCCGACGGCGTGGACATCCTTGTTCGTATAGGGCAACGCGGCCAGGAAATGCCGCATGCAGTTCAGGCGGGCGCGCTTCTTGTCGTCGGACTTGACAATGGTCCACGGCGCGTCGGCCGTGTCCGTGTAGAAGAACATCGCCTCCTTCGCCGCCGTGTAGTCGTCCCACTTGTCGAGCGACTGGCGATCCACCGGCGACAGCTTCCACTGCCTCAGAACGTCCTTCTCGCGGGACTCGAAGCGGCGCCTCTGCTCCTCTCGAGTAACGGAGAACCAGTACTTGAACAGCAAAACCCCGCTGCGGACGAACATGCGCTCCAGCTCGGGTGCCTGACGCATGAACTCCAGGTACTCCTTGGCGTTGCAGAACCCCATGACTCGCTCGACGCCGCCGCGGTTGTACCACGAGCGGTCGAACAGCACGATCTCGCCTCCCTGCGGCAGATGGCGAATGTAACGCTGGAAGAACCACTCGGTCCGCTCGCCCTCGGTCGGCTTGTTGAGCGCGACGACCCGCGCCCCGCGCGGATTGAGATGCTCGGTAAACCGCTTGATGGTGCCGCCCTTGCCGGCCGCGTCCCTGCCCTCGAACAGGATGACGATCTTCCGGTTCGTCGCCTTCACCCAGTCCTGCACCTTCAGCAGTTCCACCTGAAGGGTGGCTTTGGTCCGCTCGTAGTGCTTGCGGGCGAGCTTCCGCTCGTAGGGGTATTCGCCCGTCTCGAACAACCGCCGGATGACATCGCGGTCGCGGTTGCGCGAGCCGGAGCCGGAAAGGCTACCGTCGTCCGCGACAGCGCTGGCCATTCCGCGCGGATCGTCCACGATCGAACCTCCGCCGTCCACCTGAGTCCCGTCCCGTTCGTTAGCAGCCTGTTGTGGAACTGGCGTGAGCACCGACAACGGTGAGGCGCCCGGCTGACAAGGCGCGTGAGTGAGGAATACCCAGTGTATTCCGACCGAAACGCAACGATGAGGGCCGCATAGCGGGCCGTTTCAGCCGGGATGCATCGCCGTTCGCTTCCGGAGCGGGGCGCGAGCCCCGCGTAGACCCCGCTAGCACGAGGAATGGAAGACGGCGTAGCCGGCCGCCATTCCTCGTAGCTCGGGCATGCTGCGTGAGTTTCACAATAGGCTGTTCAACACGCTATCACGGCTCGTGACAGCCAGCGTTACACAGGGCTTCTGCGGTGAAAGAAAGTGAGGTGGTGTGGTTCCGCGGCCCTCTCGGTCCCCCACCGGGAGAAACACCCATGCGCGTGTCCTCCTGCGCACCCCGCCGGCATGAAAAGCGGCATCCGCGTTTGAAGCCCTTGAAGCCGACGAGCGTGATTCCTTTCGCGCCCTGCGGCCGCGGTGCCGGCTGAAGCCGGCGTTCCAAGCCGCTTCTGCTGTGGGGGTCGGAGGACGTGTTCCATCGGCTGCGCTATCTGAACGAGCGAAAAACAAAATAGCAGCGAACCTCAGGTTC
>MKWU01005093.1_pt1 | contig 14650 bp, 11 predicted proteins | sample 809101 | NCBI WGS metagenome assembly MKWU01 (sample SAMN05860141, study PRJNA318959) | sponge metagenome | host: Aplysina aerophoba | place: Slovenia: Piran, Adriatic Sea, Gulf of Piran | collected 2013-05-07 | reverse complement strand
AGCTCTTCTGCGGCAGGTAGAGTTCCGCGTCAAGCAGCGTGTAGCATCGCGCCCCCGCGTAGGCCAAGAAGACCCCCACCTGGCAGTTCTCCACCCGCCCCGCCGTGCCGCTGTACTGCCGGGCCACCCCGGCCGAGTGGGCGCCCTTCTTCAGGAACGCGGTCTCGTCGATGATGCCCACGGCCTGGGGATCCCCCAGGTGATCCTGCACATAGCCGTACAGGGCGGTGCGGGCCTCCGCCACCGACCAGCGCGCCCGGTTGAGCAGGTACTGGATGCCGTAGGGGTCGGCGTCGCCGTTGACTTCCGCCAACTGCCAGCCGTTCTTGCGCTCCGCCCCGCTCAGCAGACCGTCCAGGTAGGCCAGGGCCCGCCGCTGCGTGGGGGCCGTGCCCAGGGCCGGTGCCAAGCGGTGGGCCACGTCCGCCCGATGGGCCGTCCAGGTGGCGATCGTAGCCGGGTCCACGGGTTCCGGGGCCGGAACCGGAGGCGCAGCAGGGACCGGGCACATGGGACAACTCCAAGGGTGGGGCGGATGCCCGACCATCATATCACATATTTACCACTGTAGTATTAGCACCCTTACGGTGAGCCGTTGGTCTCCGCGTGCGCCGACTACCGACATAAGGTGCGGTCGGTACGAACCCTCATTGCAACAGCCCCCAAAGTACCCTCCCACCGCGGCTTTGCGTTTACCCTGAAGTGGGCGAAGCCTCGTGGTTCTGTGTGACCCACCGTCTGCCTGTCATGCAAGTTGGAATGGAGAATGATGAGTCGATGCCAGATGGCCAGGAAGCTGTGTCTCCTGCTGGCCGGTTTCTTGACCGCCTGTGTGGCCCCTCCCCCCGTGTCATCCGAAGAGATGCCGCCGGCGAAAGTGTCCATCCTGTTTTGGGATCAGTTCGTGGATGTGTCCGATCGCATGGATGCCATCGTGGAGGATTTCAACGCCAGCCAGGATCGGATTGAAGTGGTACGCGAGCCCTATACCGTCACCGTCATGCGCGACCTCGTGCGTACGGCACTCACGTCCGGCACGGGACCCGACATCATCTACTACGACTTGGGGCCCGGCATCTCCGGGGTGCTGGCCGACGCCGGACTGCTAATGCCGTTGGAGGACATTTATGTCGAACGGGGATGGGATCAGCGCATCTATCCGTGGACCTTGGATCGCAGCACGTTCAACGACCATGTCTACGGCGTGGCCAACGAGCTGGAGTTCATCGGCTTCTACTACAACCAACGGCTCTTTGCGGAGCACGACTGGCGCGTGCCCGAAACCTGGGACGAGCTGATTGCCCTGTGCCCCGCCATCCGGGAAGCCGATCTGGTCCCCATCGCGTTCACCAACGGACCCAGCTGGCCTGCCTTTCACATGTTCAGCATCATGATGAACAACCGGGTGGGCCGTGAACGTCTGGCCCGGATGATTTCGGGGGAGGAATCCTGGGACCATCCCGACACTGTTGATGCCATCCGAAAGTTCTTTGTGGACATGCCGGCCGCGGGTTGCTTCCCGCAGGATTTCCATGCCATCAGCTATGAGGACGGCTTGGCGATGATGCAGACGGGGCAGGCGGTCATACACCCCAGCGGCACCTGGAACGTGGCACTATTCGCGGACTCTGCCCTGACACCCGATCCGATCGGGTTCTTTTTCCTGCCTTCCCTGGATGGCGGCCCGGTTGTGGTGCCGGGCGGCATTGGCTCCGGCTGGGTCGTGAATGCCCATACTCCCCACCTGGAGGCGGTTCTGGAGTTCATTGACTACCTGATCAGCGAAGAAACCGGCAAGCGCTGGATCATGGAAATCAACGTGGTTCCCGCCTTTCCCGTGGACACCACGGACTTGGTGATTCCAGAGCTTCTGGAGCAGGCCCTCGCCATCATCGGGGAACAGGCGGACACCATGGGCTACAACATCGACGTGGTTGTGCCCGCCAGATTCAATCAGGTGCAGTGGGATGGCTTTGCCACCATTTTCCAGGGGCAGAAGACTCCGGCGGACATAGCCGCTGAACTACAGGCAGCCATGGAAGAGGCGAAAGCGGCCGGGGAAGTTGTCAATCTCACCGAGTAACCGAACCGGCTGTCCGACATCTGGGCTTGACCAGGACCCGGAAGACAGACGGTCTCCCGGATCCCGCAGACTGTAGTCTCCCGTTTCCATAGGGGCTTATAACCATAAGTTGACAACGGGGCACAAGCTGCAGAGTGGAGCGCCTGTGTGGTAAAATAAGATAACTAGTGCACATATTAGACATGACCCGCCTTCCCCGGGCGGCAACCGGCAACCCGGCAATGCGGATGGCCATCTCCCTCACCACCCCCATCCCGACCGCCATTCGCAGCGAGCGGTACCGGGTGCGGTTTGACAGCCGCCGGCAGGCGCAATTGTGCGCCCAAACGGCGGGGGCCAACCGCTTCGTCTGGAATCTGTTCCTGGCGAACAACGACTGGCGCTACCGCGTGTGCCGCAAGGCCCGGGGCTATGACTTCCCAGAAGCGCAAAGGCCGCTGTGGGTGGATCCCAGCCGGACTTGGCAATCCATGTACAAGCGGTTCGCGAGAATCCGTCGCGGGACGTACGACCGCGAGTTCCGGGCCTCGCCCGAAGGGGCCGTGTACGCGGACCTGGACCTGTCGTGGCTGCGGGATCTGCCCAGTGCTCCCGTCCGGCACGCGCTGAAGTACCTGGATGCCGCCTACCAGGTGTTCTACAAGGCGCACGCCGCGGCCAAGGCGGAGGGCCGGTTCCTGCCGCGGCGCCAGTCCGATGGCAAGCCGCAGCGTTTTCCGCGGCGCAAGAGTCCGCGGGGACCCAAAGCCGACGGCTTCACCATCCCGGACAAGGTGAAGATGGACGGCCACCGGCTGCACATCTCCCAGTTGGGATGGGTGCGGCTGGAGCGGGGCGCCAACCATCCGTACCGGGGGTGCGCGCCCAAGACCGTGCGGCTGCTGAAGGAGGGCACGGACCGGCACCCGAAGTGGTACGCCACCGTTGCATACGCGGTGCCGGTCGCACAGTTGCAACCGCCGGCAGATGACGGCGAACTGGGCGTGGACCGCAACGTGCGCCAGGCCACGGACAGTGACAGCGAGGTCTACGTGCAGCCGGACACATCCAAGCTGGACGCCAACATCAAGCGCAAGCAGCGCCAGGCGGCCAAGGCCCGGGAACGCGCCCGGAAGTCCGGGCAACCGCTGTCCAACCGGGCGCGGCGCGTGTGCGGCCAGCTGCGGAAGCGGCACCGGCACAGCCGCAAGATGGCGGACACGGCACACGCCGTGGTGCTTGAAGATCTGGACACCCAAGCCATGACGCGAAGTGCCAAGGGCACAGTCGCACAGCCCGGCACGAACGTGAAGGCCAAGTCCGGACTCAACCGGGAGATCCTGGCCTCCGGCTGGGGCCAATTGGAGCGCAACCTGGCGTACAAGGCCGGCCTGATGGTGAAGGTGGACCCGGCCTACACGTCGCAGACCTGCGCTCAGTGTGGACATGTCAACAAGGAGAGTCGCAAGACCCGGGCAACCATCCAATGCACGGCCTGCGGACACACTGCGAATGCAGACCGCAACGCTGCCGTCAACATTCTGGACAGGGGCCGTCCCCTGATCCGACAGGCCCGCGGGGCAGGGGCTTCTGCACGGCGAGGGGCGTTTGGCATTGAGCCAACCCCGACGACCCGTGAACCAGGCAGACGGGGTCCGTCCCCGCCCGTACGGCCCCGGACCGCATATCGAATGTCAACTATTCGATATAAGTCCCTTACGGAGTCTTTGCCTTTATGACATCCAACCCCGAATTTGAACTTGCAGACTTGGTTCCACAATACAAGGGGTTTACCCAAGTCACCGTTGGCCCCCGTCCGGGAGGAGGCTCATGGCAACTTCCCATTCTGTATGCAACCAGTGCGGTGCGGAGTCCAATCCTGGTAGTAACTGCCGGTGTACACGGCAATGAAATGGAAGGGATACAAGCCATTCCTCGTGTTTACCAACAGTTGGATCCCCACCACATGCGCGGCACAATCATCATGGTGCCAGTAAGCAATGTGCCGGCTTTCGAGACCCATACCCGCAACAGTCCTGTGGATGGACGCAATCTGGCTCGGGTTTTTCCAGGTTCCACCACAGGTACATTAACCGAACGCATAGCGGACGTAATGTACCGGCAGTTGATCCGCCACGCGGATTTCTATATTGATTTACATAGTGGCGGTCCGGAGTCTGATATCCCCACCCTAGTGGGTTACATCCACGAGGATACCCCTGCAGGGCAGCAGAGCCTGGAGGGGGCAAAGGCGTTTGGAACATCCGTCATCTGGGGACATCCCCCACCGGTACCTCCAGGCCGGACCATTTCTGTAGCTCATGCGGCAGGCATTCCCTGCCTGTATACGGAAACACCGGGCGGCGGCAGAGCCGAACGTGAAGCCATCACTGTCTATGCACAGGGCATTCTCAACATCATGTCTATGTTACAGATGAGACCAGTACCCTGTCCCGTCAAGCAACCTACCCACCATCTATGGGGTGATGGCAACCTGGATTACCTTATCGCGGCCCAGTCTGCCGGACTGTTTGAAAGCGAGACGGAGCTATTGGCTGATGTCCAGGCCGGTCAGCGCCTTGGCTGTGTACGGGATGTGTACGGGCGTGAGCAGAGCGAAGTGGTCAGCCCTCGCGACGGTGTTCTCCTGCTTCTCCGACATACACCTACGGTGATGGTGGGCGAGGGATTGGCATTTGTCACCGGTCGCTTTGCCGCTACTTGAATACCCGTTCTAACAGGCTGGCGGAACAGGCCGGGGCCTGCCGCTTTGTCTGGAACCATTTCCTGTCCCGCCAGCAACAGGAATATGCGGCCTATCAAGCGGGCACCCGACAACGACGCCTTCGAGTTGCCGTCCCGAACCAGAGACTACAGTCCCGGGGACATCGATCGCTGATGTACCTGTCGGTCACCGCCATCATCTCAGCCGTGCGGCGGCTCATCGGTTCATCCGTGCTACTTGTGGAATAATTGGCTAGACAGTCTAGATAGGAGAGTCGCATGACCACATGGCAATTGCAGGATGCCAAGAACCGCTTCAGCGCAGTGGTGGATGCCGCCTTGGCGGGGGAGCCCCAACAAGTGACGCGCAGGGGCAAGCCCGCCGTTGTGGTGCTGGCCGTGTCAGAGTACGAGCGGCTGTGCCGGGACCAACCGAATGCACCCAACTTTGTGGACCACCTGCTGGCCATTCCCAAGGCACCCGACGACGATGCCTTTGAGTTGCCATCCCGAACCAGAGACTACAGTCCCAGGAAAATCGATTTCTGATGTACTTGTTGGACACCGACGTCGTCTCAGCTTTGCGGCGGCCCAAGCAGAATGTGGTTGTGTCGGAGTGGTTGCGCAATCAGGCGTCCAGCAGTCTGCACATCAGTGTCATCACAGTGGGCGAAATCCTGCACGGTATCGCCCGGCAACGCAGACCCCAACCCGAGTTCGCAGCACAGTTGGAGCGCTGGTTGGAGTCGGTGATGACATTGTTCGGGAATCGTGTGCTCGTGTTCGATGAGGCGGCCGCCAGACACTGGGGGCTTTTGCACGCGGAACTCGGCTTCACCAATTCGGATCTGCTGATTGCGGCAATCGCCTGGACCCAGGGATTCACGGTAGTCACCCGAAACGTACGCGATTTCGACCGTACCGGCGTGCCAGTGCTGAATCCGTTCACTGTTCCTTAATTCTTGTAAGTTCTTGACAAACAAGGTCGGGTAATTCGCTCTCGGCCGGTCAGGGCAGCGCCAACTGCCTGGCAGGCTCGAGTCCGGGATGAGCAGTCCCATCCGGTGTCCCGCTTCGATCCAACAGCAGGCGCTTGACCTCCCGGTAGGGCATGTACAACGTAATCCCGTCGTCGTACAGGCGCTGCAGGATGTTGCGGGCGGCGTTGGTGTCCGCATCCAACACGACTCCGTCCAGGCCGTAAAACCGGTCCCCGCGACGCGTGCCCTGCAACAGGCCGGTGCGGGAGTCGATTTGCGACGTGTAGGCGGGGTTCACCAACACCAGCGCCGAACCTCGGCGCCGAGATATCGAGGTGAGGGTGTCGGCCATGATGCCCTTGACCCAGCCGCTCAGACGGCGGTTGGTGTCGCGATGGCGATACTTGGACGACGACATGGGGGCCGTCAGATCCTCGCAGGCGATGGTGCCGGCGCGGTCGACGACGCGGTGGGCGGCATGGCAGAGAAAGTCACGCGTCTGCGCCGTGTGCTTCTTTTGCCGGCGATCCCACTTCTGGTTGCCGAGGTTGTTGCGGCGAATGTTGTCGGCATAGGCCTCGGTGTAACCCTTGTCAACACCAAGTTCGCCATCCCCGCAGGGCTTCGTGCTGCATACGGCGGTCTCGTCGATGGCGTAGTGGATCGCCACCTGGCCGTCGTCCTGCAGAACGATCCGCAGGGTTCCGGTCGGCAAGTGTGTGCCGCGCAGCGGGATGGCGATGCGCTGGCCGCCAGGCCCTGCAGGTAGACCCAGGCCCGTCCATGCCAGACCTTGGCGGTGTAGGAACCCGCGCCACGATCTGGTGGGTCACGCGTGAGGTGCCGCCCTGCCACTTCCTGCGCATCTGGCGGTGCAGGAACGGATCCTCGTCCCAGCGGTTGCGCTTCAACAGGGAGTACAGGCGGTGGCGTTCGGCGCCGTCGCCGCGGGTCTTGTGTCGGATGGCCTTCTTGACCGAAACCTTGGCTGCGTCCCGCGCGGCCGCGATGTCTCCCAGGGCATCGGACAACGTGGCTTTGCCCAACCGGGCTGGCAGACCGTGCCAGCCATAGCCTTCCGCCATCCAGGCGTTGCGGATCTCGTACACGGACTGTTGCGCCGTGGACAGGCCGCTACAGCGTTGCCAGGCATCAGCCCGAACGCGACCACAGAGGGCCGCCATGTCATGCAAGCGGTCGTACTTGGCCCGGTGCAGACCCCGGCTGTGCAGGATGCGGGTGACCTTGGGTTTACCGGCCATCGCAGGCGGCCTCCCGGATTTTGCGCTTGTACGAACGCAATCCGTACAGGCGGCCAGAGAACGTATGCACGATGGCCATCAGGTCCTCAACCATCTCCTCCCGCGGGGACAGGCTTTCCTGGTTGACCACCGTGATGGTGCAGCCGTGCTGTTGGGCAAAGTGCTCGAACCAGTCGAAGCCGAAGCGGGTGAGCCGGTCCCTGTGGGCGATGAGCAAGTGGGCGATTTCCCGGTTCTCGATGCGCTCCATCAGGGCCAGGAACACCTTGCGCTTGAAGTTGAGGCCGCCGCCGATCTCCGTCAGCCATTCGTCCACGGCCACGCCGGCCCCCAGGCAGTAGGTTTCCATGGCCGCCACCTGGCTTCGCAGATCAGCCTGCTGGCCGCGGCGGGACACGCGGCAGTAGACGACGGCAAGCCCCTGCGGGGCTTCGTCTCCGGTCCCCAGGAACCGCTCGACATCGGCCTCCGTGTAGTACCGCTGGCCCGTGATCGTGCGGCGGGCGGGAAACACGCCGGTCCGGTCCAGCTTCCGCAGCTGGGTGGCGGTGCGGCCCACGCGGGCCCCGAATTGCGAGATGCGGAAGGGTCCGTTCCTGTTCATTAGTTGCAGTATACTACATTAAGTTGTAGGAAACTGAGGGCTTATCCGTGTCTCCGGACAGCGATGCATGAAACACGCCTACCCCGCGATTCGTCCAACCCCGGCTGCATGCCCCTTACTTGACCACCTGCAACCACAGCGAGTTCCCGATGCGCCCCAATTTCCTCGTCATCATCGTCGACCAGATGAACAGTTTCTGCCTGGGTTGGAACGGCAACGACGAAGTCAGGACCCCCAACCTGGACCGGCTAGCCGCCGACGGCGTCAACTTCAGCCGGGCCTACCCGACCAATCCGGTGTGTTCGCCCACGCGGGCCTCGCTGCACACCGGCCTGACCCCGCGCCAGCACGGCCTGACGACCAACGGCTGCAACCTGGACGAGAACATCCCCACGATCACCGGCCTCCTCGCCGAACACGGGTATCGAACCCACTGCGCCGGCAAAATCCACCTGCAGCCCTTCAACACGGAGGCGCGGGACGAGGACGGCCAGCCGGCTTCGAGGGAAAGCCAGGAACTGTGGAACGGCCATGACATCACGGAACTGCCGCTGCCGTATTACGGCTACCAGAGCGTCGACTACGTGGGCGGCCACGTCAACTATGTCTTTGGCGACTATGTCAACGACGTCGAGGCCAAGCGCTCGGGGACCAAGGCCGAACTAAGCCGGGAGAAGGCCTATGCCTCAGCCGGTCCGCAGACCTGGCGCATGCCCGTTCCGTCCGAATGGCACTACAACGACTGGATTACGGAACGCAGCATTGAATTCCTGCGCCGGCAGGGGGACCGGCCCTTCTTCCTGGTCACCTCGTTCCCCGACCCGCACGCTCCCTTTTGCGCGGCACGGCCGTACAGCGAAATGTACGACCCGGTATCCGTCTCGCTGCCCGGCAACTGGAACTGCAGCGAGGACCCCTGCGGCTACCTGGAACGGTTCGACCGCCCCACGCACCGAGGTTGGGACGAGGACATTCTGAGGGAGGCGATTGCCCAAACCTACGGCATGATCACCCACATCGACGACTGCGTGGGCCGGCTGCGCGCTGCCCTGACGGAACTTGGCCTGGCCGAAGACACGATTGTGGTGTTCCTCTCCGACCATGGCGAGTACCTGGGCTCGCACAACCTCCTGCTCAAGGGACCCTGGCCGTACGAACCGGTGGTGCGCGTACCACTGATCTGGCACACGCCGCAGGGGCGGAAGGGAACTCGGGTCCCGCAGCCGGTCAGCCACCTGGACTTCGTCCCCACGGTCCTGGACTACGCCGGCCTGGGTCAGGAGGCGTTTGACCTGCGCGGAGGCCACCGCTCCCGTCGCGACATCCTCCCCGGCGAGTCGCTGCGACCGGTGATCGAGGACGGGGCGCGGCCGCAGCAGGAAGGCAAGCTGATCGAATACGACGAGGACGGCATCTCCACGGAGATGTGCCGCTACCGCATGCTAATCACGGAACGCTGGAAGGTCTGCGTCTACGGCGGCTTCGGCGACGGTGTCCTCTACGACCTGGAGAATGATCCGTTGGAGATGCGGAACCTCTGGGACGATCCCGCACACGTGTCGGTCAAGGCCGACATGCTGGCCAGGCTGAGCGACCGGCTGGCCCTCACCGACCGGATGGACACATACCGCTACTGTTTGGCCTGAGGCGGACCGGCCGGCCGGTGATCAGGCAATCCGAATCTCGGGCTTGGGCGCCAGGGGCCGAAAGGCCTCGCACCGGGTCATGTACCACCGGCTTCCGCACACCTCCTGCAAATGCGACAGGGCCTCCACCAGGGCATCCCGCAGCACGTCGGGCGCGCCCAAGGCCCGGAGGTTGACCACCAGTTCCGCTTCCCTGGAATCGGGCAGGGGCGGGGAATCCGGATCCCACTCCCAGGCCTCGGCATGGGAAACCCGGCTGCCGGCACGCGACCCTGCCGGGGTCCTGACCAGCAGCTTGAAGTGGGCCAGTTCCACGCCCTCGGCCGCAAGCCGATCCGCCATGCGACCCTCCACCGTCTCGGCGATTCGGGACGGGTTGTGCGGCTGCGAACTGCGCAGCTCGCACGCGGCGTTCAGCCAACCGAGCTCCGCCTCGGCCTCTGCATACGTCCGGTAGTCGATGTCCAGGGCTTCGACATCGTCCACCGGCCGGCCCAGAACCAGATCGAGCCAGTCGTCCACGCCCTCCCCGGTGCGTCCGGACACAGGCAGGATGCGCGACACCCCCGGATAGAGAGCCGCCAACTCCGCGCGCCGAGCCTCCCGGTCCGTCGGCGCCAGACGGTCCGTCTTGCCAAGCAGCAGCCAATGACATTCCCTTACCTGCTGATCCTGCAGCCATTCGACCTTGGCCGACCGGCGGGCCGAGGGGTTGTTTGTTGACACGAGCACCGAAAGCGGAGCCAGGTCCAGGTTCGCCGGTCCCTGCACCAGCAGGGGGCGCAGGACCGTGGCGGCCAGGTCGGTGCAGCTGCCCACCGGTTCCGCTAGGATGACGTCGGGTCTGCGGTCCGCCAGCGTCTCCAGGGCTCCGGCCAATTCCGACCAGCGGCAACAGAAGCAGCCTCCCGCCACTTCCGCCACCGGCAGTTCCGCCGAAACACCCCGCGCGGTGTCCACCAGGTCGCCGCCCTGATCGTTGGTCACAAAGCCGACCTCCAGCCCGCGGTCCTGCAACATCGAGGCCGCACGCAACAGAAGCGTCGTCTTGCCGGCACCCAGAAATCCACCAAGAAACACCAATCTGGTCATTGGACGTCCTCCTGCAACATGCGGGCTTCCGCTTCCGCCTCGAGTTGCTGGCCACGCCGGCACAGGAGCACCGTGACTGCAACAGCACACGGGTGCACCAAGCCCGGCAGAAGCAGCCAGGACACCCCTCCCACGGCTCTGGCCGCCAAGGCCAAAAGCCAGACGCCGGCAATCAGGCCAACCGTAGCCAACGGCCAGCGCAGGGCCAGGGCCAGTCCGTACCGCAGCGACCTGCCGGTCGGCAGGTTGAACAGCACCCGAACCGTCAGGGCATGCACGGTCACGACCGCCAGCACCGCGGTCACACCGAGTTGAACCGCCATCCCCACGACAATCGGAAGCGGCGGTTCGGTCCGCTGAAGATTGACGACCGCCACCCACAGGCCAAACCCGGCCACCGGCGGCAGGCCGATTAGCAACGCCGATCGCCAGTGGACCACCAGGAGCTGCAGGATCACGCGGCCATGCGTAGTCCGGCCGGTGGCGGCCCACCCGACGGGGTAGCTCAGGGCGGACCACAGCGGAACCGTCAGCAACCAGGCCAGCAGCGAGGCCACCGGAACATGGCCCGAATTGGTCATCACCCACCAGGCCGGCACGGCGGCCACGCCCAGCAGCAGTCCGTGCAGCGGCAACCGTAGCCCGGCGGTTCGGATCAGTCCCGCCGCCACACGAACCGGGGACTGATCCCCGAATCCCGCCTGATCAAGGTGCAGCGGTTCGACCATGGCATCCGCCTCAGCCATCCAGGGTCAGAACCAGTCCGGCCTGTAGCAATTCAGCCTCGATGACACCCAGTTCCTCGCCGTTGACCACCAGCTCCAGGTCGTCCGGATCCTCGTCCATCCACTGCCAGCCCCCGGCCCGGAGCACAATGTCCCTGGGACCGTTGTACGGATACGTCAGATCGCGCAGGGAGGATGCCAGTGCCAACTCCACGCGTCCCTCCGTCCACGACAGGACTTCGACCCGCATCCCGTCGATGCCGTGGGCGATGCGGCGCGAGACATCGAGGAAGACGGAACCCAGATGCCGTTCCAGCCAGGCGCTGGCGGCCAGGCCGCCGGCGGCACTCCAGTTCATGCCGGACCACCCATAGCCGGTGTCGCGGCCGCTGTGGTGGATGTTCTCCGGCGCATAGCCCAGATGCAGGCCGTGGTCCGGCATCTCCACCGTGTTGATGCCGTTCAGGTGGTTCTCCCGGATGTCCATCAAGGCAAACGCGGCGCGGCAGGCGGCCACGGCCCGTTCCAGATACTCGGTGCGCCCCGTGGTCAGGTACCAGGCACCGTACGTGGACACAAACCGGGCCTGACGCCCGTCGTTCCATTCGCCGTCCGTGTTCATCACGCCGAACCCGCCGAACAGGTGGCCGGGCAGGTGCACGGGATTCCAAACCTGCTGGTACAGGGAGAGGATGTTCAGCAGGTGTGTCCCGTGCTCCAGCCACAGTTCCTCGCGCGTGCGCTTCCACAACTCCAGGTACATGTCGCAGGCCCATTGGATGGAGAGGTTGGTATGCGGCGGGAGGCCCGACCAGTAGTCCACGGCATCCACAGGTTTGGGGCTGCAGGAATAGAAGGTCTCAAAGTCGTCGAACCGGAGGCGCGGAATGGCATGCTCGGCAATGAAGTAGCCGACCCGCATGGCAGCCCGGGTATAGAGCGGATTCAGCAGCAGGTTGGCTGCCGAGGCCAAAACGGCTCCCGCTATGGCCGTGGTAGCGCTCTCCTTGAGCGGCGGCATGGGATCAAGGTCGGCACCGAAGTAGGTGGGAATGGCGCCCGACTCAAGCTGGTTGCCAACCAGAAAGTCGCAGTAGGCGGTGAGAAGTTCCAGCAGCGGCTCTCGGTCCAAGTCGGGGAAGTCCTGTACCCACTGCAGCAGCCACCAGGCCGACACGGACATGGCTGCCGTGTCGAACCCGCGACGCCAGTCCGCGCTGCGCGCCGTCCAAAACAGGGACCCCTCCCAGACACCCTCGTCGAAGTTGAAGATGCAGGGGAAGGCACCTTCGGTACGCGGGGTATCGACGAACAGGTTGAGGATCCCCTGGCTTGTCTCCTGCAGCATGGTGTTGTCCAGCCTCCCCGCGTAGTGCCTGAGGCCATACCCGACGTGCAGATCGTTCTCCCAGGCATGGAATTGGGCACCGCGGCGGCGGGGGTTGTCGATACCAGCACATTTCAAGCCCCGGCGTTCAACCTTGCGAATACTTGCCGGCAACTCGTGCCGGAAGACATAGCGCGTGCCGTACTGACGGAAGGGGATAACCTGGGGCTCCGGCTCCTTGAGCAGGGGGTGTCCGTACGTCCGCCACTGCCACTGCACAACTCGATCGACGACCTGCCCGGGCGTCTCCGCCTGCCCGAACCACAGGCGAAAGCCGCAGGTCAGGACCCGGTCCTCCAGCACCGGTGCGAGGTCCGGGCCGCTGCGGAAGTACACGTGCCCGTCCGGCTCCGAGGCACAGAAGCCGAAGGAAAGGCGCGGTGCTTCCAGACCGGTGCCTTCAATCCGCAGGTCCAGGGCCAGAGGCACGGGGGCATCCGCTTCCATGAGGGCGAGGTCCGGAAGCAGAGCCACATGGCAGCCCCGGGCGATGGCAATGGCCGCAGGTGCGCGGAAGAAGTGATCGGCACAAATGTGATCCTCGCTCCGGTGCAGGTTCGGCAGCCAGGCGAAGTCCAAGGGCTCGCAGAACCGTTCCAGCCGCCCGCCCGGTGCCAACCAGACATGGTGCATGCACCGGACCAGCCTCATCGCTGCCGCAGTGCGGACTCTGGATCGGACCCGGACCCCGCACTTGCCGTCCAGGCGGATCCGGGTCTCGATCAGCGGACCGGTGTCGGCCGGTACAGCCACGCTGCGGGTCAGGACAAGCTCGTTCCGTTCCACCTCTGCACGGCCCCAGCCGCCGACGTCGCGTTGAAAATCGCCGCTGCCGGCCGGAGCCCAGATCACCTCCGGACTTTCGCTGACCGCCCGACGCTCCGCCTGCCCAATGGACACCCGGGCCCCCGCCCCCAGCCGCGGACGGCGCGTGGAAACCCGCCGCGGCCGGCCGGAGCCCAGATCCCCTCCGGACTTTCGCTGACGGCCCGACGCTCCGCCTGCCAAATGGACACCGGGGCCCGCGCGCCGGTCACGGCCACGTCCATCCAATGGCCGCCTGCATCCCTGACCCGAAACACCAGCCATTGCAGACCCTCGGCCTGCCTGACATCCACGCGCAGGTGTTCGTTCCGTATTGATGTGCCGCCCATCGGAAGCCTTTTCCAGTTCGTGCCAGTCGGCACCGTTGTTCTGAAGCCCCCGCTCCGCAAGCCTGTGAACAGCCGGAGGGCAGAAGCTCTCCCCAGTGTAATGCGAGCCGTGGCATCCACTGGATTGGCTGGCGTCATCCAACAGACACGCCCGACACAGATCACCTTCGCGGCAACGTGATCCCTGGCTGTGGGCCCGGTGCCCTTGAACCGGTTCCTGAATCAAGCCTCTGTACCGTCTACTGCGTCTGCTGGCCCCCGCGGTGCCGGCCGGTGTACCGGTACATGTCCAGTGCCACCGGGGTCTGGGCAACCGGACGCTGTGGCGGCAGATCACGGGACTGGGCTGGCACCCCTAACCCGCGTTATGTGCCCCATATCACCTTCCGACCGACCGGCGGCGGTCCGGGCACGTTGTGGGTGGGGTAGGACGAGGCCTTCGGACGGAAGCCCCTGCCCTGCACCCTGGTGGTGCTCCACGCCCGGGACCACCGGGACCCCTGGATCCGGCCGACATACCGCCGGTGCAGACCGACACCGACCTCCATGCCTGCCACAACTGGATCGAACAGGGCTTCCGCGGCTTCCAGGCAGTCGGCTGGCCGTGGCCACGCTGTTGGCGGTCGCCTGCGGCGACCGCCGCGAGGAGGCTCTGGCGGCAGGTCGCACGCCGGGCCGGCAACCTGCACTGTCTGTTGCCCCCGCCTGCACCTATCTCCGGACCGCACCGGTTCGGAAGGTACCTGTTTCATCGTAACTGTTCAGGTACTCCAGCCTGGGGCTGTCTGACAGCCTGACGCGGGCCGCTCGGGGTTGGCCCGCTGGCCGGGTGTGCGACACTGAGGCCATGTCCGCGCCGTCCCTCTCCGACCCATTGGCTCTGGTGGCCGCCGACCCGGCCCTGGCGGGCCATCCGGTGGTAGCCGGCCTGGTAGTGGCGGTGGACGCGGAACTGGCCACCCTGCGGACGCAGTTGGCGGAACTGCAGGAGGCGATCGTCGATTTGCGGCGGCA
>MKWU01005090.1_pt1 | contig 14664 bp, 13 predicted proteins | sample 809101 | NCBI WGS metagenome assembly MKWU01 (sample SAMN05860141, study PRJNA318959) | sponge metagenome | host: Aplysina aerophoba | place: Slovenia: Piran, Adriatic Sea, Gulf of Piran | collected 2013-05-07 | reverse complement strand
TACCACGCCTGGCGCGAGGACAAGTTCACCGACGTGCACCCGGCCGGGCAGCCGATGGTGTTCTTCGACCAGGTCGTCCCGCTGTAGTCCGTCGGCGCGAGCCGATACACCGGCGAGATGACGAGGGGCCGGCCCTCGGGCCGGGCCATCGCTCGTCCGCTCGTCGGCCGTTCGCCCGGCCGTTCGCCCGGCCGTCCGACGGTTTCGTCACTCGCGCGGCAGGCGGCGCGACACAAGGCTCGGGCTCCGTCCCGGTCCACCTCGACGCCGCGCCGCGCGGTCGGCGAGGCCCCCCTCCGCTGCCAGGGATCCACAAGGGCGCGTTTCACGTTATAACTACACCGGGAAACTCGCCGGGTCTGTGGCGGGCAGCAGCGGAAGTCGTCCGGCCGACAATAGCGTGCCGGGCGGCGGAGGGGAGGAGCTCTCAGTGTCAGGTCTTGAGGTAATCGGGAGGCGCGTGACGCGCCGCACCTTCCTCCGGGCGTCCGCGCTCGGAGGTGTCGGGCTCGCCACGGCGGCCGTCATCGGCTGCGGTGACGACGACGACGACGACGCACCAGCGCCCGCAGCGGCGCCCGCGGCGACGGCCGCACCCGCCGCCACCGCCGCGGCCGCCGCGGCCACCGCGGCACCTGCGGCCACCGCCGCGGCCACCGCGGCACCTGCGGCCACCGCCGCGGCCACGCCCACCGAGGTCGTCCGCAAGTCCGGCAAGATGACCCCGGCGGTCGTCAACCCCGGCAATACCCTGGACCCGAACTCCACGGCCGGGAGCGTCCAGGAATTCCACGCCATCTACGACACGCTGACGAGGCTCGATCCCGTCACCAACACCATCATCCCCGCCTTCGCGACCGGGTGGGAGACGGCGCCCGGCGACCCGACCCAGTGGATCTTCACGATCCGCGAGGCCGAGTTCTCCGACGGCGTCAAGATCACCGCCGAGGACGTGAAGTTCTCCTTCGACTACTACGGCAACGCCGACAATAAGTCGAGCCTCCGCTCGCGCGTCAACACCGTCGGCAGCGTCGAGGTGATCGACCCGCTCACCGTCAGGCTCCAGACCGCGATCGGCGGCGACCCGAAGCCGGACCCGATCATCCCGCGCCGCCAGCACCTCGTCTTCATGCTCCCCAAGCACATCTTCGAGGACCCCTCGAAGGGCAAGGAGTTCCAGGCCGAGCAGGCCGTCGGCAGCGGCGCCTACGTCCCCGGCAACTACGTGCCGGGAGCCGAGATCCCGCTGCTCGCGAGCCCCTCGTCGTGGCGCGGCACCAAGGGCCTCGACGACGTGGATCTCAAGGTCATCAAGGAGACGACGACCCGCATCTCGGCGCTCGAGACCGGTTCGGTCGACATGACCACCGGGCTTCCGGCAGGGGAGCTCGCGCGCATCGACGCCTTCGACAACATCGTGCTCGGCCGCAACCCGAGCACGCAGTGGCGCGGCTGGTCGATGGACTACTTCCAGCTCCCGACGCAGGACGTGCGCGTGCGCCGGGCGCTCTCGCACTCGCTCGAGCTCGACAGCGTGATCGAGCAGATCTACTTCGGCCGGGCCGTCAAGATGAAGGGGCAGCCGCTCACGGAGAACGCCTTCGGGCACAACCCGAACCTCGAGCCGTTCGCCTACGACCCGGACCTCTCGCGGCAGCTGCTCGCCGAGGCCGGCTACCCGGACGGGTTCGAGACCACGCTCACCTCGCGCGTGGAGGGCAACCCGGCGTTCGCCGCGCAGGCGTTGGCTGCGGCGGACAACTTCGAGGACATCGGCGTCAAGACCGCCATCAACAACATCGAGACCGCCCAGTGGCGGGACGGGATCTACGGCCGTCAGCCGCGGACGCCGCACGTCTACCACATGCCGTTCTCGGCCTTCGTGCTGGCCGACGCCTCGTTCGCGTACTCGTGGCTGCAGAAGGACAGCGCGTCGAAGTACTACGACAACCCGAAGTTCGAGTCGAAGTTCGTCGAGGGCCTCACCACCATCGACGACGACGCCCGCCTGGCGCTCTACCAGGAGGCGACGGCCGAGCTCAACGCCGACCCGCCGGCGCTCTGGACCATCCACGCGGAGGAGTACCACGCCTGGCGCGAGGACAAGTTCACCGACGTGCACCCGGCCGGGCAGCCGATGGTGTTCTTCGACCAGGTCGTCCCGCTGTAGTCCGTCGGCGCGAGCCGACATTCCGGCGAGATGACGAGGGGCCGGCCCTAGGGCCGGCCCCTCGCTCGTCCGCTCGCCGCCCCCGGCGCCGCCTCTAGCGACCGACGAACTTCGGCGCGCGACGCTCCGCGACCGCGGCGCTCCCCTCGCGGATGTCCTCGGTTCGGCCGGAGATGCCGACGTTCGTCCATGCATAGCGCAGGTGGTCGCGGATCTCCGGCCGCTCTTCGGCGTGGTAGAGCGAGCGGCGCACCAGCCGCACGGTGAGCGGCGGTCCCGAGGCGATGCTCGATGCGAGCTCCATCGTCGTCTCCATCAGCTGGTCGTCCGGCACGACCTGGAACACCGCCCCCCACTCCAGCGCCTGGGCGGCGGAGAGCTCGCGGTCGGTGTAGTACCACGCCAGCGCCCGCTGCAGGCCAACGGCGCGGACCGCCGTCCAGCTGACGCCCACCTCCGGCGCCACCCCCCGCTTCGTGAACATCGGGATCAGCCGCGCCGACTCCGCCGCGATGCGAATGTCCTGCATCAGCGCGAAGCCGAGGCCGCCGCCGGCGGCGACGCCGTTGATGGCGGCGATGGTCGGCTTGTCGATCTCGTACCAGGCCAGGGTGAAGCGGCCGCTGATCCCGATCTCGTCCATCGGCGCGTGGCCGAACATCGTCCGGCCCGCGTCGTCGACGTCCTTGATGTCGAGGCCGGAGCAGAAGCCTCGTCCGGTGCCGGTCAGCACGACGCAGCGGACGTCGGGGTCCTCGCGCAGCTCGCCGGGGGCGCGCAGCAGCTCGAGGGCCATCGTGGTGTTGAAGGCGTTCAGGCGTTCGGGCCGGTTCATGCGCACGACGGCGACGCCGTCCGTGACCTCGATGGCCAGGTGCTCGTAGTCCTGATAGCTCACGCGTCCCCCCTTGTGCGCGCTCCCGTCGAGCGCCGGAGGGATTCTAGCGCGCCGGTCGCCGCCGGCCCCGCCGGGGACGACGGAAGGGTCAGTCCGCTGCGCCGGGGAGCCGGGGCGAGCCCTCCGGCGGCTCCAGCTCGAAGGCGTTCAACGCGTAGCAAACGAGAGCGTAGTAGCCGAGGAGGCCGGTGAGCTCCACGAGCGCGCGCTCGCCGAGGCGGTTCCGCAGCGCCTCGAAGGCGTCCTCCGAGACGCGCGTGCCGCCCACGAGCTCGCGGACGTAGCGGACGATCTCCGCCGCCTCCTCATCGAGTTCCTCGATGGGTCCGCGGAACCCGATCGCCTCGATCACCTGCTCCCGGATCCCGGCTGCCCGCGCCAGCGGGACGTGCGAGGCCCAGGCGAGGCGCGCGTTGTGCTCGCGCGCCGCGGCGAGGATCGCCGTCTCGCGCTGGGCGTCGGTGAGGAGCGAGCCGAAGCGCAGGTAGTGGCCGAGGCGCGCTCCGCGCTCGGCGAGAGGCGGGCTCGCGAGCAGCGCTCCCCACGGCCCCGAGACGGAGCCGCCGCGCTCGGCCGCGACGGCGTCCCACGTGGCCCTGAGCTCAGGCGGGGCGCTCTCCCGCTCCGTGTAGTTCGGCAGCCGCGGCACGGCTCCCCCTCCGGGTGGCCCGGGCTCTCAGTCGAGCACGGCGACGGCGTCCACTTCGAGCAGGTACTCGGGACGCGCCAGGGCCTCCACGCCGAGCAGGGTGTTCGCGGGTGGTCGATCGCCGAACATCGCCCGCAGCTCCGGCACCAGCAGATCGCGCGACTCCGGGCGGAAGCCGACGACGTAGATCGTGAGCTTCGCGACCTGCGAGGGCGCGGCGCCAGCAGCCTCGAGGGCCGCCCGCAGGTTCGCGAAGACCTGCCCCGCCTGCGCCCGCAGATCACCGACGCCGACGATCGCGCCCGCGGGATCGGTCGCGACCTGACCGGCGACGTAGACAGTGGCTGCTCCCCGCGCCGTCACGACCTGGCTGTAGGCTCCGGTCGGCTGCCGGAGCGCCGGCGGATTCTGATGCTCCAGCACGTCGTCCCCCTCCCGCGCTCGCCACGATAGCGCCGCCGTACACTGGCGTCGCGGGCGCAGCTCTTGCCGCCGGGCGGAGCCGGTGCGGGCACGGCGAAGCCGGGGGCTCTCTTCGCGCGGGGAGTCCACCTCCGGACGGGCGGGCAGATGAGTACCCTGCTTGAGGTCTCCGGGCTCGTGAAGCGCTTCGGAGGCCACCACGCCGTCGACGGGGCGACGTTCGCCGTCGCCGAGGGTTCGATCACGGGCCTCATCGGCCCGAACGGCGCCGGCAAGACCACCTGCTTCAACTGCATCGCCGGATCACTCTCCCCCGACGACGGTCGCATCTCCTTCGCGGGCGAAGAGATCACGGGCCTCCCGCCCAACGCGATCTTCCGCCGCGGCCTCACCCGCACCTTTCAGATCCCGCAGGAGTTCGCGGCGATGAGCGTGCTCGAGAACCTCATGCTCGTTCCGCTGGGGCAGGCCGGCGAGAACCTCTGGGAGAGCTGGCTGCGCCCCCGGAGGGTCGCCGTGCAGGAGCGGGAGATCGCCGAGCGGGCGCGAGCGACGCTCGCCCTGGTCGAGCTCGACGGCCAGGCGCAGCAGTACGCCGGGAACCTCTCCGGCGGTCAGCGCAAGCTGCTCGAGCTTGCGCGCGCTCTGATGTCCGAGCCGCGGTTGATCCTGGTCGACGAACCGAGCGCGGGGGTCAACCCGACGCTCACGCTGCGCCTGCTTGAGCTCATCCGGTCATTGTGCGAGTCCCGCGACATCACCTTCCTCGTGATTGCCCACGACATGGACCTGATCGCCCGCCTCTGCGAATCACTCGTCGTGATGACCGGCGGCCGCGTCCTCACGGAGGGCGACCCCCGCAGCGTCCTCGAGGATCGCCGCGTGCAGGAGGCCTACCTCGGGAGCCAGTACCGGTGAGCGCCCTGCTCGAGGTCGATGGTGTGAGCTCGGGCTACGGCAGCGTCACGATCGTCCGCGACGTCTCGCTCTCGCTCGATCGCGGGGAGCTCGCGACCATCATCGGTCCGAACGGGGCGGGCAAGTCGACGCTGCTCAAGGCGATCTTCGGGCTGCTGCCGGTCACGGCCGGCGCGGTCCGGCTCGACGGGGCCGAGGTGACGCACGCCTCCCCGTCGCGCATGGTCGGACTGGGCGTGTCGTTCGTGCCGCAGACCGATAACGTGTTCCCCTCGCTCACCATCCGCGAGAACCTGGAGATGGGCGGGTACCGGCGGCGCGGCGACCTCGAGGAGCGCCTGGGCGAGGTGATATCGCTCTTCCCGGAGCTCCAGCACCGTCCCGGCGACGCCGCCTCCAAGCTCTCCGGAGGGCAGCGGCAGGCGCTCGCGATCGGGAGAGCGCTCATGCTCGACCCGGCGGTCCTGCTGCTCGACGAACCGACGGCCGCCCTCTCCCCCGCGCGACGGGGGGAGATCTTCGAGCGGCTGCTCGCGGTGCGCGCGACGGGCGTCGCTCTCCTGCTCGTGGAGCAGAACGCCCGCGAGGCGCTCGCCATCTCCGATCGTGGCTACCTCATCGTCGACGGCCGCAAGGCCCACGAGGAGCCGGGCCCGGCCATGCTCGACAACGCCGAGGTCGGGCGCATGTTCCTCGGCCTCGAGGAGATGCCGGACGAGGGCGGCGCTCCCTTCCCGGCCGGCGCACCGTGAGCGAGATCGTCCACCTCACCGTGATCGGGCTGATCGTCGGCTCCATCATCGGGCTCGGGGCGATGGGCCTGACCCTGACCTACGGCATCCTCCGGTTCGCGAACTTCGCGCACGCCGACCTGATGACGCTCGGCATGTATCTCGCCTTCTTCGTCGTGGGCGACCTCGGGCTCGCCGGGGCGGAGCTGGGACCGCTCTCCTTCGGCTGGGGGATGATCCCGGCGGCGCTCTTCGCGATCGCCGGCGTCTCCCTGGTGGCGGTCGCCACGGATCGCATCGTCTTTCCGCCCCCCCGCCACCCCGGGGGCCGCGTCCCCCCCCTCCGCGGGCGGGGGGATGGCCCCGGCGGCGCTCTGCGCGATCGCCGGCGTCTCCCTGGTGGCGGTCGCCACGGATCGCATCGTCTTCCGGCCGCTGCGCGACCGGGGGAGCGGTTTCCTCACTCTCGCCGTCGCCTCGCTCGGGATCGGGATCATGCTGCGCGCCGCGATCCAGATCGTCTGGGGACCCGCCCAGCGGCGCTACACCACCGGCATACACGAGGCCTGGACCATATTCGGCGACGTCAAGATCAAGCCCGATCAACTGCTGATCATCGCGCTCACGGCCGCAGCCGCCGTCCTGCTCTACCTGCTGCTCTACCGGACGCGGCTCGGGACGGCGATGCGCGCGACGTCGGACAATCCGCAGCTCGCCGAGGCTTCCGGGATCGACACCGAGCGCGTCCGCCAGGGGACGTGGATCGTCGCCGGCGCCCTGATCGCCGTCGCCGGGATCATGTTTGCAGTGCAGTCGCAGCTTCGCTTCAACGCCGGGTTCGAGTTCATGCTGCTGCCGATGTTCGCCGCCGTCATCGTCGGGGGGATCGGGAACCCCTGGGGAGCCCTGGCGGGCGGCCTCCTCGTCGGCGTCTCGCAGGAGGTCTCCACGGAGTGGATCGATACCGGGTTTAAGCCGGCGATCCCGTTCGTGATCCTGATCGCGGCGCTGATCCTGCGACCGCGCGGCCTCTTCGGCTCAACGATCTAGGCGGAGCCATGGACATCTATGCCGGCGAGCTCCCAGCTCTCATCGCCCTGGCAGGCGGACTCAACTGGACGGTCGGGTTCCTCACGACGGTGGCGATCCTCGGCATCCTCGTACTCGGGCTCAACATCCAGTGGGGCTACACCGGGACCATCAACTTCGGCGTGGTCGCCTTCTTCATGGTCGGCGCCTACACGAGCGCCGTCCTGACGCTCGATCCGCCTCGCGAGTTCGAGAGCTACGTCGGGGGCCTCGAGCTCCCGGTCCCCGTCGGCTGGCTCGGCGCGATGCTGGCCGGGGCTGTGCTGGCGCTCGCGGTCGGCCTCCCGACGCTGCGGCTGCGCGATGACTTCCTCGCGATCGCGACCATCGGCATCGCCACCATCCTGCGGAGTATCGCCAACACGCAGGAGGGACTCGTCAACCGGGCACGCGGCCTCAACGGGATCCCACGCCCGCTCCAGCAGCAGGCCAGCGACGCCGGCCTCGACTACGACTGGGTGCTCCTCGCGATCGCCGCGCTGGTACTGCTCGCGGTCTACCTCGTCGTCCACCACGCGACGGCGTCGCCCTGGGGTCGCGTGCTGCGTGCGATCCGCGAGAACGAGGAGACGGCGCGTTCGGTCGGCAAACCGACGGCGAACTACCGGGTGCAGAGCTTCGTGCTCGGGGGCGTCGTGATGGCGCTCGCCGGCGCGATATGGGCGCACCGCACCGGCACGGTCGCCCCGGACGCCTTCGACAACTTCTTCACGTTCCTGGTCTGGACGATGCTCATCGTCGGCGGAAGCGGGAACAACCGGGGAGCCGTGCTGGGCGCGCTCGCGGTGGGGCTGGTCTGGTTCGGGATCCCCCTCGTTCAGGAGGACCTGCCCGATGCGCTCGGCACGCGCGTCTTCCAGGTCAGGCAGATGCTGATCGGGCTCATGATCGTCCTCTTCCTGCTGCTGCGACCGCAGGGCCTGCTCCCCGAGGAGAAGACGGTGAGCCGCCACCTCCGCGCGGGCGGTCGGAGACAGACGCGGTGGCCTCTCTTCACGCGGAGACGTCCGGGCGGCTAGCCCGCCGGACGTCCTCGACGCGGACCCCGGGGCCGCCCTCTACGGAAGGCTGAACGGCACGACCACCTGCTCGACGATCGCTCCGCCGAGGTAGGCCCAGATGCCCACGAAGCCGCTGGTCACGTCCCCGTCGGCGTTCCAGTCGAGGGTCGTCGCGGCTCCCTCGTAGTTGACGTCGTCCCCGTCCCGCACGGCCTCCAGGCCCGCACGAACGCCCTCGGCGCCGGGGAGGACGGCGACGCCTCCGGGTGAGGCCACAGCAACGAGTTGGTCACGGATCGCCTCACCCTCGAACGAGCCGGCGGCCTCGGCCGCCAGGGCGAGCGCGATCGTCGCGTCGTAGGCCTCACGCACGAACGGGCGCGACGGCAGCGCGCCGAAGGCGGCAACGTACGCCGCGTCCCACGCCGCCGAGGCCTCACTGTCGGGAGATGCCGGGGCGGTGCCGGGCGATCCCTCCAGGAAATCCGCGCCGATCTCCTCGATGAGCTCCTCGCTCTTCGTGCCGTCGACGAAGACGAACCGCTGGAAGAGCTCGTGCTCGATCGCCTCGCGAATATAGACCTTCGCCTGGGCCGGGAAGCTGATCGCGACCAGGTGCGTGGCGCCCCCGCGGGCCGCCTGCTCCAGCTCGGCGAGGTACGAGGTCTGTCCATCCTCGAGCGAGACCAGTGTCGCCGTGCCCGTGTAGCTCGCCTCGAAGCCATCGGCGAGGCCCTGGCCGTACGCATCGTTGAGGTAGAGCACACCGACGTTGGTGACGCCGAGCTGGCTCACCATCTGGGCGAGCACCGGCGCCTGCGCCGCGTCGGAGATCGTGCTGCGGAAGAGGAAGCCGTTGTCCTCGGCCACCGTCACCGACGGCGAGGTGGCGGAGGGCGAGATCGTGGGTATCCCCGCCTCGCCCGTCACGCTCTCCGCGACCGCGATCGTCACCGAACTCGAGAGCGGCCCGACGATCGCGTGCACGCCCTCGACGTCAACCAGGCGCCGCGCCTCCTCGACGCCGATGGTGGGATCGACCTGCGTGTCGCCGGTGACCAAGATGATGTGGCCGCCGTTGACGCCGCCTGCGTCGTTCACGTGCTGGATCGCGAGCTCGACGCCGGTCTGGATTTCGGGTCCGAACTCGGCGAGCGGGCCGGAAAAGTCGGCGAGGAAGGCGATCTTCAACTCGTCGTCGTCTTCCCTGCACGCCGGGGCGAGCACGACGGCGGCGGCGGCCGCGACGACGAGGAGAATGGCGGCGAGCCGCGCCGCGCCGCGCCGGGTACGAGGGTTGGTCATCTGGAGGGCCTTCCTGTACGCAGGAGAGTCCGCGCGCTCAGACCGCGTGCTCCCCAGGTTACGTCCCCGCGAGTGTAGGGAGGCACAGATCACCGCGCAATCACGACCGGCGCGGCACCGGAGGGTTGCGCCTCCGCCCGCCGCTGCGACGTGGAGGACGGCGCCGTCGCCCCGGTGCGTCGACCCGAAGCCCCGTTCCTGTCATGCTATGCGCGGGTCGGCGGGGGGACGGGAGCCGCGTGCCCGGCCGCCGCTTGCTCCACGTCGTTCTACTCGCCGCCTCTCTGCTTCTGCTCGTCGCGCCCGCCGCCGCACGCGGGCACGCGGCTGCGGGCCCGGGCTCACGCGCGATACTCGCGGCCCCCGAGCCGGGGCTCGGCGCCGGCGACCCGGTCGTGGTCGATGCCGACGGCGACTGTCTGCGCCTCCGCGAGTCCCCCGGCTTCGGCGGACGGGTCCTCGCGTGCCTCGATGGGGGAACCACACTGACCGCCCTCTACGGGGCGGAGACCCGCGACGAGCTTCTCTGGCGGGAGGTCTGGGGGGGCGGGCTGCACGGCTGGGCCGCGGAGCTCCACCTCCAGCCGGCGCCACCCTCGCTCGGCTGCGGCGGATCGTCGGCGATCCCGGTCGGCATCAGCGGGCCCGACTCGTTCCGAGCCGGTCTCACGCTCTTCGTCTGGGGCGGCGGCACCGTCCAGGGGATCTACGACGCAGCGTCGGAGCGCGGGTGCAACCCCCAGACCGTCTGGGCGACGGCGCCGGACCAACGCATGGTCGGCTACATCTTCGGGGCGCCTGCCTTCGTCAACCGCGCCTGGTTCGATCTGTTCCCGGGAGGGCGGATCGGGGCGCCACGGGCGCTGATGCTGCGCTGCGCCGATGCAGCCGTGGGCATCACGGACGCGGCGAGGGTCTCGGCGACCCGCGAGCCGGTGCCGCTCGGCTCGACCGTCGCGCCCGAGATCAGCGCCGAGGCGGCGATCGTGGTCGACGGGGCGTCGGGTGCCGTGCTCTTCGAGGAGGACGCTCGCCGGCCGCTCCCGCCGGCGAGTCTCACCAAGATTGCGACTGCGATCGTGGCGATCGAGGGGACCGACCTCGATGCGTGGGCCGTGAGCAACGTCGACGCCTCAGCGATGCACGACTCGAGCGTGATGGGACTGCGCGTCGGCGACTGCTTCACCGTGCGCGACCTGCTCTACGGCCTGCTGCTGCCGTCGGGCAACGACGCGGCGCTCGCGCTCGCGCGCTACATCGCGGGCGACGACGAGGCCTTCGTCGATCGCATGCACACGATGCTCGGCCGGCTCGGTCTCGCGGAGACCGGTTTCATCGACCCGCACGGACTCGGCGGCGACGGGCACGAGAGTTCGGCCTACGACCTCGCGATGCTCACCAGGTACGCGATGGAGATCCCGGAGTTCCGCGAGATCGTCTCCACGCGCTCGCAGACCGTGCACGGGACGCGTACGCTCCCCCTATTCACCGGCAACCACTTCCTCGACCGCTACGGCGGCGCCGACGGGGTGAAGACCGGATTCACCGAGGAGGCCGGCTACACGTTCGTCGCCTCCGCCACGCGCGAGGGCCGGCAGCTCCTCGCGGTGGTGCTCAACTCGCCCGACCCGTCCACCCGGTTCACCGACGCCGAGCAGCTCCTCGACTGGGCATTCACGTCCTTCGACTTCCCGTAGCGCCAGCCCCCGCCCTCGCGGTGCCGGCAGAGGCCTGACGTACACTCCGCCGCGGAGGCTCGGACGGCGGGGGGTATCCGGTGGAGATCTCGCTCGGGCTCGCGCCTCGCCCCGAGGCGGTTGCTCACGCCGCGCGCGCCGAGCAGCTCGGCTTCGAGCGAGTCTGGCTCTTCGACTCCCCGGCGCTCTTCGCCGACGTGTGGATGACGCTCGCCCTCGTCGCCGCACGGACGCGGCGCGTCGGAATCGGGCCGGCCGTGCTCGGCCCCCACCTCAGGCACCCGGTCGCGCAGGCGTCGGCCATCGTCACGCTGGAGGCGATGGCGCCGGGGAGGGTCGCCGCCGCCTACGGAACGGGGCTCACCAGCCGTCTGGCGCTGGGGCAGCGTCCCCTGCGCTGGTCCGAGGTCGCGCGCCGCCTCACCCAGGTGCGCGCGCTCCTGTGCGGCGAGACGGTCGAGGTGGACGGCGCCGCCACGCGGCTGATGCATCTCCCGGGCTACGCGCCCCCGCGACCCGTGCGCGTGCCGCTCCTGCTCGCGGCCGACGGGCCGCGCGGCCGGGGCGTGGCCAGCGAGCTCGCAGACGGCATCGTCTGCACCCGTCCGCGACCCGGCTTCCGGCGCTGCGCCGTGCTCGCGGTCGGCACGGTGCTCGGTGAGGGGGAGCCTCCCGACTCGGAGCGGGCGCTGCTCCCGGCCCGCATCTGGTCGGCGCTCCGCTACCACGCGGCGTTCGAGCGCGACCCCCCATCGGTCGACGACCTCCCGGGCGGCGCTGCGTGGCGGCGCGACCTGGAGAACCGGCCGGCCGGCGAGCGGCACCTGGACCTCCATGTCGGACACCTCGCCGCGCTGAACGAGCGGGACGCGCGGCACGTGCAGCCGCTTCGCAGCCGCTCGGTGCTGACGGGGACCGCGGCGCAGCTGCGCGCCCGACTCAGCGCGCTGGAGGAGGCCGGGGCGACCGAGCTGATCTGGGTGCCCCTGGGCGAGGCGATCGAGCGCGAGCTGGAGATGTTTGCGGCGGCCACCCAGCTATCGGTGAGGGCGCCGTGACGCGCCGCGGGAGCCCTGCGGCGGGGGCGCACGCCGCGCTGCACGTCGTCGAACTGGGCGAGGGTGTCGCGGTGCCCTACGCGGGCAGGCTCCTCGCGGAGCTGGGCGCCGACGTCGCGAAGGTCGAGCCGCCCGGCGGCGATCGCGCGCGGCGGGCGGGGCCCTTCCCGGGCGACCGGCCCGACCCGGACGCGAGCGCGCTCTTCCACTACGAGAATGCTCACAAGCGGGGACTGGTGCTCGATGTCGACGACGACGCCGACCGCCGGGCCCTCGACGCGCTGCTCGGCCGCGCGGACGTGCTCCTCACCGACAGGCCCCCGGCCGAACTCGCGGCGCTCCGCCTCGCGCCGCCCGAGCTCACCGGCCGGCACCCCCGCCTGGTCACGGTCGCGCTCACACCCTTCGGCATCGACGGGCCGCGGGCGGGCTGGCGCGGGGGTGAGCTCGCGGCGTGGGCGGCCAGCGGCCTCGCCCACGGCACGCCCGGCCTCCCCGACTGCGCCGAGGACGCGGCAGGCGAACCGCCCCCCCATCCCCGGGCTCCCACTGCGGCGACCATCGCCGGGGGGGACGCGGGCCCCCCCCCCCCGGCACCCCCGGCCCCCCCGACTGCGCCGAGGACGCGGCAGGCGAACCGCCCCTCCATCCCGGGGCTCCGATTGCGGAGACGATCGCCGGAGTGACGGCGGCCGTCGCCGCGCTGGTCGGGATCTTCGGGCGGGACGGCTACGGCCAGGCGGGCGGAACCGGTCGCGGCAGCTTCCTCGATCTCTCGATGCAGGCGGCCGTCGCCTCGCTCGAGCAGCGCGATCACATCGCCTGGTCGTACGCGCGCTTCCCGGCGAACCGCCTCGCCACGAGCATCGGGCGCATGCCCAACTGCTACCTCCCCTGCGCCGACGGCTACGTCGCCCTGGCCGCGCCCTGGGATCACCAGTGGAGGAGGCTCGTAGCGCTGCTCGGGGACCCGGAGTGGGCGTACTCGCCGCTTTTTTCCACGGCGGATGCGCGCGGCGAGAACTGGGATGCGCTGAAGCTCCTGCTCGGCGAGTGGTCCGGTAGCCAGCGCGGCGAGGAGATCACGAGGCGGGCCGGCGAGCACGGACTTCCCTTCTTCCACTTCCACACAATCGCCGATGTCGCCGCCTCCGCGCAGGTCGCCGCGCGCGAGAGCCTCGTCGCGACGCCGTGCGGGAGCGCCACGATGCTCGTCCCCGCAGCACCCATGCGCCTTCACGGCGCGGCGCAGCGTCCCCGGCGGCGGGCTCCCTCGCTCGGCGAGCACCACGGCGAGGTGCTCGCCGACTGGCTGGGCCGGACGGGCAATGCACAGGCCGGCGGCGAGGCGACCGGTCACCCCGCCGCGGAGGGGCGGCTTTCCGACCGGGGCCCGGCGAGCGGGAAGCGGCGCCCCGGCCTCACCTCGCTCCCCCTCGCGGGCGTGCGCGTGCTCGATCTCGGGCAGGTGGTGGCGATCCCCTTCGCCACGCAGTGGCTGGCGCGCATGGGCGCCGAGGTGCTCCTGGTCGAGTCCTCCAAGCACATGACCACGCGCGAGCTGCCGCCCTTCGGCGACGGCCGCCCGCGCCACCACGACAACGCCGGCCACTTCAACCTGCTCAACGGGGCGAAGCGGAGTCTCCGCCTCGATCTCGAGACGGAGGCGGGTCGCGATCTCGTCCGCCGGCTGCTTCCGCACTGCGACGTGCTCGTCGACAACTTCAAGACCGGCGTGCTGGAGCGGATGGGGCTCGGCCGCGACGTCGTGCGCGCACTCCACCCCTCGGTCGTGCAGCTCTCCCTCGGCGCTTTCGGGCGCACCGGCCCGATGCGATACCAGCTCGGCCTGCACAGCGCGGTGAACCTCTTCTCGGGCGTGGCGGACGTCACCGGATACGCGGGCGGCGCTCCCCGGCTGCTGGGCGGGCTGCTACCCGACGCCATCGCCGGCGCTCATGTCGCCTGGGCCCTGCTCGCCGCACTCCGGCACCGGGAGGCGACGGGGGAGGGCCAGTACATCGACGGCGCCATGTACGAGACGATGCTCCCGCTGATCGCCGGGAGCATCGCCGACTTCTCGATGAACGGTCGAGCGCCGGTGCGGCGCGGCAACCGCGACGCGGTGATCGTCCCCCACGGTGTCTATCCCGCGCTCGGCGACGACCGCTGGGTCGCGGTGTCGGCGGCCGACGAGGAGGAGTGGCGTGCGCTCGCGGCGGCGATCGGCCGCGAGGCATGGGGAGCCGATCCCGACCTTGGGACAGCCGAGGGTCGCCGGGAGCGCGAAGATTCCATTGACCGGGCGATCTCCGCCTGGACGCGGGGACGGACGCCCCTCGAGGCGGCGGAGACGCTGCAGCGCGCAGGCGTGACAGCGGCCCCGGTGCTTCTCTCGGCGGAGGCGCTCGCGGACCCGCAGCTCGTCCACCGGGGCTTTGTCGTGGAGACGGAGCACCCCGTGTCGGGTCGGCGGCGCCACTACGGGATGCCGTGGCGCCCGGTCGAAGCCGGGACGCCCGCCTGCGATCTGAGCCCCGCGCCGCTCCTCGGCGAGCACACCCGGGAGGTCCTCGGCGCGCTGCTCGGGATCGGGGACCGCGCGCTGGACGAACTCGAGGCCGCGGGGGTCTTCACGTAGGCCCGGCCCCGGCGCGCGGGCGTGCCGAACCGGTCAGCTCGCTCCGCCGAGCGCCCCGACGCGCCACGCGCCGGTCGCGCCCTC